>Ga0272448_1002822_pt1 | contig 21318 bp, 8 predicted proteins | sample YNPCB0191_FD_202220 | JGI IMG/M metagenome (GOLD analysis project Ga0272448, IMG submission 202220) | Hot spring sediment microbial communities from Yellowstone National Park, WY, United States - YNP-CB-019-1 | ecosystem: Environmental > Aquatic > Thermal springs > Hot (42-90C) > Sediment... | reverse complement strand
TCCGATTGGGAGGACACCTGGCCCGACTGATAGCCGATTTCACGAGCCTCGGCCGAGTCTGCCCCCCCGTCGCCTACTGTCGCTCGTCCATTCCGGACTGGTGCAAGCGCCGCGAAGCCCGGGCAACTACCATACCGGACATATGCGAGAGCGCTGGCCCCCTCCCCCGTCTTGAATCGCTCGCCTCGTGGAGTATATTTGAGGGTCATGATACAAGCTCGCGTTCCCGCCCGGTTACCAGAGCTGGTCCTATTTGCCTGCCTGTGTACAGGCACACTCGCCGAGGAGATCACTATCTCCCTTGTGACACAGAAGGACGGGAGGACGGTTCCTCTGGAGGAAGTTCAGGAGTTGCGGCACTCGCCCTACGGCGGGTGGGTCGCAGCGATGTGGCCATTCGGGATGAAGGTAGACGATACGCCAATCCTGGAGTACCAGTCTGACCTCCTCGATGCGGCGTGGAAGGGGAAGAGCGAGAGCGACAAGGCGCCCGGTGAATCCGAGGATGACATGCTCAAGGAGCCCGGTGAGAAAGTCATGATACTCTCTCCCGGCTTGCGGCGCCCGTCATCCGTGAAGCTCAACCTGAACGAGGGTGACCATGTCCTTCTGCCCGGCGAGATTCGGTTCAGCCTCAGGCAGGGCAAGCCCGTCTCCGACGATCCGCGTCTGAGGATCAACGCCGAGGAGGACATCGTCGAGGTCATCTGCTGGCCGGTGACGATCCGGGCGTTCGACGCAGAGCGCTCGGTTGCGGCGCCGATGATCGTCTCCTACGGAAAGATGGACATGCTCAAGGGGCTGCTGAAGCCCCTGGAGGAGCCGGACTCTGCCCAGAAGAACCAAAACGAGGAACCGGGCCCGGCTCGGATGCGCCGGATCATCCTGTACCTCCCGTCCTCGGGGGCGGGCAAGTCCTACCAACTGAACGGCGAATCTTTCACCGTTGACGCGACCGGCAAGGTCCAATTGGCCGAGGCGAAGCAGGTCTCGAAAGTGGGCGATGCTGAGCTCCGATACCGGGTTCCTCCGCCACCGCCCACGTACCGGCTCGGGGTTCGTTGGCTGAATGCGAAGGCTGGTACGACGATCTCGGCGGGGGATAGCAATCTTTCCGTGTCGAGTTCTCGCGGATCAGGTTTCGTCGAACTCGCCGTCCCGAACGAGATGCCCGGTGTCTCGCTCAGTCTTGGCACCGGCAAGCGGGCTAAGACTCTCCTCACCGTCACGGTGCCCACCACCTTCCGCGAATTCCCGCTGAAGACGGTGATCTTCGACGTTGAAGCACCGGCCGCCTTCCTGTTCGAGACAAACCAGTTCGCCGTACGCCCCGGAGAGGAGTATCGGTGTCGGTTACTGCCCCTCGGCCGAAGGACGGACAGCGCGAGTCAAGGTGCGCCCCACGAATGCCGCCTGGATCGGCTCAGCCGCACCGGCGAGAGCGTGCGGCTTACGCTAGAGCAGAAAGACGGAGATCTCCTCGCTGTGCGACTGCCCCAGAGTCTCGGCGAAGGGGTCTGGACATTGAGCTCGAGGGGGAGGGAGCTGCCGGACGAGTGTCGGCTCGCGCTTATCCTTGTCCAAGCAGACAAGCCCCGGGCGAGCGTCTCTGTCTACCCGTACCGCAACCGGCTGGGCTGCCTGCGCGGGGACAGGATCGAGCTGTACTGGACCGTTCGGACACCCGAGGGTGCGGTGCCACTCGGCAAGTTCGAGCTGGTACTGACAGGAGCGGGGATCGAGCGTGTCCTTGCGAGCGACACCGGGACCGGGGCGCCCCTCGTCACCAATTTCCTCGAGTTGGACACTGCGTCGCTTGCCCCCGGCCGCTATGAGGTGCAGGTCCGTCCAGCGAGCATACTGAGCTACCCGGCGCAATTCTTCGTTTACCAACGTGAGCCCGAGGCCGACTTCGAGATCATGTCCTACGCTCCTTTCGGGGAGGTGTCAATGGACGCGGGCGCTCCGATCAATTGCTACTGCGGGCTTGGCACAGGTGCAGGCGAGCCGGGGCTCCTGCCCCTCGCAGACGATGTGCTGAACGTGCTTGACGGCGCCTTCGCGGCCTACGCCGACTTTCCGGGCGGACCGGCGATCGAGAAGTGTCTCCAGCCCACTGGGGACGAGGTCGGTCTCATGACTCTGGCACGGCTCGGCCGGCGAGCCGCTCTCCAACTCCCCCCCATGATTCACCACGAGGAGTGGAACCCGAAGCATACGCTCCCCGAAGAGCTGCGTTCCCTGCGACGGCGGACGGCGCTATTCACACAAAAGTACGCAGATGTGCCCGGTTTCGCCGGCGTCAACATCAACTGGTATGCAACGGTCGGCGGCTACTGGGAGGAGTCCAAACCGCTCGACGGGCGCCAGGCCCTGCGCAACGCCGAGGCCGGTAAATGGGTGGCCGCGAAAGCCAAGGAGCGAGTCGAGGCCGCGAAGGCCAAGGGCACCGATCCGGAGGAACTCAAGATCGTCGAGCTCCAGGCACACTTCGACTACTCGAGCCTCATCCTCCCCACAGCGTACGGACAGTACCTCGCGGATGCGAAAGAGATCCGCCCGGACCTGACATCCCACACGGGTATTCCCTCGTTCTGGCTCGGCGGGCGCAACTCCTACCCACCGCTGGCCTACTCGACGCTCTCCCACCGGGACTGCGTGGACTACACTGACTACTGCCGGCCGCCGTGGAGCGAGTTCCGAGCACCGGCGTTCCTAAACATGGACAATCCGCGCGTCAACGGCCGGAAGCAGATGAAAACGCGGATGGCGACGGCGGGCGTCGGGCGGCACGCCCAGTTCATCGTCGCTTTCGGCTCCGCCGGACGAGGACTGGACGGTTTCGCTCTCCCCGGCAGCGACGACGGACGGGCCACGGGCGAACACGAGAGCTTGTTGCGCATTTTCGAGCGCTTCGGCTCCTACTTCCTATCGCTCGATCCGCTGCCGGACGTGGCGGTCTACTACTCGAAGTCTTCTCCCTGGCCGGAGCAGAAGAGCGTCATCCTTCACGACCTTGCACGATTGCGCCGCCCCGGTATGCTGCTCGCACAGGAGGATGTCCTGCGCGGCGACCTGGACAAGTACAAGGTCCTCTTCGTCGCCGGGACAGGAACACAGGAGCTGAAGGCCGTCAAGGAAGCGTTCGCTAAGTTCGCAAAGGCGGGGGGCATCATCCTCAAGGATCGCACCTGTGCCGAGTGGGTACCCGGCAAGGACATCGGCTTCGCCTACGACAAGGATCAGGTCCACTCCGGCTGGGGACTGGCCTGGCCCAACGGGGAATGGGAGTTTGCTCACCTCTGGACGAACTTCCTCGAGCACCGGGAGAAGCTCCTGCTGGATGCGTTCAAGGATACACCGGCAATCCCCGTAACCACGTCGGACAAGGAAATTGTGATCTCGCCACTCGCCGGGAAGGAATCCATCTGCTGCTTCGTGATCAACGTGACATACGTCCCGATGAGCGTGGAGGGCAAGTGGCGGCAGCACGTCGCCCTGCCGCGGAAGGGCGACCTCCTCGTCGAGCCGGGCTGGTACGTCCACGACCTCCTGACCGGCCAGCCCTGCAAGGTCGAGACGCGAGACGGCAAGAGCGTCGTCGAGATGGACTTCTCCCGCGCAGAGGGGAAAGTCTTCTGGCTCAGCCGGCGCGAACCGAAGGCAGCCGCGATCCGTCTCGACCGGGCAGAGCCGGCGGAACCGGCCGTCCGGGTCGCCGCGTGGTTGGAGGACGCTACGGGGAGGTCTCTACCCGACCCTGCCCCGTTCGAGGTTACGCTTGTCGGCCCTGGCGGTGCGAAGGTCTTCCACAAGTTCGCGGCTCTTGGCCCCGATCTGTCGTTGCGTGTTCCGGTGCCGGAGACGAGCAAGGGGGCGGAGTTGGACCTCGTCGTTCGGGACTTGATCCTCGGCTCGATAGCGAAGCAGAAGGTCGCAACCTCGCCGACGGAGCCTTCTGCCGAGCGCGGCGTCGGTGAGAACCTGGACATCATCGGCGAGCGGCAAATCTCTGATTTCTTGTATGGGCGAAAGAAGACTCGCGTGATCGTCCTGCTGGATGAGTGCCAGGCGTCCTACCGCAAGGCGGCAGAGCGGATGGCCGCGCTGCTGAAGGAGAGAGGTCGCGACGCCAGGCTCCTTACGCTCGACGCGGCCGAGGTGCGGGAAGTACCGCTCCGGTGGAAGTGGCTGGACGAGGACCGGGCGATCCTCGAGCGCGTAGCCGCCGGCGAATGGATCGCCTGGCGCGTTGACCTGGCACCCTACAAGGCCGAATTCGACAGCCCGCGGTGCGGCTACGCGGAGTACGGCCCACGAACCTGGATTGACGGCGACGTCGTTCTCTTCGGCTCGCCGAAAAACAACCGGGCTCTCGAAGACCTGCGGGAGTTCCTCCGCCGTATCCCCTCGCCCAGTTACCCATCGCCAGGAAAGTTCTTCATCCACTACGTCTGGGATCCGTTCCTCGGCGAGTGCGACGCCCTCTACGTCGGTTCGAATGACCCGGCGGGCGCCGAGGCCGGTGTTGACTACCTCGGCAAGGTACGCCCTGCGGGTCCCGTCGCACAGGTCTCGACGAAACTCCGCCCCGGACCTGTTGTTCGCGGCGGAGCGCCCGAACACCTCGAGGACATGCTGAGCGACCGCTTCGGTGCGAGAATCCAGGACGTGGCCTACTCACCGAGCGGCAATCGCATCTTCCTCACACTCGACTCCTATGGCGACTCGTTCTTCGTCCTCGACAAAGAGGGCAATATCGTCCATAAGCGCCCCATCGCGAACCGCCTGGGCAACAGCATCTGGTATCGCGGAAACGGGCTGCTCCGTCCGCTCAGCGACGAAGAGACATACGTCCGTATCTGGGACTCCGACTATCTGCTCGACATCCGTAAGGGCTTCGTCCATCGAACCGTCCCCGAGCACCACGGACTGCCGGGGCGGATCAAGATCAGGGCGTGCGGCTCAGTCCTGCTGCAAGACACGAAGCTCAATCGAACCTATCTCGGCGGCAAGTGCAAGCTCGTCGCCCTCAACGAGGCGGGCCGGCCCCTCTGGCGATACAACGACGCCGACTTCCGGACGAGCCAAGAGGATATGCTCTATCGCCGATCCGTATTCGTCCGCGGCATCTCGCCCAACGGCAAGCGGCTGCTCGCGTCCGCCTTCGGAGTCGAGGAGGACTGCTACAATATCGGCACGGTCCGCAATCAATCAGTCTTCTGCCTCGACACGGATTCCGGCAAGATGCTATGGAACAAGGAGGGGCTGCTCCTGAACGAAGGCAAAGCACTCCTGATGGATGACCGGTTCGTCATCGTTGACGATGACGGCAAGTTCCACCTTCTGAACGCTGAAACGGGCGAGTCGGCGGGCAAGTTCCGAGCAGTCGCCGGCACCGATGTGATGCTGCCCGTACCTGGCAGCGACCGGCTCGTGATCGTCGAGAACAACCAATTCGATGCGGACGGACCGTCGAACCGAACCTACCTCCGCGGGCCAGGAGACGCACCGGACATCGTCATCCATCTCCCCGGCAGGATCAAGGGAGCAGCCATCTCACCGGACGGCAAGGGCGTCATCCTCTCATCTCAACGCGGAGTCACAGCGTGTTTCGCTACGGACGGTAAAGAACTCTGGCGCACAAACGTCCCGATGGGCGGCATCGTTCGATTCTCCCCGGACGGGAAGACGACGCTCGTTGGTTCGGAGATCGGGAGGCTGGTCTTCCTCGATACGGGGACAGGGAGGCTCCTCCGCTCGATTGATTTCACTCCCTACAATCTGACCTCCCCAGACCAATTTGTCAAGCAAATGGGGAATATCGGCGACGTACCGCCCGCCGCTGCGGCAGCAGTCCCGCCCGATCCCCCGGAACCATCGTACCTCGAGTCCCTGGACAGGAAGGCCGTCGGGTTTGGCAAGAACCTACTGCCGACCGATAAGCTCCTCGCGGTGCTCAAACCGGCCAAGCCAGCGGATAGCGATCCGACAAAGCCCGCCCAGGTCGCTCTCCTTGCGGAACCGGTCGAGTTCGGACTCGCGGTCGAGCCGGGAAGGACCTACCTTGTCGAGTTCCTCGACGCAGCGGCCGATCCAAAGCAGTTGACGCCCCAGACACTGGTCGAGGTTTCCATCCGAGCAAGCGAAAAAAGCAAGCACCTGCCCTTCACGGCGCGGCTGCCTATCGGACCTCGCTTTGCCCGCCGCAGGATGGCTTTCCGCACGGGCGGCGAGAAGCAGGTTACACTCTCCCTCCGGGTTATCATCCCCAGGATCGTCGGGGAGGGACGGAACGCGCGACCGACCTACGACCCTGCCGAGACAAGCAAAATGCCGGTCCTCCTGGCGGAGACCGTGGTAGCTGAGATCCGGTTCCAAAGCCGTAACCTGCTCAAGGGCAAAGCACCCGATGCAGTGGAACTCGCCGGCGGCGCGAAGGGGTCTCCGCCCCGCGGGACCGTCAACTGCCAGGTCGTCCCCTGGACAGGCGGCAACTCGACCATCCGGTGGCGTCCCTGGGACTGCCCCCAAACGGCGCTGCGCATGACCGACGGCCTCATCGGGAACCAGGACACAAAGTGGCAGGAGGTCAGGGACATGAACACCGGCTCGAGCATAAAGTATGCCCATGCCATCGTCAGCTTCAAGAAGCCCGAAACCCTAACCGCCATCGCCATCTACGAGGACAACGCCGGGCCGATCCCATCGGGCAACGGCGTTCTCTACACTACTTCATTGCACTACGGCGTGTACGTGCGCCACGCCAAGACCAGGCGCCCCCAGCGGGTCGGCTATGTGGTCGAGAACACGAACCTCGTCAATGTATTCACCTTCCCGCCGATCGAAGCGGACCAGGTGTTGTACTTCTGGGCGGGCCGCGAGTTCACCAGCCGCACGGACGGCCTGGTGCACACAGCAGAGATCGAGGCATACTCGACCGAGGAGGCCGACCTGGATCACGAGAAGGACGAGGGCGGCGACGAAGGCGACACGGAACTCCAGTAGCCCGCACCATGCCTGGCCCGCGGACGCTAACGGCAGGCTGGGCCAGAGGACTTTCCGATCATGAATGTCCAAGACACACGTCTGCCGGCTGGAGGCAGGACACACGATCGGCTCGAACTCTTCGGTCAGTGCACTCCGTGTCGCAGGGTAGCCGTGTGATCCGCTTCGCCAAGCGGCCGGCATCCGCTTCGAGGGGCCGGACACCGGACCGAGAACACGTACGATACCCCAGCCTCGGCGTCCGGGACGTGCGGTGTCTCGCGTCGCGGGGCCCACGTTCCCGCTCGGGCGAGCCTGCCTTCGACCGTGCTGAACGAGTTCACAGACTCCCGGAGCGTCGTACTCGGTAGTTCAGGTGAGCGGGAGGGGAAATGATCAGGATTATGCTAAAGATTACGATAACCAGAGAGCGTGTGCAGCGATGGTTCGCAAATCGTTCCCACGTCGGTGGCTGACCGCCCAGTTGACCGCGGCTCCGTGAGAGACCGCTCTGGGACTGATCGGAGATGAATGTGAGGGATGAATGCAGCGCTTGAGAGAGTTCCTTCACCGTGCCGTGCCGGACACGCCGCGGGCGCGGCGGTACCAGGGACTCCTGGACGAGATTGCCGAGGGAGAGATGGGGCGATACCGGTCGCCCGGCCTCCTGGCCCACGTTGTTGCGTGGTGCTGGCGGTGTCCACTCAGCCGGTTCCATCGAAACGCCGACCTTCTCGCTATTGCCATCAATAGGTTCCGCGAATACATGGCGGCCGAGAAGGGCGACGGCATCTGGCACTTCGGCGATCCTGCGTCGAAGCCCGGCTTCGAGCAGGGTTGGTACGCCTGGGAGCCCGCGGCGGCCTTTGTGCTCCTGCACGACCAATTGGATCCGGGCTACCGCAAGGAGTGCCTCGACAAGTTCCGACGCTGCGCCGAGCGCTTCAGCCGCGAGATGGACTATCAGCCGTTCAGCAACCAGGCTGCGGCGAAGGCCGGCGCTATGGGCATCTACGCCCTGCTCCTGGAAGAGCCGCGCTACTTCGAGATCGCTCGGCGCGTTTGGGACGAGGGCTGGTGGATGATAGACGAAAACGACCAGATCATCGAGCAGGGAGGCCCTTCAGCTCACTATCAGTACCTCACCGTCCACTTCCTTCACCTTTACTGGACGCTAACCGGCGAGCACAGGCTCGACCCCAAGTTCCGCCGAGCGATGGAATGGTGGCGGCACTCGCACACCGAGTCTATGTACCCGCTCCAAGGAATGAGCACTCGCTACAACTACGAGCGGATCTGCCATGTTGCTACATGGTGCATCCCTGTCCTGGAACACTTCGCTCCCGAGCAACCGATGTTCCAGAGGCTTGCCGACAAGATCCTCGCGGCGGTCGAGCAGCACCACGGCCGCGAGGCAATACGCGATCCCAACCTGATCCTGGCGCTCCTCGAGCATCGCGGAGAGTTCGAACCGTCGCCGGCGGACGTCGAGCGGTGGGAAGCCCCCTTCGACCGGATGTACCGCTCGCCCAATCGTGTTCCGGTCTGCCAGTACATTCTCGTCAAACGGAGGTACCAGACGGCGGTTACATTCCAGGGTTATCCAGAGATGAAGGGGCTGCAAACATGGGCGTGGGGCGACGAGCCGCCGATCCTCCAGGCAACACACGAGGTCCACTCGGCCACCCGCGGCTGGGGTTTCGATACGGCACTCTCGAATGTGAGCCGGACGCATCCCCATCTCGGTGCCGGGATGCTCGCTGAACAGGTTATCTACGTCCCCGGGAACCCCAAGGACCCCGGCTCGCGAGCTCGTCTGCCCGGGGGACTCGACAGGCTCTGGTATCCGGGCTGCCCCGCCTACGTCTCATCGCGGCTCGGACCGCTTTGGAGTCTCTACGTCTTCACGGACAGTGCGACCGTAATCATCCAGGGCGGCAACACAGGCCGCCGCGTAACCACCTGGGCGTTCCACTCCTGCTGCGCACCCCAACCGCGGCTGGGCGATCGCGTCGTGACATTCGAAGGTCGTGACGGGCGGCTCCACTTCCTCCACGGTAAGCCGACGCCCGGCGGCACGGAGGACGTCCGCACGCTCGACTTCGAGTACGACGGCGGTGTATCGGCCTTCGCATTCTCGGACGCATCTTTCCGCTTTGACAAGTACAGGCCCGAGGGGGTGCTCCGTTTCCGAGACAGTTCAGGAGAGTATGAAGTCCATGTCGAGAACGTCATGTATCCGCCCGGGCACAAGTACGGCGGGACGCTCGTCTGGGACGAGTGGGACGGATTCCCACGGGTTGAGGTTGTCGGGCGTTCGTGACCGCCCGCGCCGCCCGGCCCACAGCAAGGCTCGACACCGACCGCTCGGTCAGACGAGCGAAAAGTGAGCGGGCAAGGCGGGGAGGCACGGCTGAGTTTCGGGTGCGGCTCTGCGTCGTGAAACTGGCCTCGTAACCACGTCGAGCTCCCCGGCGACGGGCATACCGGTCGGTCTACCGGTGCAAGAAGACGACCGTACCAAGGTGCCGTTGTCCGGGATTTCTCTATGGATTCGTCGCGTATTGTGCTACAATTCAAGGGATGGCGCGGCCATTTAGCCATATCTGGGCGATCATTCTGACTGCGAGCGCCGTCTGCATGGCGTCGCCCCCGGACGCCACGGTGAAGGAACGGGCGCAAGTCTTCCTACCGAAGAATCCGAAGCTCGACGAGGCCCTCAAGGCACTCGAGGACGCTGCCGCGAAGGAGAACTGGGCTGCGGTCGCATCCGCCGCCGCAAGATTGATTGCCGACTTCGCAGGCGCGAGCGTCGAAGCCGAAGAGGGACTGCACCGCTCAGCAGCCGAGTATGGTCGCCAGGCTCTTCTCGCCCACCCCGAGGCATTGAAGGCGTATCGAGCAGCCTATGATGCGGATGCCAGGGCTGCCGTCCAGAGGGTGCGTGAGTCGCTCTCGCCCATCAATGCCGCAGAAGGTGTGCAGCGCTACTCGTTGAGTTCGCCCGGAAAGGAACTCCTGCTCCTCGCCGGAGCGATCAGTCTCGATCACGGCGATTTGACCGGGGCACTGTACCACTTCGACCGCCTGCTGAGTGTCGAGGTTCCCGGCGCCGGAACAGCGCTGTACGATCTCACGACAGAGGAGAAGATCGCCTGCGAGACTCGGCGGTATGCGTGCCTTGTAAAGCTCGGCGCACGCCGGAAGGCGGCCGAGCTTCGCGACGTAGTACTGCGCGGCCTGACGGGCGGGACGGTGAAGTTGGGGAACCAGACACTCGACGCGGCAGCGCTTGGGCGGCTTCTGGATCGGATCGAGGACGCGAGCGGAGTGACAGGAGCCGCTGGGGCGACGGGCGCCGAATCGGAACCGGTCCCCCTGCGGGCGAGACTTTGGCGGGCGCCGCTTCCGGGCGGCATCCGAGGCCCGATCTCCATTGTAGCGAAGGGTGGACTGGAACCGCTCAGCCTGTACCTCGTAACGGGGCAGTGGACGGCCGCACTGGATGGCGCAAGCGGAGCGATCCGGTGGGCACATCCCGATTACCCCGGAGGCGCCCCGTCCCTGATGTTCCAGGACCGGGCTCCAAAGCTGGATTTCCTCGATCACGACGCCTACTCGTTGCTGGGGGATCGGCTTGTCTGTCTGGATCAGGAGACAGGCAAGGTACGGTGGGACTACGTCTTCGAGGAGAAGGCCGTCACAGCCAAGAAGGACAAGGCCAAAGACAAAGACGCACGGAAGCCGCCGGAGAAGGAGAAAGTTGAAGGAGCGGTAGAGAAGGAGCGACGGCTCCTGAGCGGGCCGACAGTAGCCGGGAGCCGGGTCGTCGTCGCAGAAACGCGGCTTTTGCCGGAGAAGTCGAGCGAGAGCATCCTGCACTTCTTCGAGGCCAGCACCGGGAGGCAGCTCTCCTCGATCCTGCTCTGTGAGCGGGACGCGAAGGGACTGCTCGGAGCCGGGGTCGTGCCCGGGCATCCCCTCTACTTCCGAGGGAAGGTTTACGCGCCGACCTCCATCGGTGCTCTCGTCTGCGTGGAGCCGCTCACCGGTGAGGTGGATTGGACATTCGTTTACGACTCCTATCCGGAGCACCTGAGGCGCAGGACGATCGAGCTCGACCGTAGGCGAGAGGGGGCCCAGCAGGTCTGGCCGCTGGTGGATCGGTTGTTCCTTGCGGCTACGGATTCGCCTTACCTGTACTGCCTGGAGCCTGGAAGTGGCAGGGTACTTTGGATGACCGAGGGGCTGGGCACGCAATTTGTCGCGGGGGTAACCGAGGAAGGGCCTGTTATGGTCGGAGACACTGTTCGGCTCCTGAGTGCTGAATCGGGCAAGGTTCTGTGGGAATCAGCCCCCGTCCCAAAGCTGGTCGGCCAACCGCTCCTGTCGGGTTCGGTACTCTGGCTTCCCTCGGAGTCGGGTCTGATGAGTGTGTCGCTGAAATCCGACAGGAGCATGTCCTCGAGCGTAGGGGCTTGGGCCGTAAGGCGGTGCGACACAAGCAACGGCGAACGCCGCCTCTACCTCGCGGACTCGAGGGCCGTGGAGGCGTACGTCCTTGCCGAGGTGGGTGAACCGTCCGCCGAGCCGGGTCCCGAAGAGAGGATCGCGTCGCTACGGGCAGCTCTGAGCCGACTCCCAGAAGGCAAGGAGGCCGAGCGAAAGAGACTTGCTGACGAGCTGGAGTCCGCGGAGGTGAAGTTGGTGACTGAGTACGTTGCCGCCGGCGAAGCCGGGAGAGCAGAGGAGCTTTTGAAGGCAATGTCCATCGAGGGCTCCGCGGCGGCCCGAGCATGGGCGCTGTTGGAGCTGGGATCATTGTTCGAGAACCAGTCCCGCGCAAGCGAGGCGATAGGCACCTACCTGAAACTCCTGCGGCACTCCGCAGAAGTCTCTGTACCCTGGCGCCATGGGATTCGGGTGCCCGCCGGTGTCGCGGCTGAGCTCCTGATTGACCGGCTCCTCCAGAAGGACCGTTCGCTCTTCGCGGAGGCGGAGTCGCGGGCGAGCGACCTCCTGGAACAACGGAAGATTGACGAGCTCTGGCAACTATACCCCAACAGCGAAGCGGCAGAGCAAACGGCCATCAGTCTGAAGGGGGACAAGCTCTTGAGCGTGCTCCTCCACGGTTCACTCGCAAACCCGGCGCGAGTACGCGAGGTCGGAGAGAAACAGTCGCCCTTCGTGCCCCCGACAGAGCTGGTCTGGGAGGCACCAACACGGTTGTCCGTATTCCGTGCGCAGCCACTGGCCGGGGAGTGGGGCGGCAGGCTGCTTACCGCCCTGCGACAGAGGTCCATGCTCGGAGCGGGTTCCGATTTCGATGCCTTGGAGTGCCGAGACCTGGAGACCGGGTTACTGCTCTGGGCAATCTCGCTGGGGAACTGGACAGGACAGGTCTACAGGATCGGCGAGAGTGTCCTCGTGCGCGGTCGTTACGGTGTGGACTTTGTTGACCTCGCCTCCGGCAAGAAGGACACGTCGCTGGGATTTCGCGAGGGGCAGCTCAGCGAGAAGCTCGCCGCGGAGCCCGCAGAGCCCGACACCCTGGTCGGAATCGCCTGTGACGCTCGGAGGGTTTACCTCGCCAGCGAGGGCGGTGCGGTCGCCGCCTTGAGCACCGACGGCAAGATACTCTGGCAGACGCGGCTCCCCGAGGAAGGCGTCGCGACGGATGCACTCGTGCTCGCCGGCAACGTGCTCTGCGTCGCCAGGCGGCCTGGCTGCACCATCTCCGGTCTTGACCCAGAGACCGGCAAGGAATTGTGGAACCGCGCCATCGAGGGACGCCTGACGACGCTGCTCTCCTCCGGCGACTCGCTCCTCGTCGTCCTGCTCGATGAGAGGAAGCTTGTAGCGCTGGCGGCGGAGGACGGGAGCAAGGTCTGGGAGCTGTCTCCTGCCGGCCGGACCGTCGCACTCCTCAAAGCGGGGCGGAGGATCATCGCCGTGCCCGACGCAGGGAGTCCGGCACCGTCGCTCCTCGGGATTGACGGTGTTACAGGAGCCATTGCCTGGTCGCGGTCCGAGGATCCGGGCAGCATCCGGTACGTGCTGTGCGATGGCGGGGTCTATGTCCTCAGGCGGAACTTTGGCCGCCGCCACCTGGCGAAACTCTCGCCCGACGACGGGACAACCCTCTGGAAGACGCTCCCGCTGGACTATCTGGAACTGACCGGTTCACCACCGGCCGACGGCAAGTGGGTCATCGCACTCGCCGGCGAGCAGCACGGAGAAGTCTGCACGATCCTGATTGACAAGGAGACCGGGAAGATCGTCGAGTGGCTGAAGATCAAGGGGCCGGCCTACGGTTGGGCCGCCGTCGTCGGCGACAAGGTCGTTATTGCCACAGGCAAGGGGACCTATGCGTACGGCCACCGCCAGCCGCTCCGCGCGGCACAGATGATCCTCGATGGGACGCAGCCGGAGGTCCTGGCCAACGCTGCGCTACGCCTCGGTGACTTCGATGCCGCAGTCAGAATCCTGGAGACTGCTCTCCGCGACCCCAAGCTCCCGGATCCCAGATTCGCGGCCCTGGAGGACATGCTGGCCGGCGTAAAGGAGGCCCGCGTCCGCGTCAAACGCCCCGTGCTGATCGCGAAGCGTCTCTCGCGGCCACCGATCATTGACGGCGATCTGAGCGACGAATGGGACGAAGACTCTGCGGTCGAGCTCAACGGGCTCAGCTTCGTGGATGAGATTGACTACGGAGTGCCGCGCCAGCGGACATGGCTCGGCGAGAATGATCTCTCAGGCAAGTTGTACGTAGGCTGGGACGAGACGAACCTCTACTTTGCCCTCAAGATCCGGGACACAGTAATGAGAGCCTTCGACGACGACAGCGACGAGTGGGTAGGCGATGGGCTTCTCATCTCGATTGACTGCGACAACGACGGCGGGTTCGGCTTCTCACCCGGCCGCGATCTACTTCTGACCCTCGCCATGATGAACAAGGCCCAGCCCCAGAGGGAGGAGGAAACGCCGAAAGGCTCCTACGCCGTCGAGCGCACCGGGGACAATACGGGTACTGTCTACGAAGTTGCCATCCCATGGAGCTACATTCGCTGGATCACCCCTGCTCACGGTACGGCGTTCGGGTTCAATGTCACGGTCACCGATGACGACGGCACCGGTGCGAAGAAAGCTCTGAACTGGAGCCCAGGCCTGTTCTTCCACAGGAGCAAGACGCTTCTCCCAATGGGCTACACACCCGAGTACTTCGGAGAGATCATTCTTGCGGACCCGTTGCAAGAGAAGTGAGCGAGCATTAGAGAATGAGCTGGATGACGACAAGACGTAGTCGGGTAGGCGGACATGCTGCGGCCATCGTCTACTCCTTTGCCATATTCCTTGCGGACGCGGCTGGCCTTTGCGGTACGGTCGAGGAGGAGGCCGCCAAGCTCCTGGAGCAAGCGGAAAAGAGCAAGGACATTCCGGACCTGGTGCGGCAACTCGAGTCGCTCGGTCCCGGCGCGGCGCCCGTGCTGAAGAAGGCGTGGCAAAGCACTGCCGAGCGCGAGCGGCTCGTTGCTGCGGCAGCCGGGGCCGCCAGTGACCCGCAGGCCGCGGGAAGGACACTCCTCGGACTGCTGGACTCCTCGGACCGGGAGGTGGCTGCAGCAGCCGCTCAATGCCTCTCGAAAATCGAAGACGATGCCATCGAATTCGAAATGGTGAAGCGGGTAAGAGCGACCTCGAGCGATCCCTTCGTGAGAATCCCGCTCGCCCGATCCCTCTGGGAGATCGCCAGCTCCGACCAGTCGCGGTTCGTGGCGAACGGTTCGCTCCGGCTCCTGCTGGATCACAGCGACAAGAAGGTGGTGGAAGCAGCCGTGCTTGCCCTCGCCGAGATCGGCGATTTTGCAGAGCCGGTCCCCAAGACTCTCAGGGAGATGTCCTCGGAACACTCGCTCACAGGCCGGTTGGCGAAGGCCCTGCTGGAGAAGAACCTCATCCGCGAGCGGTATCTCCAGGACCTCAGCCGCGACAAGACTCTCCGAACTGCTGTCATCAACGAGGTCGAGGACCTCATTCGCCGCTTCCACATCTACCAGCCGCTCGCGGACGATGTCATCACCAACTTCGCGGCTCGCGGGATTGTAAGCGCCCTCGCGTACACGAGCGACGACAAGTTCTCCTCCTACTACGATCCCCAGGAGTGGAACGCCTTCAAGGAGCAGATGTCCAAGACCTACGCCGGGATCGGGGCACGGGTCCAGTTCCTGGACTTCAATGGGAAGAAGTTCTTCACGATCACGGAGCCGATCTATGGCGGCCCCGCCGACAAAGCCGGGCTTCGCCGGTACGACCGTATCCTCGAGATAGACGGCCAGCCCACGGAGAAGGCCGACCCCCGCGACCTCGTTCCTCGTCTCAAAGGGAAGGAGAACACCAAGGTCGAACTCCTGGTCGCGAGGACGTCTTGGGACAAGCCGCGGAAGATCACGCTCACTCGCGAGGCTATAACGCTGCCGTCGGTGGCTGTGAACATGCTGCCCGGCCGTATCGCGTATCTGAGATTGGAGTCATTCTCGGAGAACGCGGTCGAAGAGATCGTCCAAGCGCTGGAGTCGCTGGAAAAGCAGAAGCCAGAGGGGATCGTCTTCGATCTCCGGAACAATCCGGGCGGATACCTGGAAGCCGCCCATCGCGTGGCTGACCTGTTTTTGCCCGGCGAGAGCCTGATCGTCTACTCGCTGGGCCGCAATCCGCAGGTCGCAGCACGGAAGGACTATCTCGCTCAGAAAGGGACATACCACTCCGTCCGTGCAGGCGACACGATCCAAAGTATCGCCCAGGCCTTCGGCGCCGACGCCGCTGAGGTCGCAGCAGCGAACAGGATTCCCCAAGATCAGGCACTGAAACCCGGCACGCTCCTCTTCGTCCCGGGCAAGAAGGACACCCAGACGGACCTACCCATGGTCGTCCTCGTGAACCGCCACTCCGCAAGCGCCTCCGAGATCGTTGCCGGTGCCCTGAAGTTCTACAAACGCTGCATTTTGGTCGGCCGGAAGACCTACGGCAAAGGCTCCGTCCAGCAGTTGTACCCCTTGCGGTCGCTCGGCAACACGGCCGCCCTCAAGCTCACCGTCGCAAAGTACTACCTCCCCGACGGGAAGTGCATCCACGGCGAGGGAGTCGAACCCAATGTGAACATCGAGGCCGCCGCCTTCCCCTATGATCTGTTCGAATCCCTGCGAGCAAAGGGCGCCTTCGATCGGTACTCACACGAACTCGTCGAGAAGGACATAGATCTCTACAAGAAACTCGCGACTTTCGACGGTTTTGATGCCACGAAGTACCCCGGCTTCGACGACTGGTACAAGACGGTCCAGGACGAGGTGACCCGCGACGTTGCGAGACGGCTGCTTCGCTTCTGGCTACGCGGGATAGTCTCGGATTTCCTCAAGACCGATCTCACCGGCGAGCCGCCGGATAACCCCTCGGGCGAGGAGAGCGCACAGGTCTACATGGGCAACCCGCCCGACTTCGAAGAGGATACCCAGTTGCAGCGGGCGCTGCTCGAACTGGCGAGGGCCGTGCCGTCCCTCAAGCAAGACTTCCCTGCAGAGTACAGACTCATCTTCACTCTCTCCAAGATGAAGGAGCTTTCCACCGAATATGAGAAACTCTTCGGTCCGAAACCCAGTGAGAAGTAGCCGGCGTGGCTGCCGCTACCGAGGCGGCGAGCATCTTGCCCTGCTCGCGCTGGCTGTCGTCGGTATGGAGCTGCTCGGCTCCTCCGCGGCTGTCGCCCTGACCGTCGAGACCGTGGACAAAGGGGAGATGTCCGGCCGGTCGCTCTCAATCCCCGACGGGAAGGTTGCCACCCTGGCGGCCGGGGACAAGGCCACAAAAATCCCGTGTGACGAGATCGTGGCCATCAGCCTCTCGGAGCCGGTAGAGAAAGCTGCGTTCCCGGCTGTGATCCTCAGGAACGGAAATCTCCTTTGCGGCACCATCTCGGCGACGACGCAGCAGGGGCTGGAGATAGACTCCAAGCTTGTCGGCCGTGTGGTGCTTCCGCTCAAGTACATTCGGGCCGTCCTGTTCGGGGAAGCTGAGCTGCCGAGCCGCGTCGAGAAAGACACGGTCGTCCTACGCAACGGAGACTCGATCACCGGCGCCTTGAGGGAGTTGAGCGCCACGAAGCTCGATTTCGAGTCCGAGACCGAACTGGGTAGGCTCGAGGTGCCCCTGGCTTCCGTCAAGTACGTCCACCTCGCCGAGGGCCAGGGCCAGTTCCCCATGGAGCCGGACTTCCTTCTCGCCCAGGCCAACCTCACGGACGGGAGCGCACTGACCGGCAGACTTCTCTCCTTCACGACCGGCCCCGAAGGGACCGCCACGTTGGAGCTGCTCTTGGGGCAGACGGTCAAAATCCCCGCGGGGTCTGTCGCCCGGATCACCTTCAAGAACGGGCGGCTCGTCTATCTTTCGGACATGCGCCCTGTGGCCGTCGAGGAGATTCCCTTCTTCGACGTGGTCTGGCACTACAAGGTAGACCGCTCCGTGGACGGTGGCCCCCTCCGGCTCGGGAAAAAGGTTTACAGGAAGGGACTTGGCACTCACTCGTACTGCAGGCTTGTCTACGATCTCCGCAAGGGATTCAAGACCTTCGCCTCGGACATCGGGATTGACGAGGAAGTCGGCTTGCTTGGCCACGTCGCATTCCGCGTCCTCGGCGACGGACGAGAACTACTGAATGTCCAGTCGAGAGGAGCAGATCCGCCCAAGACCGTCTCCCTCGACGTAGCCGGTGTCGAGCGGCTCGAGTTGATCACGGACTTCGGAGAAGACCTCGACATCGGCGACCATGCGGACTGGGCAGACGCGAGGCTCTTGAGATGAGAGGCACTGATCTTGCCAACAGTAGCGCACACCGCCGAGAACATTGCCCAGTCCCGCGAGCGACACCCCCTATGACCCGACAGGGGAGCAATGTCCGGATGGCTCGTTTCCGGAGGGGACGAAAAGTAATTGGGCGAGAATCGAGAAGAGTAGGAACTGGATACCGGCGAAATGCGATTCGAAGGCCAACACGTGGCAGCTTCCTTTCGCTGCAGCCTCGCCAGAGGCTGCGTTACCGTAGTCAGGAGGGACAGATGAAGCGAACAGCTTACATCGCGTTGCTTGCTGGAGTCATCGGGTTTGCCATCGGGCAGTTCACTCCTTCAGTGAGGACTGCCGTGTCCGCAGAGAAGCCGGAACAGAAGGGCGACCAGAACCTTATGGCGGCGATGAAGATTGATATCACGCCTTTGCGTCAAGACCTGGACAAGATTCTGGAGTCCCTGAGCCAGATCAAGGAGGCCACAGCGACCGTCGAGAAGTCCATCTCGCAACTCACGAAATCAACCACCGACGTAGCCGCCAAAGGGACACTCCTCTCCGACATCTCCGACAACCTAAAGGCAATCGCCAAGCAGACCGAACGTCCGTCGAAGTGGGAGTACAAGTTCATCGCCGGGAGGGTCGAGAGAAATGCCAACCTCCTGGGGCAGGAGGGGTGGGAACTGGTTGCCACGACGAAGGATGACTTCCTGCTCTTCAAGCGGCCGGCAAAAGGCGAGTAATGTCCGGCTGGATCGAGGCAGCAGCTTAGCAAAACTCTCGTCCGCGTCGTCACCGGGCGTTCGGACTGGTTCCAGAAACAGCCGAGCACGAGTGCAGGAACGACGACTACGGCTCCGGTCGCAGGTATGAGGGATTAGGATCAGCGATGGAAGCGTCAACCGCGCGCGATGAAGCGCTCTCCTTCGATCCTCTCGTCGAGCGCATACTGCCGGCGAAGGTAGGCCTCTGCTATCTCCTCATCGCGGTCAACGTACTCGTCTGGCTGCTTGGCACCGCCATCGCCCGCAAGACCGGACTGCCAGGAATCCAGATCGAGGAGCTGGCGAAGGATCGGCTCAAGATCGTTCAGAACGGAGAGTTCTGGCGGCTGCTGACCGCGAACTTCGTGCACGCCAACTTTCTTCACCTTGCCGTGAACATGTACTCGCTCTACTCGCTCGGCAGACTGATCGAGCCAATCTACGGGGGCGGACGATTTCTCGCAATGTACATGATCTCGGGGCTCGGGGCTATGGCGGCGAGCGCGTACTTCGTACCGGCTCCGGCGGTCGGTGCGTCCGGCGCGATCTGCGGCCTCTTCGGCGCGGTCTGTGTGTTCTCGGTGATCCACCGCCGCTTCATCGTGCGTGGCTCTGTGTGGAAGCTGTGGCTCAACATCGTCGCCGTTGTCGCGATCATGGTGTATCTTGGGATTGTCATTCCCAACATTGACAATGTCGGCCACGCGGGCGGTTTCGTCGTCGGAGTCGTTCTGGCTCTGTTCGCGGGACCGCGAACGACGCTGAACGCCTGGTCTGTGCGGCGTAGGGCGGCCACTGCCCTCTGGATCGTTGTCCCGGTCGCACTGCTTGCCCTGTCGCTCCTCAAAGTCGCCCAGGTCCTTTACTCGAGCTGGGATCTCTCTCCGGCCAGTGTCCCGCTCGTTCGGAGGACGCTCGACGAGTTCGCCATCAGCATCGAGCTTCCCGAACGAATTACCGAGCATCGCAGGAAGGATCGTCGAGAGTTCGTCTCGCCCGACGGATACGCCCTGTGGCTTGGCTTGTTCAGATCGAAGTACCATCCTGATTCTCGCTCGGTTGCCGAGTCCATCCGGAAGGAAGTCGAGGACAAGGCTCGTCCCGGATCCGTAGGACTCACGCGGGCACCACTGACTCGGGACAGCAGGCGGGTCTCCTATGAGATCCAAGAGGCGGGACGGATCATTGCGTACCAGGTTACCGTGATGAGCATAGTCCCAGGTGACTACCTGCTCGTCACTTGCGCCGCTCCGCGAGACGTCTTCGAGAGGCTCGCCCCTTTGTTCGAGAGGATACTCAACTCGATCACGCCCGAAGGGCAGCAGGAACCTGCCAGCGACGAAACCTCCGCTCTGCGCGATGGGATCGAGCTCCTTCAGGAGGGCCATTTCGAGGAGGCCAGGGGCTTCCTCCAGGAAGCCACACGCTCGAAGGATACCGCCGGGGATGCCTACGCACAACTGGCCCGCCTTTATCTTTCGGCCGAATGGAAGGAGCGAGATCCGATGACCGCTCTTTTCTACGCGCAGAAGGCACTCGATCTTTCGAAGAAGAACCCGCAATTGCTTCTCACCCTCGCACGTGCCTTGAAGGAGACAGGCGATAGTGAGAAAGCGGCGAGCATCCTGCGGGAGGCCGCTGCGGAGTTCCCGGACGATGCCTCGCTCAAAGAGGAGCTGAACACTCTGACGCACGTCGGAGCCAATCCGTGAGGTTGAAACGGCTGCGCGTTTGTGTTAGGTGCAGATGCCTGGAGCGCACGGTGCACCCTGCCTCTGGCCGCCGCCGAGGGCATTCGGCCGTCGAGTTGGCGGTCGTCATTGTCATCATCGGGGTCTTCCTCTCGATCCTCATGCCGATCCTGGGACGCGCCAGAGAACAAGGCATAAGTAGTAGGTGCGTGGCTCAGCTCAAGGACATCGGTGTGGGCATAGGGCTCTACATGCAGACCTTCAATGGGTGGTTCCCGGCTTCCGGCGACGGTGCGGACTGGTTCGAGAAGACAGCCCGGTTCATGGTCAACAATGACTCCGAGGAGGAATGGATCAAGGCCAAGAGCAAGTTCGCCTGTTTGAGGGCCGACAAGTCCCAGCGCGGTTTCGGCCGCGGGAGTATTTCCTACGGCTGGAACGAAGCATCCATCCCGTACAAAACGACGGAGAAAACGGTCGTCAAGAATTCCACAGAGCTGATCCTCATCGGCGACAGCCTACCAGGCCCGCAAGCGCACATCCTGCTCCCCGCCGGGCCGGTCACGAAGGACCGGACGCGGCTCTGCTTCCGTCACCTCGGCCGAGCCAACGTCCTGAGCGCCAACGCCGGCAACGTCCGCTCCCTCACCCCGGAAGAGGTTTTCTACGAATTCCCCAGACTATGGGTACCCAAGTAGGATTCCTGCGGCGACTACACGGATGTCGTGGGCTCCAAAGAGCGAGGGGTAAGGATAGCCGATAGGTAACAGGTCAGTTTCTGTAGAAAGCAGTCGGGTGGGCCTTCAGGGAGGACGCACGACGGGCAATAGCTCCGCTTCCGTAAGTTTGCCCAGTAGCAATCTCCGGATCGTATCGTAGCCCCCTAACCCCTGCCGCTGTGCCGTCTGCACGATGCTCGTCAGAACCGAGTGGTTCCGAGCACCTCTCTCGCTCCTCGACCCGTAGCTCGTCTTCCGCTTCACTACACTCGGTCTCAACGCCCTTTCCGCCTCGTTGTTCGTCGGTTCTATCCTCGGATC
>Ga0272448_1002820_pt1 | contig 21329 bp, 18 predicted proteins | sample YNPCB0191_FD_202220 | JGI IMG/M metagenome (GOLD analysis project Ga0272448, IMG submission 202220) | Hot spring sediment microbial communities from Yellowstone National Park, WY, United States - YNP-CB-019-1 | ecosystem: Environmental > Aquatic > Thermal springs > Hot (42-90C) > Sediment... | reverse complement strand
GGGGTTGAACATGCGATATTACATCTTATGTATTCCCGTTTTATAAATAAATTTTTATATGATTTAGGTTTAGTTAATTTTTTAGAGCCTTTCTCTAAATTATTTACCCAAGGTATGATTATAAAAGATGGCGCAAAGATGTCTAAATCAAAAGGCAATGTAGTTGCTCCGGATTATATCATTGATAAATACGGCGCAGATACTATGAGATTATACATTCTATTTATGGGACCACCGCAAAAAGATGCTATTTGGCAGGATGAAGGTTTAGAGGGCATTTGGCGGTTTATTCAAAGGGTATTAAGATTAGTAGATATATTAAAGGAATACAGGGAAGAAGATCAAAATAGAGATTTAAATAAGCAGGAAAAAGAACTTTTATATAAAATACATTTAACAATAAAGGAGGTTACTTCTGACTTAGAAGGAGATTTTCAATTTAATACAGCAATATCAAGGATTATGGAATTGGTAAATCAGATATATAAGACTATTAATGAGACTGTAATAAAAAAGAGTTTGCTTTTTGAGGCTGTAGAGACAGTTTTTTTATTGCTTTCACCATTTACTCCGCATATAAGCGAAGAGGTAAATAGTTTACTTTCAAATAAAGGTTCTGTATTAAAAAGAAGTTGGCCAAAATATAAAGAGGAATATTTAAAATTAGAAGAGATAGAAATTGTAATTTCAGTTAATGGAAAGGTAAGAGACAGAATAAAAGTAAGTTCTAATTTAAGCCAAGACGATATAAAAAATATAGCAATCAATACTCAAAAGATTAAAGATATACTGCGAAATAAACCACCCAAAAAGATAATTTATGTAGAAAAAAAGATGGTTAATATAGTTGTATAAATGTTTTATCTTACAAGTTATGAGAAAAAATTTCTTATCTTTGTTTTGGCAGTAATTTTGTTTGGTAGTTTTTTTCGTTTTGTAAATATAGAGAGATTATATAATAAGTCCTATTATTTTAAAGATAAAGTTGATATTAATACTGCTACATTTCAGGAACTTAAAAATATCCCTTATGTAGGAGAAAGATTGGCATACAAGATTATAGATTATAGGAATAATTTTGGTAAGTTTAATAGCATAGAAGATTTAAAAAAGATTAAAGGAATAAAGGATAAAAAAATAAATATAATAAAGGAATATATAAAATTTTAAGAAAGTATTTAAATTTTTATATATTTATATTTTTTGCAATTGGCATTCTTTTTGGATATTATTTTCCTTCCAAAATTATATTTTTTGTAGATTTTATCTTATTAATTTTTTTATTCATATTCTACAAAAAGAAGACTTTATTATTTGATATTTTTTTATTAATTTCTTTTTTCTTTTCAGGTGCGCTTTGGATTTTCCCATTTAGTAATAAACCCGATAAGTTTTTAAATAAAGAGGTTTATGCTGTTTTTAAAATAGTCTCCATACCGAATAATTATGATATAAAAAATATTTCTTTGGCTAATTTGAATAGTATAGAGAACTTACCAGTTTTTTTAAAGGCAAAAGTAGTTGACTATTCAAAAAGAATTAATTTTTTGGATTCATACAGTGGAGTTGTAAAACTTAAAAAAATTAAAAATGGATATTTTGTATTTATAAAGAAAAATAATTATTTAGTTAAATTGCCAATTAGTTTATTTGATAGATTTAGAAAAAAGACTATAAACTTTATGCTTTCTAATTTTAAAAAAAATCTTACAGAGGAAGCTTATAGGTTTTTATCCTCTGTATTTTTAGGAAGAAGAGAACTACTTACAAAAGAAGAGAAACTTGCATTTATAAATACAGGCACAATCCATCTTCTTGCTATAAGTGGATTGCATATAGGTATCTGGTCTTTAATATTGCTTTTTTTCCTTAAAATTTTTAACATAAAATTTAAAATTAGAATAATCATATCTTTATTCGTTCTTTTTTTATATACATTTATTATTGGAGCACCACCTTCAGCAGTCAGGGCTTTTATTATATATGTTGTATTTTATTTTAGTTTTTTACTTAAAAGAAAAATTATACCACTTAATTCATTAGGATTATCCGGTTTAGTTATATTGTTTATTTGGCCATTTTCAGTGTTTGATATAGGTTTTTGGCTTTCGTTTATTTGTGTATTTTCCTTGATTATATATAGCCATTTTTTAAATTTTAATTTTTCTAATTTTTTTATAAATATATTCTTTTCTTCAATTTTTATAAATTTATTTATTAACCCAATATTGTCTTTGTATTTTAAAAGGTTTTATATTTTAAATATTTTTTACAATATAATTTTTATTCCTCTATTTAGTTTGATTTTATTTGTTAATTTTTTATTGATAATTTTTCCAATAAATATTTTTAGCATACCAATAGGCAAAGTTCTTTCTTTTTTAATTTATATTTTTAACAGGATTAGTTTGTTTTTTTCAAATTTAAAATTTAATTTCATAAATTATAAAATACAATTGCCTTTGTTTTTTATTTATTATATAATTTTGGGTTTTATATTGTTTTTTATATATTTTAAAAAAATTGACAAAAGACTTAAGTTCTGATATAGTTTAATAGGTATGAAAAGAAAAATTTTTATATTTTTTATATTATTTTTATTTATATTTAACGCATACCCATTTTGGATTTGGTCTCCAAAGACTAAAAAATGGACTAATCCTAAATATTCCCCTTTAGCAACTCCATTTTTACAGTTTAAAGAGGCAGAAAAATATTTTGGAGAGAAAAACTATAAAGAGGCTTATAATTCTTTTAAGAAAGTTGTAATACATTACCCTGACGCCCAAGAGGCTGCTGAAGCCCAATATTATATGGGAAGATGTATGGAGGAGTTAAAAAAACCATATCAGGCATTTTTAGAGTATCAAAAGGTTATAGATAGATATCCAAATAGTAAAAGAATTAGTGAGATAATAGAGCGTCAATATAATATTGGTGAATATTTTTTAAATGTTCCTTCAAAAAAATGGTTAGGTATTTCTATTTATGATTTCGTAGAGCACCCTTCGATTGAGATTTTCAAAAAAATTTTAGAAAAATCTCCATATTCAAATTATGCACCAATAGCAGGTTATAAACTTGGAATACTTTTTTTACAGCTTAGCCGTTATGATGAGGCAAGAGAGGTTTTTGAAAAGGTAATTGATAATTATCCCGAGAGTGAATGGGCAATTGCTTCAAAATATCAGATTGCGGTAGCTACTTCAAAGGCAAATCCTTTTCCCGGATACGATTCCACAGATTTGAAAGATGCGGAGAAGAGACTTGATGAGTTTGTAAAAAAACATCCAAATCTTGATATATCAGAAGAGGCAAAGTCACAACTTGTTGAATTGAGAGAAAGAGAAGCGAAAAAAAATTTTGATATTGCTAAATTTTATGAGAAACAAAAAAAATATCAGAGTGCAATTGTTTATTATAATATAATAATTGAGAATTATTATGATACTAAATATTATAAATTAGCTGAAGAAAGAGTTAAGAATTTAAAAAATCTTATGGAGGTAAAATAAGAATTGAAATGAGGTATAGAATTTTTTTATTTTTATGTTTTATTTTTCTATATGGCTGTGGTTATACTACAAGGGCATTTATATATAAAGAAGATAAGATTTTTATTGAACCTATAGTAAATAAAATAGACATTACCTCAGAGGGAAGAAGATATTCTGATTACAGGACTTATCCAATTCTTTTAGAAAAAAGACTTACTAATGCTTTGATAAATAAATTTAATGTATATGGTAATTTAAAGGTTTCAAATAAAAAAGAAAATTCTCTTTTGCTCGATTGCTCTATAACAAATTACGATAAAGAGGCATTAAGATATTCCGATCAGGATAATATAACAGAACAAAAATTGCGTCTTACTGTTCATATTAAACTTTTTGATTCATCTGGTAAAATTTTAAAAGAAAAAGATATAGTTGGAGAAACAAGTTTCTTCTTAGAAGGAACTAATAGTAAAAGCGAAACACTTGCCTGGGAGGATCTTATAGATGATACAGCAAGAAGAATTTTTGAGACAATTGTAGAGGAGTGGAGTTAATATGGGTAAGATATTTTCTATTATTGGGAATAATTTTTTTGAACGTCAAGGTATAATAGAAAAGATAAAATCTAAAATATCAAAATCAACACTTGATACTTTTATATTTTTTAGTTATGAATTGTCTCTTTCTAAATTTAGAGAGGAGATATTTTCATTTTCTTTAGAGAAAGCTAAACTTTTAATTTTTAAAGACGCTTTTAATTTATCGCCGGATATAAAAAATTTTTTTATTAAGAATTTTAATAAGATCCCTCAAAATAATTATATTATTTTTGAGATAGATAATTATTTAAGTAAAGATATTTTTTTTGATTTCATCTTTAAAAATACAACCGTTTTAAGAATAAGTAATAACCAAAACAACTATATAGAAATGTTAAAGAAATCTATTAAGAAAAGAAATCTTCCTTTGGCATTATATAGTTTAAATAATCTATTTAATTTAACAACTAATAAAAATTTAGCAACCCAGATTTTGGGAATTTTGGTAAATGAGATTTTTTATATTAATGATTTTTTGAAACAGAAAAAATTTTTTAACTATTTATTTAAATTAGACAGAGAGATTAAAGAAAGTTTAATTGAGCCTAAAGTAGCCATTGAACTTGCGCTTGTTAAGATATTAAATGGTTAAGTTTTTATATTGTTTAGTAGTTTTGCAAGTGTGCTTTTTTTTCTTGCTGCTTTTTTATAGTGAATGACATTTTTAGAGGCTGCCTTGTCCAACATTTTATAGACTTCTTTTAAAGCTGTTTGACTCGCGGTTAGATCCTTTGTGAGTATGGCTTTTTTAAACTTTTTTATAGCAGAAGAAATTTTTTCTTTAAAATTTAAATTATATGCTCTCCTTTTTAAACTTTTTTTTAAATCTTTTTTTGCACATTTTCTCTGAGGCATATCTCCTCCTATTAATTAAATGTATAGATTTTATAAAAATACTTTAAATATGTCAAGTTTTTATTTAAAAATAATATGTTTAAAAAAATAATAAAAAATATATCTATAATAAGTTTAGGAACGCTTATATCAAGAATTTTTGGTTTTATAAGAGATTTATTAATAGCAAAATTTTTCGGGACATCAGATGTATTAGAGGCTTTTTTGGTTGCATTTAGACTTCCAAATATATTTAGAAATATCTTTGCTGAAGGTTTTACTGATTCTGTTTTAACGCCAACCCTTTCTGAATACCATAAAGATAGGGCTACTTTATATAAAATTGTAAATAAAATATTCGTTTTGCTTTCTATTTTAAGTCTTATTTTTGTAATACTTGGAATAATCTTTAGTAAATACTTAGTAATGATATCTGCGCCGGGTTATATTTCTTATGTTTCTAAATTTAATCTTGCAGTCTCTTTTACAAAGTTTACATTTATATATCTTTTTTTGATATGTATCTCTAGTATATTTACTTCAACTTTATATTCTTTAAAAAAATTTTTTATACCGGCAATTAATCCGGTTTTTTTAAATATAAGTTTTATTGTTGGAATAATATTTTTTAAAAATATTTTTAAAAATTATCTACTTGTATTTTGTGTTGTCTTTGCCGGGATTTTGGAGGTTATATTTCCTTATATTAGTTTAAAGAAAGAATTATTTAATCTAAATATCATTGATTATATAAAAAAAATTAAAGAGATAATTTCTGATAGTGTTATCTTAAAGATATTTAAACTTTTTATCCCAAGAATCTGGTCAAGTATAATTTATCATTTAAGTGTATTTTTAGATACAATTTTAGCATCCTTAACAGATATAGTTGGAAAAGGTGCTTTGGCTGGCGTTTATTATGCAAATAGAGTAACGCAACTCCCCTTTGCTTTAATAGCCTTGGCTATTGCACCTGTAGTTATTGTTGATTTTTCTATTTACTATAAAGAGAAAAATTTAGATGATTTTAAAAAGCTTTTGGTATTCTCTTTTGAAAATATTATGTTTTTTATAATTCCAATCACTTCTATATTTTTATTTATCCCGGAGGCAATTATTGATGTTATATTTAGAAGGGGAGAATTTGACTTATATTCTTTAAAAATCACATCTTCTATTTTTTTCTTTTATTCCTTTGGATTGTTTTTTTTCTGCGCTGTAAAACTTTTGGTTAGTTGTTTTTACTCCTTAAAAGACACAATTACTCCAGCAAAGACAGCTACATTGTCTTTGATTGTAAACGGAATTTTAAGCGTTATCTTTATGTTCCCACTAAAAGCAGGTGGGTTGGCTTTGGGCACTTCGATTTCAGCTGCTTTTAATTTTTTTCTTTTATATTTTGCGCTGATAAAAAAGATAGGTAAGATATATTTAGGAGGGATAAAGATATATTTTTTAAAAGTTATTTTTTTAAGTATAATTATTGGTGTTATATCTAAGATATTATGGATTAATTTATATTATAATAAATATTTAAAAATATTTATTGTTGCTTCTGTTTGTGTTCTTATTTTTACAATTTTTAGTTATATTCTTGGTTTTAAACAGTTGGATTATCTAAAGGAATGCTTAAAGAAAAAATAAAAAATATTCCGGACAGTTGCGGTGTATATATAATGAGAGATAAGGATAATAAAATATTATATATAGGTAAGGCTGTGTCTTTAAAAAAAAGGATAAGAAGTCATTTTTCAAATAAATCTTTGCTAAAGACAGAATTTTTATTGGACGAAGTCAATGATATAGAGTATATTGAGTGTAATAGTCAAGAGCAGGCTTTATTGCTTGAGGCAGCATTAATCAAGGAGAATAAACCAAAATATAATGTTATATTTAGGGATGATAAGATATATCCTTATGTTGAGATAACAAAAGAGTTATTCCCAAGAGTTTTTATTTCTCGTCCAAGAAATAAAAGAGATAAAATTTTATTTGGCCCATTTCCAAAAGTAAATTTAATAAAATCTGCTCTTGCTTTAATAAGAAAGATATTTCCTTATAGGTCTTGTAAGAATATGCCTAAAAAAGCGTGTCTTTATTTTCATCTAAATTTATGTCCTGCTCCCTGTATTGGAAAAATTTCTCTAAAGGATTATAAAGAAAATATAGATAGTATTTGTAAGATATTAAGCGGAGATAGATTATCTCTTATAGAGGATTTAAAAAAGAAAATAGAATTTTTTTCAAATAATCAAGAGTTTGAAAAGGCAAAATTATTAAGGGATAAATTATTTTCTTTACATGCAATATATAAAGGTAAAACCTATGAGCATGAACTTTTAGCATTAAAAGAGATATTGAATTTAAAAAAAATACCTTTAATAATTGAAGGTATAGATATATCCTCTATTAGCGGAAAAATATTAGTTGGTTCTGTTGTCCGTTTTAGAGGTTCTATACCCGATAAAGGTAATTACAGAAGATATAGAATAAAAGAGGTTAATAAAAATGATGACTATGCCTGTATAGCTGAGGTTGTAAGGAGAAGATATAGAAAGCTTATTATCCAGAAAGATTTGCCGGATTTAATTATAATAGATGGTGGATTGGGGCATTTAAATATAGCAAAAAAAGAACTAAATAATTTGGGTTTAGATATACCAATAATTGCAATTGCAAAAAAGAATGAAGAAATATATTTAGGTAGTTTAGAGCCAATTTTAATTCCCAAAGATAATCCGGCATTGCATTTGGTCCAAAAAATAAGGGATGAAGCGCATAGATTTGCGCATAAGTATCATTTACTGTTAAGGAACAAAATTATAAATGACTGATTTTGAGAAAAAAGTATTAAGGGTAGTTTTAAAGATACCAGTTGGAGAGGTTAGAACTTATAAGTGGGTAGCTAATAAAATCAAAAATCCAAATGCTTATAGGGCTGTTGCAAATGTTTTGAAGAAAAATCCTTTTCCTGTATTTATACCTTGTCATAGGGTAATTAGGTCTGATAAAGATATAGGGGGTTATTCTTTAGGAAAATCTTTAAAAAGAGACCTTATAAAATTAGAGAAAAAAATAAAAGATATGATAAAATAAAAGAAGGGGGAAAATTATGAATTTAGCAGAGATACTTGAGATTCAGATTAAAAAAGATATATCTGATATGTTTATAAGGGTAAATAGCGTTTTAAGGGGAAGATTATATTCGCAAGTTGAGATAATAGATGAAAGAAAGTTTACGCCACAAGATGTAAATGATATATTAAAAGAATTAAAAGTATACAATAAAACTTTAGAGGAGAAAAAAAATGTTGAATTCGCTATATACTATAGAGACCAGTGGCGTTTTAGGGTAGGAATATTTTATCAGAGAAATACTCCGGCAATTGTTATAAGAAAGATTGATTTAAAGATACCAACATTTGAGGAGTTAAATCTTCCTGCTAAAATACTTGAGAATTTTTGTTTTAAGAAGCGTGGTTTAATTTTAATTACAGGCACAACCGGAAGTGGAAAATCTACAACTATTGCAAGTATGATTGAATATATGAATCAAAATTTTAAAAGACATATTATGACAATAGAAGAGCCAATAGAATTTACATTTTCTGATAAAAATTCTATAATAACACAAAGGGAATTAGGTTTGGATGTTTTAACTTATAAAGATGCATTAAAACAATTTACAGTCCATTCGCCGGATGTTATATATATAGGAAATATAAGGGATGCAGAGACATGTTATGCAGCACTTACAGCAGCAGAGACAGGTGTTTTGGTTTTATCTACGCTCCATACAGTAAATGCTGTCTCTACAATTGAGAGGATTATAAATTTTTTTCCTCCACATCAGCATAACCTTATATTTAGTCAATTGTCTTTTCTTTTACAAGGGGTTATATCCCAAAGATTAGTAAGAAGAATAGATACTTGCGGTCTTATACCGGCATATGAGGTTATGGCATTAAGTCCTTCGATATCAAGATTAATAAGAGAAAATAAGATTTGGGAAATACCAAAATATATACAAAAAGGAGATATATACGGGATGAAGACTTTTAACCAATGTCTTTTAGAGTTAATTGAAGCAAAAAAAATTAAAGTTGAAGATGCGTTAGAGAATTCAGATAAAAAAGAGGAATTAGAAATAGAATTACACAATAAAGGTTTAATTTAAATATGATTGAAAAACTTGAAAATAAAATAAAAGATTTAGAAGAAGAGATTTTATCTTTAGAGAAGCTTCTTAAGATAGAGGAAAAAAAAAATAAATTAAAGGAATTAGAGAAAAAAATATCAGAACCAGATTTTTGGAAAAATAAAGATACAAATACTATTGAAGAGTTAAAATCTATTAAATCTGATATAGAGGATGTAGAAAATTTAAAAGAAAAAATAAATCATTTAAAAGAATTTTTACTTATTTATGATCCAAGTTATGAAAACGACCTTAATAAAGAATTTGAAAATTTTAATAAAAATTTAGAGGATTTAAGGACTAAAATTTTATTTTCTGAAAAGTTTGATAATTCTAGTTGTATTGTAGAGATAAATTCCGGTGCCGGCGGAGTTGAGGCTTGTGATTGGGCAAATATGCTTTTTAGGATGTATTGTAGATGGGCGGAAGATAAAGGTTTTAAAATAGTTGTTATTGATGAATTAAAAAATGAAGAAGCTGGGTTAAAAAATATTACATTTATAATAGAGGGTTTCAGAGCTTATGGTTTTCTTAAATCTGAAAAAGGTATACATAGATTGGTTAGAATTTCTCCATTTGATGCGAATAAAAGAAGACATACCTCTTTTGCTTCAGTAAGTGTTATACCTAAAATAGAAAGTGATATAGATATTGAAATTAGACAACAGGATTTAAAAATTGAAACATTTAGAGCTTCAGGAAAAGGCGGCCAACATGTAAACAGAACTGATTCGGCGGTTAGAATAACTCATATACCAACAGGTATTGTTGTATCTTGTCAAAATGAACGTTCTCAGCATCAAAATAAAGAGTTAGCTTTAAATATTCTTAGGTCTAAATTGTATGAACTTAAAGAAGAAGAGAGACAAAAAGCTTTAGAAAATATTAGGGGGCAGAAGAGAAAAATAGAATGGGGTAGTCAAATTCGTTCTTATGTGTTGTATCCTTATCTTTTAGTAAAAGATCACAGGACAGGTTATGAGACTTCTGGGGCTTGGAGCGTTTTAGATGGTAAGATAGATGATTTTATTTTCGCATACTTAAGGTACATATTAAATAAAAAAAATTAATTATGTTAAAAAATATTTTTTTAAAAATAAATCAGTCAAAAATAAATAGATTAAAGCCAAATGTTAACATTATATTGACAAAGAATATACCAACACCTTCTCTTTTTGAGGTTTCTAATTTAGCCAAAATAGTAAGTATAATAAATTCTTATGAAGAGGAATTAGAAAAAAAACCAGATAGTTTTTTTAAAGAAAAAACACAGGAATACAAAAGATTAATTTATGAGAGAACAAAAGATCTAGATGAAAAAGAATATATGGAGGTTTTGGAGAAAACATTTGATGAGATATTACCTTTTTATTTTGCAATGGTAAGGGAGGCTTCTAAAAGAACTATAAAATTAAGACATTTTGATGTTCAGCTTTTGGGTGGAATAGTTTTACATAAAAACAAAATTGCAGAGATGGTAACGGGAGAAGGAAAGACTTTAGTAGCTGCCTTAGCAGCATCTTTAAATGCGTTGGCAAATAAAGGTGTGCATATTGTAACTGTAAATGACTATTTAGCAAAAAGAGATAGAGAATGGATGGGTCCTATTTATGAATTTTTAGGGTTATCTGTTGGCGTAATTCAAAATGATATGGATAGATTTCAAAGAAAGATTGCTTATAATTGTGACATAACTTATGGAACTAATAGTGAGTTTGGGTTTGATTATTTAAGAGACAATATGGCAATGAGTTTAGATGAGATAGTTCAGAGGGGTCATTTCTATGCTATAGTTGATGAGGTTGATTCAATATTAATTGATGAAGCAAGGACACCCCTTATTATATCAGGTCCATCTGAAGTATCTGTAGAAAAGTATTATAGAGCAAATAATTTAATTAAACATTTAGATATAAAAACTTTAATTGAAAGTTTTCAAACAAAAGATGGCCTTATTGTTTTAAAAAATACTGATGGTTCTCAAATTACTATACATCCAACAGAGTTGGAGGAAAAATATGATGCTATTGTAGAAGAAAAATCCCAGTACGCATATCTTACAGAAAAAGGAGAAAAGAAATGTTTACAATTAATTGGGGTTAGCAGTTTAGAGGAAGCGCCAGACAATTTTTCTAATCCTTGGCTTCATTATATTATAAATGCATTAAGAGCACATTCTCATTTTAAAAAAGATGTGCATTATATTGTAAAGGAAGGTAAGGTAGTTATTGTGGATGAGTTTACCGGAAGACTTATGCCTGGCAGGCGCTGGTCAGATGGAATACACCAGGCAATTGAAGCAAAAGAAAATTTAAAGATACAGGAAGAATCTCAAACACTTGCTACAATAAGTTTACAGAATTATTTTAGGATGTATAAAAAATTAGCAGGTATGACAGGAACAGCCTATACTGAGGCTAATGAATTTAAATATATATACAAATTAGATGTTGTAGTTATTCCTACAAATAAGCCTTTAAGAAGGATTAATTATCCGGATAGAATTTATAAAACAAAAAAATCAAAGTTTAATGCAGTAGTAAAGGAGATAGAAGAATTATATAAAATTAAAAGACCTGTTTTAGTTGGTACAACTTCTATTGAAGATTCTGAATATTTATCTTTTTTGCTTGAGAAGAAAGGGATACCGCATAATGTTTTAAACGCAAAATACCATGAAAAAGAGGCATATATAGTTGCTCAGGCTGGAAGATTATTACAGATTACAATTGCAACAAATATGGCTGGTAGAGGTACAGATATAATTTTAGGAGGAAATATTGATTATTTTATAAAAGATTTACTTAAAAAAAATAATATAACTCCACAAGAGTTAAACTATAAAGAGGAATATGAAAAATTATATAACAAATATAAAGAACAATTTGAAGAAGAACACAAAAAGGTTGCGGAACTAGGTGGTTTACATATAATAGGAACTCAAAGACATGAGGCAAGACGTATTGATAATCAATTGCGCGGAAGAGCAGGAAGACAAGGTGATTTAGGTTCATCTAGGTTTTATGTTTCATTAGAAGATGATCTTATGAGACTTTTTGGCTCGGAGAGAATTTATTTTTTAATGGATAGATTTGGTTTTAAAGAAGATGAGCCTATAGAACATCCTTTAATTAATAAATCCTTAGAGATTGCGCAGAAAAGAGTAGAGGAGCATAATTTTGAAATAAGGAAACAATTATTAGAGTATGATACAGTTATGAATAAGCAAAGAGAGATTATTTATAAACAGAGAAGAAGTATTTTAGAAAGCGAGAATATAAGGGATTATATAATTCAGATAATAGATGATGTTTTAGAGGAAAATATACCAAGATATTTTGAAGAGCAAAACTTAATTAAGTTAATTCATTGGTTGAAACAAAAATTTAATTTAGAACTTTCTATTGAGGAAATAAATAATCTTACAAAAGAGACAGCAATAAGTTATTTAAAAGATAAATTAAAAAAACATTATGAATTGAGAGAAGAAAGCTTAAAAGATAAGATACGTATATTTGAAAAACTAACTGCTTTATGGTCTATAGATACGCATTTTAAAGAACACCTTTTAATTATGGATTCTTTGAAAGAGGGGATCTATCTTAGGGGTTATGCGCACACAGATCCTTTGGTAGAATATCAGAAAGAATCTTATATCGCATTTCAGGAAATGATAAAGAGTATAAAAGAGAGTACATTAGAACTTCTTTTTAAATCAAAATTTATTCCAACCTATATAAATATATTTGAAAATACCCCCAAAAATGTCCACGATAATTTAAGTCAAAAGGAGATTAAATTTAAAGATAAAAAAGTTAAAAGAAATGATCCATGTCCATGCGGGAGTGGAAAAAAATATAAAAAATGTTGTGGTAAGTAGCTTATTTTTTATTATAATAAGCAGTTTTCTTTTGGCTTTAAGTTTTAATTTTTCTAATTTAAGTCTATTAAGTTGGTTTTCTTTAGTTTTTTTTCTTTATGTAATAGAAAAAGAAAATTTTAAAAAAGGTTTATTTTTTAGTTTCTTATTTGGTTTTTCTTATTCTATCTTAATATTTTTTTGGATAGGTAATGTAAGTATTGCTGGTCTATTTGCCTTGGTATTTTATCTTTGTATCTATAGTATTTTATTTTTTATATTTAGTTTTTATTTTTTTAAAAAACCACTTTTTATATTAACGATTCCCTCTATTTGGGTAATACTTGAATTTTTAAGAGAAAATATATGGTGTGGATTTGGATGGCCAAATTTAGGATATACTCAATATAAAAATTTATATATAAATCAAGTTGCAGATATTTTTGGTGTAAAATTTATATCTTTTTTGATTGTGATGAGTAATACTGTTATTTATGATTTCATCTTTAAAAAAAGAAGTTTAAAAAAACTATTTATATTTTTTTTAATTATTATTTTTTGCATAATTTACTCACTTTATAAGTTAAATTATTTAAAAGAAGATTCATATATAAAAGTTTCAATTGTTCAGCCAAATTTTTCTAAGATTCTAAAAGAAGAAAAACCCGGCAAAAACTTTATACTTTACACATTAAAAGAGATGATTTCTAAAACAGACAACAGTAGTCTTGTAATTTTACCGGAATCTAGTTGGCCACATATTGTAGATGAACAAGAAATTTTTAATTTAAATAGTTTTGTAAATGATATAAAAAGAGATATATTAATTGGTGCAATAAGAAAAGAAAAAGATAATTTTTATAATTCTTGTTTTTATTTTGGCAAAGATACAAAGCTTTTAGGTATTTATGATAAAATAAAACTTGTGCCATTTGGAGAATACGTCCCGCTTAGAAATTTTTTAACCTTTATAGAGGTTTTAAACTCAATAGGAGATATCCAAAGAGGAAAAAATAATAAAAAATTTATATACAAAGATAAATTTTTTTCTATAATTATATGTTTTGAGGATATATTTCCAAATTTTGTTTCTGAATTAACTAAAGATATTGATTTTTTAGTAAATATTACAGATGATTCATGGTTTGGGGGAAACCCTGAGGCTAGACAACATCTTGCAATTTTAGTTTTTAGGGCTATAGAGAATAGAATTTCAATTGTAAGATGCGCTAATAGTGGAATAAGTGGAGTTGTTATGTTTAATGGAAGATATAATATTTTAAAAAATAGAGATAAAGAGGTTTATTTTAGAGATATTTTTAAGACCTCTATACCAATAAAAAGAGAAAAAACTTTTTATAGGAGATTTAAAGATATATTTTGTCTTTTTAGTTTTATATTGATATCTATAAATATGATTACACAGATTAAACACAGATTAAAGTGATTAAGATTTTAAATTTAAATATGCAATCTAAACCTAATCTGTGCAATCTATATTATTTTGTGTTTGGAATTTGAAATTTTAACTAGGAGGTGAAATATGGGATTAGAGTTTGAGGTAGTAAAAATTATAAAGCCACAAGATGTAAATGTTATTATCGGTCAGGCACACTTTATAAAGACAGTTGAGGACATATACGAGGTTATCGCTTCTACTGTTTCTAATGCAAAATTTGCTATTTCATTTTGTGAATCATCGGGTAAATGCCTGATAAGAACGGAATCTAACGATAATGAACTTAAAGATATAGCTATAAAAAATGCACAAAATGTTGGTTGTGGGCATAGTTTTTTTATTTTTTTAAGAAATGCATATCCAATAAATATATTGAATCAGATAAAAAATATACAAGAGGTATGTAGAATTTTTTGTGCAACAGCAAATGATCTTGAGGTTATAATCGCAAAAACAGAGCAGGGAAGAGGGATAGTTGGAGTAATTGATGGTAGTTCTCCAAAAGGTATAGAAAAAGAGGAGGATATTAAGTGGCGGAAAGATTTTTTAAGAAAAATTGGATATAAATTAAATGGATAAGAATAAGAGAAAATTTTTTACAAGAAGATTAAGTTATATTTTTTTAAGATTATTTGTATTTTTACATAATTTACTTCCATTGTGGTGGAGTTATTTTATTGGTAAGATTTTTGGAGTATTGGCATATTTTTTAATAAGAAGGCATAGAAAGATTGCCCTCGAAAGTTTAAGTATAGCGTTTCCTAATTTAAATAAAAAAGAAATAAAAAAAATTGCAAAGGATTTTTTTATTTTTATGGCACAGAGTTCTTTTGAGCTTATTTATTTTTTAAAACACATAGATAAAGTAGATAAAAATATAATTGTTGAAGGAAAAGAATATTTAGATTCAGCATTAAATAAAAAAAGAGGCGTTATTTTGGTTACAGCACACATGGGTAATTTTCCACTCTTAGGGCTAAAACTTGTTTCTTTAGGTTATCCTGTTAATTTTGTTACAAGACCTATGCGTGATAAGAATACCGGAGATTATCTTTATAAATTAAGAACAAAAGCAAATATAAAGACAATTTTTTCTTATCCAAGAAGAGAATGTTTATTAAATATTATAAAAGCTTTAAAAAATAATGAAATAGTTATAATACAGATGGATCAAAATTTTGGAAGCACAGGCGTTTGGGTAAATTTTTTTGGAAGACTTGCAGCCACACCAACAGGTCCGGTTAATTTAGCATTAAAAACAAATTCATCTTTAATAAGTGGCTATATATATAGAGAAAGATCCTATATTCATAAAATAAAATTATTTGAAGAGGAAAAACTTATAATTACAGAGGATAAAGACAAAACCGTCCTTTTAAATGTAATTAATATTACAAGAAAAATTGAATCTTGGATAAGAGAACATCCAAATAGTTGGGGCTGGATACATAGAAGGTGGAAATCAAGACCTTCTTTAAGAGTTAGAAATTTAAAATTTAAAGTAGAAAAATAATTTAAAAAAATATTTGCAATATTTTTTGCTTTTGATAAAATCTTTTTGAGTAATAGATTGTTATGAAAAAGATAGATAAAAATTTTGTAGTTGGGATAGGTCTTAATCTTTTTGATGCTTCTGCTATTTTGTTGGATAACAATAGAAAGGTAATAGCAAAGATAGAGAAAGAAAGAACCAATATAAACGCAAATGAAACTTTCAATATTATTTTAGATCTTTTTAACGAACTTATTTCAAAGAATAAGGTTTATAAAAACAATATATCTTCTGTTGGGCTTGCATTAGGTGGAATTGTTGATAATAAAAATGGTTTTATTCACTGGCCACAGATACATAATTCATCGTGTTCATATATTTCTGTCCCGCTCAAAAGTTATTTAGAAAAAAAGTTTTCCATTCCTATTACAATTGAGAATGATGCAAATGCTTCTTTATTTGCAGAATATAAGACTAATTTTTCTAAATATAAGGATATAATATATATGTTTTCAGGCGTGGGTTGTGGTCTATTAATAAATGGCGGGCTTTATAGAGGAAAAGACGGAGGAGCGGGTGAAGTGTTTATTTCAAAAAAAAATTCTATGACTTCGCATTTAGGAAATTTTTCGTTTTTGGCACCTTGGCCTTTTGATTTGGGTATAGTAAATAGGATAAAGGAATTAATTTCAAAAGGAGAAGATACGCGTCTTATAAAGAAAATAAAACCAACAGGCGATTTATTTTTAAAAGATATCCTTGAAGATTTAAATAAAAAGGATAAAGTAATAAGGACTGCATTGAAAGAGGCTGCGTTTTGTTTAGGAATTAAAATTTCTTTTTTAGTAAATTTTCTTAATCCGGAATTAGTAATAATTGGAGGAGGTTTGGAAAAATTTGGAGATTATTTTCTGAACGAGTGTATAAACACTGTAAGAGATTTTTCTTTTAGTGAGATGAGGAAAAACCTAAAAATAGTGTTTTCGAAGTTAGGAAACAATGCTACAGCTTATGGTGCAGCTCTTCTTGTATTAGAAAATTTATAAAAAGGAGGAGGTGTATGGATTTAAACAAAATAATTCCTATAGTTCTATTTGTTATCATATTAATTATTGGAGGGTTTGCCTTTTCTATTTATAATACAAATAATAAACTTAAAGAAGAGAAGGCAAAATTAGAGGATGATAATACTCGTTTACTTGGAGAGAGGAGGCAACTTCAGGAAAAAGCAGCAAGATTAGAAAAGGAATTGTCTGATTTAAAGAGCAGAAAAGAAGAAATTGAAGGAGAATTAACCAAAGCACAACAAGAAAAAGAAGAACTCCTTACTAAGTATAATGAACTTTTAAAAGAAAGGGATGCCTTAGTAGAAAAATTGAGCGCTCAGCATAAAGTTTCAGTTCAGGAACAAAAGCCTTCTGAGGGTGTTTCTGTTCAACCTGCTGGCCAAGAAGAATATTGGTCAGATTTTATTAAAATTAAAGCCCAACTTGAAGTAAAAGTTGATAATCTAAACAAAGAACTTTTGGATACAAAGAATAAATTGGCTGATTTAGATAAGACCAATAAAGAATTGGAGATTAAAATAGACGAATTAACAAAGGAAAAAGAAAGACTTACAAATGAGATTGAATTTAGAGAAAGAACTTTAAGTATTATGAGCAGGGATTTGGTCAGCGAAAGAGAAGCTAGGCAGACCGCTATAGAAGAGTTAAATAAGTTAAGGTCTCAAAATGTTAGTTTAAAAAGGGAATTGGTTTTGGCAAATAAAGAGAAGATGCAACTTACTAATAGCATAAAAGAAGCCTTAGAAAATAAAGATTCATTAGAAAAGAGACTGGCTGAGATTGATAGAATATTAAGAGAGAAATCAATAACACTTGGGCAACTGCAGGAAGAAATGAGGACGGTCGTAAAAGGAGCTAGTCCTTTTGTTTCTAAAGATACCGCATCTGTTCAACTTCCACCAATAGTTGTAAAACCACAAGCTACCGCAACACTAAAAAGTTTAAAAGGAGAAGTTATAGCTGTAAATAACGAAGAAAAGTTTGTTATAGTTTCAATCGGTGAAAAACATGGTGCAAAAGTTGGAATGCAATTGGTTGTTTATAGGGGTGATAAACAGATTGCAGTCGCAGAAATAATTGAGATAAGAAATGAAATTTCTGCTGCTGATATAAAAGAGGTTTTAAGTGGTTATACAATAAATAAAGGTGATACTGTAATGGTAAGGTAATGGCTTCTGATAAGATTACAATAAAAGATGTTGCAAAAAAAGCCTCTGTTTCTATTGCAACAGTTTCAAGATTTTTGAATAATCCAACCTCAATAAAAGAAGATAAACGTAAGAGAGTTAAAAAGGCTATTGAGGAGTTAAATTATAAACCCTTTAGTTTTGCCAGAAGACTTGCCGGAGGAAATTTAAATATTTATGGTTTAATAATTCCCGGTTATGAGGATGTATTTTATTCCTTCTATGCTATAGAGATAATTAGAGGCATAGGTGTTGCTTTGGATAAATATGATATTGATTTACACTTACATATTTTTACAGGAAAAGATAAATTTAATGCTTCTTTGGTTGATGGGGTTATTTTTGCTGATGTTATAAACAATGAGGCTCAACTTAGAAGATTATTTGAAATTAAGAAACCCATAGTTGTTATAAATAAAAAAATAGATGATTTAGATGTTTCTTATATAGCAATTAATAATTTTAAAGGTGCCTATGAGGCTACAGAATTTTTAATTAGACACAATCATAAAAGAATTGCGCATTTAGCCGGTGCATTAAATGTTCAATGTGGACTTGAGAGATTAGAGGGATATAAGGCAGCCTTAACAAGAAATAAAATAGAGATAAAAAATGAATATATTAAGATTACGAATTTTTCAAGAAGAATTGCAAAAGAAAAATTGGAAGAATTATTTTCTTTAAAAGAACCGCCTACAGCAATATTTTGTTGTAGCGATGATGTTGCAAGCGAGGTTTTAGTTTATTGTGAAGAAAAAAATATAAAAATTCCTGAAGATATAAGTGTGGTTGGTTTTGATGATAATCCAAATTGCATTTATGGCGATATTTTACTTACAACAGTAAGGCAGCCCTTAACTAAAATGGCTTCATTAGGTGTGGAAACTCTAAGAGATATAATAAAAAATAAAATAAGCCCTCCTGTAAAAATAATTTTAGATACAGAATTGGCAGTAAGAGATACAGTTACATTTTTATAATCAATATATAGTATCTATTTTTTTTTGATACTATATATAGTGTTTAATTATTTTTCTTGACAGATAAAAAAAAATGTGATATAAGAAAAATTGTTCTTAATGTAAATAAAAATTTTTTAAAAAGAAGGAGTCTTTATGGATAAAAATTTAAATTTTTCAAAAAATGCTTTGGTTGTTTTACATAAACGTTATCTTAAAAAAGATGAAAAAGGAAATGTAGTTGAAACTCCTTTTGATTTGATAGATAGGGTAGCCTTGAGTATTGCTTCTGTTGAGAAAAAATATGGACAGGATAAAACCAAAGTTGAAGAGATAAAAAATAGTTTTTTTGAGATGATTGCTAATTTAGAGTTTATGCCAAATTCCCCAACCCTTATGAATGCAGGAAGAGAATTGGGCCAATTATCTGCCTGTTTTGTTGTTCCTATTGATGATTCTATGGAGTCTATTTTTGATGCAATAAAGGCAACAGCATTAATTCATAAAACAGGTGGTGGAACTGGATTTGATTTTTCAAGATTAAGGCCAAAGAATAGTGTTGTTAAATCAACAGGTGGAATTGCCTCAGGTCCTGTTTCTTTTATGAAGGTTTTTGATTCAGCAACTCAGGCGGTAAAACAAGGTGGAACTCGTCGTGGCGCTAACATGGGGATACTTAGGATAGACCATCCTGATATTTTAGAGTTTATAAAGTGTAAAGAGAAAGAAGGTGAAATTTCAAATTTTAATATTTCAGTAGCAATAACAGATGATTTTATGGCAAAAGTTTTAGAAGATAAGACTTATGATTTAATAGACCCACACACTAAAGAGATAAAAGGTAAACTTAAAGCAAAAGAGGTTTTTGATTTGATAGCAACTTATGCTCATAAAAATGGCGAACCGGGAATTGTTTTTATTGATAGGATAAATAAATATAATCCAACGCCTCATTTAGGTAATATTGAGAGTACAAACCCTTGTGGTGAACAACCTCTTTTACCATACGAGTCTTGTAATTTGGGTTCTATAAATTTAGCAAAAATGCTGAAAGAAACAGATTCCGGTTTTGAAATTGATTGGGAAAAATTAGAAAAAATTGTATTTTTAGCTGTTAGATTTCTTGATAATGTTATTGATGCTAATAAATTTCCACTTCCTCAGATTAAAGAAAATACTTTAAAAACAAGAAAAATTGGTTTAGGTATAATGGGTTGGGCAACAATGCTTGGTTTTTTAAATATTCCTTATGATAGTGATACTGCAATAGAGTTGGCAAAAAAAATAGCAAGTTTTATTTATGAAAAAGCAAAACAGGCTTCTATTCTTCTTGCAAAAGAGAGGGGAGTATTTCCTGCTTGGAAAGGTAGTAATTGGGAAAAACAGAATATAAAGATAAGAAATGCAACTTTAACAACTATTGCTCCAACAGGAACCATAAGTATTATTTCAGGCCCAACCTCTTCAGGGATAGAGCCTAATTTTTCTTTATGTTATTTTAGAAATGTATTAGATGGTCAAAAACTTTTAGAAGTAGATACTGCTTTTGAATATGTTGCAAAAAAGAGGGGATTTTATTCAGAAGAGTTAATGAAAAAATTAGCATCCGGAGAAAGTCTACAAAATATAGAGAATATTCCGGATGATGTGAAAAAGGTATTTAAAACAGCCTTAGAGATATCAAATTTTTGGCATATAAAGCATCAGGCAACATTTCAGGAATATACAGATAATGCTGTATCTAAGACAATAAATTTTCCAAATTCTGCTACTGTAGAAGATATAAAAGAGGCATTTTTACTTGCATATAAATTAGGTTGTAAAGGCATAACCGTATATAGAGATAAGAGTAGAGAGGTTCAGGTTTTAACAACTGTAGAAAAATCTCAAGAGAAAAAAGGAGAGAAAAAGAATGTAGAGGTTGTGTCTTACCCAAGACCAAGACCTGAGGTTATAGTCGGCACAACTACAAAGATTACAACAGGATGTGGAAATTTATATATAACTTTGAATCAGGATGAAGATGGAAATTTCTTCGAAGTATTTACCCAGATGGGTAAAGCAGGAGGTTGCGCTGGTTCACAACTTGAAGCTATAGGTAGATTGATTTCTTTGGCTTTAAGGGGTGGAATTGATATGAAGATAATTATAGAGCAATTAAGAGGAATAAGGTGTCCT
>Ga0272448_1002819_pt1 | contig 21329 bp, 18 predicted proteins | sample YNPCB0191_FD_202220 | JGI IMG/M metagenome (GOLD analysis project Ga0272448, IMG submission 202220) | Hot spring sediment microbial communities from Yellowstone National Park, WY, United States - YNP-CB-019-1 | ecosystem: Environmental > Aquatic > Thermal springs > Hot (42-90C) > Sediment... | reverse complement strand
TTTATTATAAATACGGAGTATATTATAACAGATGGCTTTTTTGTTGCCTACTAAATTAATACAGTCTCCGTCTTGTCGTTTTCATTTGACATAATGCGGTCTAAAAGAGTATAATTATAGAAAATGGAAAAATATTTTCAACACAGATTAATGAAATTTCTGATAAAAATTCTTTTTGGACGGAGGAAATTTGATGCGAAAAGCAGTTGGGATCATAGCGATCATATTTGTAATTTTATATGGGTTTAATTATCCGTGTTTCGCTAAAAAAATAAACGAAAATGCAGGAACTAAAAGTGGGCAAATCCTAAAAATGGGAGTTGGTGCTAATGCTGTCGGTATGGGAGAATCAAATGTCGCAAATGCTGACGATGTTTATGCTACTTATTGGAATCCAGCAGGGCTAAGCAAAGTTGATAAAATCCAAATCGGATTGATGCACAATGAATGGTTTGAGGATATTAGATATGAATATATCGGATATGTCCAACCTGCGTTCGGTATCGGCACTATTGCAGGAAGCGTATCTTATATTTCAATGGGAGAACTTGATAAAACTGACGATGCTGGAACTGAACAAGGCAAGTTTAGACCCTATGATCTGTTAGTTGCACTCTCTTATGGTGGAAAAATAAATAAATCAATTTCTATCGGTTTTAGTGCAAAGCTTTTACAAGAAAAAATTGACGAACAGAAAGCTCAGGCTTTTGCTGTTGACCTCGGCGGAATATATTCAGCAGACAATAAATTCCTTGTCGGTGTTAATTTACAACATCTTGGGACAAAGATGAAATTTATTGAAGAATCTTATGGTCTTCCGCTGAATGTTAATATAGGATTAGCATATAAGCTATTAGATAATGCTTTAACATTAGCAGTTGATTCAAATATCCCTTCTGATAATGATGTAAATATCGGATTTGGCGCTGATTATAGGATAATGGGGATGTTTGATCTTCGCTTTGGATATAGATATGCCTTCGGAGGCAACGATCTTGGCACTGTGTCAGGGTTGCGTGCAGGGGTCGGATTTGGAATAGGCAATTATAAATTAGATTATGCCTTTGTCCCTTATGGAGAACTCGGTCAGTCTCATAGAATTTCGCTTATCGCAAGTTTCTAAATTCAAACTTAAATATTTACGCATCCTTAAATTTATATTTTATGGGTGCGTTTTTTATTAGCTAAAAGGTCTTGATTTATGACATCAAAAGAACGGGTTATGATGATGTTGGATCATCAAAAACCTGATAGAATACCGAAATTTGATAGCTTTTGGTCAGAATTTTCTGAGAAGTGTATTAAAGAGTTAAATCTGCCTTTAAGGACAAATCTTGACGAATATTTTAGCATTGATATTGGGATTGTTGTTGCAGATGAAACGCCATTTCCTACCCGTGCAAAGACATTATATCAGGACTCTACGGGGACAATATCTCAAAATAGCTGGGGATGCATAGTTCGCACTCGCCCAAACAGCTTTTTCTATGAAGAGTTAGACACGATAGTTAAAAATAAAAGCGACCTTGACCGAATAGAATTTGATTCTCCATATTTGGATTTTCGCTATGAAGGCTTTGATCCAGAAAAATTCAGAACAGATAGGCGATGTATATTCTGCAAGACAGGTGGACCCTTTTTACGATCCGCTCATATTCGTGGAAAACAAAATTTCCTTTATGATATTGCAGGTGATCCTGAATTTGCCAAAGCCCTTGCAGATAGAATTGCAGACCATATCATTGAAATTGGCAAGGAATCACTTCGCAGAGGAGAACTTTTTGACACTGGTCTTTGGATATATGATGATATGGGAAGCAATCTTCAACCGCTTATGTCGCCGAAATCTTTTGAGAAAATCTTCCTTCCTGCTTATAAACGAATGGTAAAGGCTTTTAAGTCTGCTGGTGCAAAAAAAGTTGTATTACATAGCGATGGCAACATTGAACCACTTTTGGATATGATAATAGAAGCTGGTATAGATGCGATCAATCCAGTTGAGCCAAAAGCAGGATTGAATATACCAAGGTTGAAAGCTAAATATGGAAAAAAATTAGCTTATATCGGTGGAATGTGTAATGCCAATGTCTTGCCCTATGGGACATTCAAGGATATTGAATTACAGGCAAATGAAATTATAGAATGTGCCAAAGATGGTGGAGTTGCTATCGGCGCTCACTCCATAGGTCCTGACATTCCAGTTAAAAATTATTTGCATTATCACGAATTTGTGATGAAAAATGGGGATTTTAAAAATGGAAGAGAGATCGTTTAAATATCGCGTTACTGACGGATGGTTAAGAGACCTCGCATCAGAACCTACCCCAAACGATAGCTGGCCCTGTATAAGATGGGACGAGAAACTGCTTGAAGATCAAATTCGCTTCCTTAATGTCCAAAAGGAATTAGATATGACATATAACGTCGTATGGGGACTGTTCATAAATCATTCTTGGCCCGTGCCTTTTGAAAATATTATTGATGACAGACGGTCTGAGCTTCTCAAACAATTCGTCCAATCCGCACATGAACGTAGATTAAAGATATTGTCAGGAGTTGGCATATATTCGTGGGGATTTGATGAGGTAATTAAAAAAGTGCCTGAAGTCTCCGCTGGACATAATAAGGCGATGTGTCTGTTTAGCGAAAAAGCTTGGGAGTGGCAGAGGCGAGTCCTTGACTTCCTTATGGAGCCTAAATGGGGTCTTGACGGCGTAAGTATGCAGTCAGCGGACCAGGGACGGTGCAATTGCGAGAAATGCAGTAAACTTTCACCAGCTGAACATCATGCGATAATTCTCACGCGTTCCGCTGAATATATAAGAGCGAACCGCCCTGACTGGGTCATAGGTCAGGCTTCGTGGGGATTACGGCTTGACGAACCAAGCGAGTTTGAACATATTAAGCAGATTTCAAAAGCTGTTGATTATATGGTTGAGGTTCAGGAATTGTCAGCATTTACAGGCAGACGCAAGCAGATCATAGAAAACCTTTATTGTGCATTCGGCTCTGTTGGCGGTGTTTTTGTAGAACCTCCGCAACATTGGGAAAGGCTCAGATGGTTTTTGCCATGTGGACTTAGTTCCGCAAAGGCAATAAAGCAATTATGGGATGATGGAGGAATGGCTTGTGAATACTTTTATCGTCCCTTTGCTAATCCTGTTGAGGAATTATCTTGGCGCGTTGGAGCGAGGATACTTAAAAATCCTGATATAAGTCCAGAGGATTCTTTATATGAAGCTGTGAAAGCTGTTTATGGTTTAGGCGAATCTGACTCTAAAAAGTTGACTGAATGGTTTATTCGTGCTGAAAATGCCTATTTTTCCCGTTCAAATTTCCGTATCGGCAATGGTCCAATATCGCTTGAACCGCTTGTTTGGAGTGAAAATCCATCTGCACCCGGTCCTGCAATATATCTCCGCGATAGGATGTCACCTACTACACTTACAGATTACGCAGATGAACTTGGTCGCTTGAAATCCGAATTAATTTCAATGAATATTTCAAATCAAGCTATTGAAAAAACCATAACCGCTATTAATGGGACTCTAAACGATATAAAGTTATTAATAGGATAGGAAAAATGAAAGATAGAAAAGCATTTAAGGTCGCTTATATCGGCGGTGGAAGTATGTTTCTTCCGTCAATAATAAATGGCATAGCTGATATTATGGGGAAAAAAGGAAATTTTGAGCTATGCCTATCGCTTTATGATATACATAGAGACAGAGCAGAGCGTATGCGTCAGTATGCAGATATTATAAGCGATGAATATCCGACTTTTAGGGCAGAAACGACCGCAACTCGTGAAGAATCTTTGGACGGTGCAGACCTTGTTTTTGTCTCTGTCGCTTTATATGACCGATTGAGAGAGATAAATCAGTTGCTTACGAATGTTGATGCCATTCTGCCAGAACCAGGTCCTGGGGATATTGCGGAAGCTGTCGCTGTTGCCCCTTTTTACGTTGATCTTGCTGATGATATGAAAAGATATTGTCCTTCTGCAACGCATATATCGCTCGTCAATCCAACGGATGTCATAGCTTTGTTTATGAATATGATGGGAATTCAAGCAGTCGGCATGTGCGTTGAAGTTGAGGGCTTACGAGGTGCATTGGCTTATTATTTCCGCGTTCCAGAAGAAGCTGTTGAAATGGTTTATGCTGGCGTAAATCATAATGGCTGGACGCTGAAATTGACTATTGATGGGGAAGATGGTTATAAACTTCTCAGAGAAAAATTATTTGAAATAGAAAAAGACGTAGATTTTCACCCGGGCAATTATGGGATTTTTCGGATATTTGAGCTTACTGGTCACCTAATGAGTTCCGGGTATCATACGCCCCCATTTTATTTTGAGCCAAAGACTAAATTGGATTGGAGTCGCTGGGGAGGCAAACGAGAAAGCTATGAAAAAGCTTTGGAAGAGGCATTACGAACTAAAAAGCCGATCACAGACCGTCCAATGATCCATCCTGAACGGTCACTTGTGAATTATCCTGCGACAGGGCGAGCTATTGGGAAACTGATCAGGGCTATGGCTACTAATGAAAAGGAATTAGTGGCACTCCAAGTGATAAATAACGGGGCAATAAGCAATTTTCCTGATAATACATCCGTTGAAGTGCCAACTTTCGTTTGTGGAAGGGAATTTACGCCCCAAAGTATCGGAGAATTGCCTGAATGGTTTGGCGGGATCACGCGTCTATTAGCTATTCAAAGGCGGATGATGGCGGAATACTTATTTAATCCTTCTTACGATTTACTCAAACACGCTTTATCTGTTTTTCCGATACTTGCATCGGTTGAAAAGCATCTCAGATTTGCTGAGACATTGCATCGCGTATATCATCAGGAAGATCAGAGAAGGCAACGCGGGCAAGTGTAATCACATCAACATTATCAGCTTTCCCTTCTTCTAAAAGGACTCTTGCACATTCATTTACTGTTGACCCAGTGGTCATAACGTCATCTATTAATAATATCCTTTTTCCTTCAATGTTAGATGTGTTTATAACGGAAAAACTGCCTTTTATATTTTGTATTCTCTCTTTTCCTGTCAAACCACGTTGAGGTGGAGTATTTTTGATTTTAACAAAGCTCTTTGTTTCCAATGGAATTCCTGTTTTTGAGCTGACTTTTCTGCCTATTAATTCCATCTGATTGTAACCACGTTTTCTAACCTTTTTCTTGTGAATTGGCACAGGTATAATGAAATCATAATCCTTTGAATCCAAAAATTCATTTATGCCTTTAACCATTATCTCTGCCAATTTGTCTGCCATGATCGTTTTGCCATTGTCTTTTAATAACCTTATCGCCTCACCTATTGCGGAATTATGATAGTATGCGATCGATCTCACTTTGCCGAATTTAGATTCATCAGGGCAATTTGCACAAGAAAAAATCATCTCTGACAAAGCCGAAAGAGGATTTAGCGGAAATCCGCATTTTTCGCAATAAGGTCTTTTTATATACTCAACTTGATCCCAGCATAATTTACATATATAGTAACCATCAGCGGGATCAAGGTTTTCTCCGCAATGTCTGCATTGTGCAGGATAGAGAAACCATATAAGGCTTTTCAATATGGCATTCATTTTAGGACTTTGTCAAACCAATCAAACGCAGGCACACCATGAAAAACATGCCCGCCATCGTGAATGTCCAGTAAACACTTGTCCTCCGCGTTAAAGACTTTATAAGCTTTTTTTATTTCCTCATAAGCAGGTATAGCGACATCAACAGGAAAACCGCCCGGAGCTTTTTCTAATTTGCCGATCTCCATATAGCTCGATCAATTGTAAGTTAAACCAATTTCCGATCTCAGCTCTTTTTCAAGAGTTTCAAGGTTAAATCCCTCTTTGCGAAACCGAAGTTCAAAGTAAAGAAGCGAAATAATAGCCATTCTGAAAGGTTCAAGGATAACAGAGACAACATTAGATAAACCTTTCCCAAGAAAAGCACTATTATCTCCAAGAAAGAATAACATTTTGCTGAATACAAATGAACATAGCCAAGTGATCAATAATATGCCAATAAAAACTAATACTACAAGGGTAAAGACTCTTTTAAAATATCCTTCTGTAAGATATTTGCTACGTTTCATTGCACCGATCCCGCCTTCGCCTTCAATAATGACAGTTTGAGGGATAAAGGCATACCATACCCAAAATAAAGAGGCGATCGCAGGTGCAAATAAAATCATTATATTAGCAATCTGAGGATTTCCCATTATTAACAACAAAGCAAATATAAATCCTGAGGATATGAGAATTCCAGATAACAATATAGTCCCTAACAAAGGCAATAACTTTTCAGTCAGTCTTTTATAAGAGTCAATTATTCCTATGTCTTTTTTCAGACATTTTTCAGATATATTCAAGGTAATAGCAGAGATAGCTATGGGACTTATGAATGGAATGAATGCCAATTCTAATAACTCAACAATTATGATGTTTGATACATATTCAAGATTTATAGCATTTTCTGTATTAGTCGTGATAATTGATGTAAGCGATGAGGAGATAATCTTTGATATTATATAGGTAATTATTATATAGGGTCCTTTTAAGAAGAGAGTTATACCGATAAATTTAAGAAAATTTTCTTTATAAAGTCGGTAAGATAGGACAAAAAGCTCTTTTATGCCCTTTGTTTGAAATATTGTTGAATTCTCGTTCATCTATCGTTTAGGTTTTTCCCAAAGATATAAGCTATTGTTTTCTATAACTATCAACAAGTCTTTTCAGTTCTTGATCAGAAGGTTCTAATTGCAATGCCCTTTGCCAATGATTTAAGGCTTCTTTCTTTCTTCCCATTCTAAAATAAAGCGTGCCAAGATTTCTTGATGCTACGGAATAACTGGAATATTTGCGTCCCTCCGCGTCTCGGACAAACAGCAGATCAATCGCTGCTCTATATTCTTTTTCAGCGTTAAGAAAATAGTCTTTTGTCTTGCCTGTGATTATCGTTGCCCAATAATTTTGTCCTCCATCCTCTCTTGGTTCACTCTCAATATGGATATAATGCCCCATTGGCTTAATAAATAATTCAATATCTTTGCTTACAGATTGATCCTTAACAACAACAGTAATTATACCTGATTTGACTGTATTTAGAGCTTCTTTTACTTTTTCTATTGTCTGTTCCTTTGTGAGTTGCCTTGCATCAATTGAAGTCCCATATCCTATATCCTCATCATCAGGAATTGGTGGGTCCATCGCTTTAAGACCAAGATAATAATATGCAGCTCCAAGATCATTGCGTATATAAGGGTCTCTTGGGGATAATTGTATTGCTCTTTTATATTCTTCTATTGCACTATCATAATCTTGCTTCTCAACTAATTGTTCGCCTTTTACTCTTGCTTTTTTTAATGCTTCTGATTGGGATTTTGAAATACCTATCGGTTGCTCATGGATTCCATGTTTCTTGTAATCATAGAAAGCAAGGAAAAGACCTATAACCATTATAGCGACAACGAAAATTGTTATCAAAGGGGTCTTCATATTATTAGCACATCCTCCTTGATTTATTGAGACATTAAATTTGATCAAATCCAGTATCTAGTATTCAGCATATAATATTGACATATTTATCCATCTTCTAATGCTTTTAGATTAGTCTGCCAAAGCTCGCCCTTTCTTTCAAATATTATCCTGATAGTTTGATTTTTGCGAACTCTTGATATAAATTTCCTAAAATCATTTAGATTATTTATGTCTTCACTCACACTGAATTCAGAGAAAAGGTCTGATTCTACTTTCGCCATTCTTAGTATAAGATCGCCTTCCTCTAATTCAGCTTCGTAAGCAGGACTATTTTTTCTAACCTGTATTATTACAACTCCTGTTTTATAGGAAGAGAGCTTATATTTCTTTGCCAACTTTTGTGTATTAGCTTGGACAATAAACCCAAACACTCTATCAGCAGAATTAGCAACATCATCATCTTCTACGGTTATTAAAATATTGCGGAACTCACCTTTTCTGAAAACGCGAAATGCCACATTTTCGCCAGCAGATAATAACCTGCATTTTTCAATAGCGTCTTCCGATGATTTTATATCCTGATCGCCAATTTTCGTGACAATATCGCCGTTTAGCAATCCTGCTTTATCTGCTGGACTACCTTTGACGACATCAGAAACTAACGCACCATGAATATCTTTAAGCCCGAAATATTCCACTATTTCGGTTGTTAGCTCCTGAAAATCAATTCCAAGCCATGGTTCCTTTACAATCCCGTGTTCAATTAACTTGGTAATGATCTTTTTAGCAGTGTTAATCGGTATAGCAAATCCGACACCTTGATAACCACCAGTTGTAGAAAATATTGCGGTATTTATACCTATAACTTGTCCATAGCAGTTTACCAATGGTCCTCCGCTGTTTCCCGGATTTATAGCAGCGTCTGTCTGAATAAGATTGTTAAGCCTTACCCCTTCTTTTTGAAACGATCTACCAGTAGCACTTATAACACCGACGGTTACTGTTGGTTGCGAATCTTTCATAAGATACCCAAACGGATTTCCGATCGCTATGACCCATTCACCAACAAGTAGATCAGAAGAATCGCCAAGTTCGGCTATGGTATAGTTAGAATTTTCCTCAACTTTCAAAACCGCTATATCGGACTGTTTATCTAATCCGATAACCTCAGCGTCAAGATGCTTTCCGTTTGTTAATGTAACAGTTATAACATCAGCATCCTCTATAACATGACAATTAGTGACAATATAACCTCTATTATCAATTATAAATCCAGACCCAAGCCCATAATATTTTCTTTTTGCATCTCCGAAAGGATAAAAAAACTCAAACCAAGGATCGCTAACGACACGAACAGTGCTAATGCTTACAACACTTGCCCCAACTTTACGTATAGCTTGAACAATGGCATTATTCCTTGTTCCTGTGATCTCAGCTTCGGTTAATTCTGTCTCTGCAACTGTCCTTATTATGCCTTCTTTGAAATAGGAACCTTTTGGTCTGTTTTGAGACGTTTGAAAATAATGCCATGTTCTATTAATTGCAAAAGTTGAGATAATAGCAATAATCAAAAAAAGGCTTATAATAAGGAGAATTTGGCGTAAGACTATACCATGTTTTTCATTTTTCATGGCTCACCGCCTATAATAAAATCAGGGCATAGGGCTATTAAATCAGGCTTCCCTATACCCTATATTTTGTATCAAAATGTCGGAACTTTAACTTTTACTTCGCGTCCGCCTTTTGCCTGTGAATCAATGACACCCTGAATGATCACATTGGTTAAAAGCATTCCATCAGGATCAATCGGCGATGGCTTTCCTTCGCGAACAGCATCAACAAAAGCGGAATCCTCTGCTTTGAATACATCAACACTTTCGCCGATCGGTATATTAGTTGTTTTTGCCTCTCCGTTTTCATCATGGTAGAGTATAACACCTTCTTGAGGACCTCTAACTTCCCCTACACCAATCCTTAGTCCTGCCTTTGTCCCAAGGAATATTGTTCCGCCAAGTGAATCCATGTTCATGCACCAACAGGTTTTGAATACCAACCTTGCGCCATTTTCGAACAACACCCAACCACAAGCGAAATCCTCAACTTCGGTCTGCTTTAATGCCTCGTTCCAAGTGTTATGCAAGCTAAGATAGTTTGATGTAATGCCCATAACAGCGACAGGTTTTGGATGCCCCATCAGATAAAGGGCGGTATCAAGTGCATAAACTCCGATGTCAGCAGCAGCACCAAGACCAGCAGTTGCCTTCTTTATAAAACTACCACCGGGATTGCCTCGTCTTCTGTCTGCAACTGTTTCAGCATAATAAATATCGCCAAGCGTTCCAGCATCAACTATCTCTTTTGCTTTTTTAACTTGCGGAGTAAAGCGAAGTTTTAATGCTATCATAAGTATTTTGCCTGATTCATGCGCAGCTCTGACCATCTTAGTTGCAGCGGAAAGCGTAGCTTCCATAGGTTTTTCACAGAGGACGTGTTTTCCTGCCTTTAAAGCTGCAACAGAAGGTGCAGAATGAATAGCAGTAGGTGTGCAAACAATGACGCCCTCTATCTCGTCCATTTTTAACATCTTTTTGTAATCTGTAAATATCTTTGGAATTCCCCAACGTTCTGCGGTTCTTTCCGCATTTGCTCTTACTACGTCGCTCACTGCAACGATTTTAACACCCTCAATATCAGACATTGCCCGACAATGTGCCTGAGCAATTCCCCCTGCTCCTATAAGTCCTAAGTTTACTGTCCTCATCTTTTTCTCCTCAATAAAAAATACTATAATTTGCCCTAATTTTTATATCCAAATGTATTATACAACAATTATCCTCACATATCAATAAGCAAATCCCAATTAATCAAAAACTTGTTGATAATTAATATAACTATATGATAAAATTCTATTAAACAGTTTTATTCATTGTTTTCAACTTAGAGTCACATAATCGTCTAACTTTTACGGAGGGAAAAATGAAAAGAGTCATTTTTACATTATCATTATTGCTAATTATCCAAACTATCGCATTCGCAAACTTATTTGATTATATCGCTAAACCAGATGAAAGTTACAAATGGGAAAAACTTGAACAGAAAGAACTTCCTTTTGACATGCAAAAATATGATATTAAACTAATATCTCAGACATGGAAAGACATCGCTTGGGATCACAGGATGTCAATAATAACGCCAAAAAATGTTAAGAATCCGACATTGGTTTTCTTAATAATAACGGGTAGCTGGAGCAAGAATGACACAGAAGAGAATATGTATGGGACAGCCATAGCTAATGGAATTGGTGCTCCTGTCGCAATATTATATGACGTCCCTCGTCAGCCGTTATTCGGAGGCAAAAGAGAAGATAGCCTGATCGCTTATACGTTCACAAAAGTTTTAGAGACTGGCGATACTGAATGGGCTTTATTACTGCCGATGACGAAATCTGCGGTAAGGGCTATGGACACAATAGAGCAATTCGCTAAACAAGAACTGAATACAAAAGTTGAAGGATTTGTAGTCGCTGGCGGGTCTAAAAGGGGCTGGACGACTTGGCTTTCATCAGCAGTTGACAAAAGAGTTAAAGGTATATGTCCGATGGTTTATGATAACCTAAATCTTCCTGAGCAGATGAGACATCAGGTTGAGACATGGGGGACTTATAGCGAACAGATAGATGATTACACTTTGCTAAATTTGCCTCAACAATTATCCGATGAAAATGGCAGAAAATTGGCAAGTTTAATTGATCCTTATACTTATAAAGACAAGATTGACATGCCAAAACTCATCGTTGTCGGGTCAAATGACAGATATTGGCCACTGGACGCAATGAACCTATATTTTGATGATCTAATTGGTGAAAAATACATATTGCGTGTCCCAAATAAAGGGCATGATGTCGGCGATCCTGTGAGGATAATTAATGATGCAGTTGCATTCTTCAAGAAGGTTGAAGGAAATTTGGACTTCCCGAAACTGTCATGGAATTATACGGATAGTGAAGATGGACTTAAAATTATGATCATGTCTGACCAAAAGCCGATAAGTGTTTCAGTTTGGACAGCGTCATCTGATACCAAAGATTTCAGAAAATCGGTCTGGCAAGAGACAAAAATAGAGCCGATGGGATCGCATTATATGTTTTCGCTTAAAAAGCCAGAAAAAGGATATTCAGCGATTTTCGGCGAAGCTGTTTATTCCTATGGCGATAAGGAATACTATCTTTCAACAGAAGTCCGCATAATCGGGACAAAATGATGAAATTAGAGATAGAAAAGCATGATGCAGAATATTGGAGCAGAGTTTCAGAGACTATCCAGCAATTTATAAAAGATAAGGTCAAAGAATTTAATAAAAATGGTGCGATAATCGGGCTAAGCGGAGGTATAGACTCCGCAGTTGTGGCAAAATTGGCAGTAGAAAGCTTAGGCTCTGATAAAGTAAAAGCCTTATTATTGCCAGAAAGAGATAGCAACAAAGAAAATATGAACGATGCCCTAACCCTTGCAAAAGATTTGAACATAAAGGATATAACCAAAGTCAATATTACTGGAATTCTAAAAAAGATAGGCACATACAGGATATTTTTTCCATATAGCCTTCTACCAAAAATAATGAAAAGGAAATTGTCCGTTATCCAACAGAGAAGGTTAGAAAAAAGGGGATTTGAGAAGGTCTTTTTGGAGATTTTAAGGGGAACAGATAATATTGATATATCCAAAATCCGTGCCTATCTCGGCTCCAAAGTCAGAACAAGAATGCTTGTTACATATTTTTATGCTGATCTATTGAATCTGCTTGTGCTTGGAACTACCAACAAAAGCGAGCTTATGATAGGATATTTTATAAAATATGGTGATGCTGGCGTTGACATAGAGCCTATCGCAAATTTATATAAAACTGAGATCTTTGACTTCGCTAAATTCCTAAAAATCCCTGATAAGATCATCAACAAAGCACCATCAGCGGATCTCTCGCCCGGAATTACAGATGAAAGCTCTGTGGGGATGACATATCAAAGTATTGATAAAATACTTTTAGGAATTGAGAAAGGTCTAACTGATGATGAAATATCTGATCTCACCGATGAAAAGTTAGAAGATGTAAGATACATAAGAGAACTTACGCTTTATTCTAAGCACATGAGAGAATTACCTTATAGTCCAAATTTATGTTGTGTAAAGTCTAATTCAAATTTTAGTTAATTAGCTATGGAACGATAAGGATATAAAGGAAAAGATTCTGATTGAGTTAAGGACTTTTAACCCCGAAGGGGTGATATATTTATAGAAAACACATAAATAAAAATCTTTTAGCTCCGTCAGGAGCGGCATATTTCCCCATCATATTTCGCTCCGCTTCCGCTTTGTATTTTGGCGTTTATCGTTTCTATAAATATGGCGCCCCTTCGGGGCTAAAAACAACATTATCTCATATTAAAAATAACGTTTTTCCCTTAACTTAACGCCCATGCCCTTTATCCCCCTTTTTCAAAGAGGGAAACTAATAGAGTTACTTTTTTCAAAGGGGGAAACATAAAAGTCTCCCTTTGGAAAAGTGAGATTTAGAGGGATTTCCCTAAATAATTTAATTAGATAATAAATTGTCCGAACTCATGTCCGATCTTCAGATCAAAACTTGACATTATCTAAATTATGTCTTATACTGCAATGTAATTTTTAAATCCTCCAACATTAATAACATACAATCTCAAAATAAGGAGGCAGAAATAAATATGTTTAGTGGATGTTATACAGCCCTTATTACCCCAATGACAGAAAAGGGCGTAGATTATGAAGGGTTAGAACGATTAGTGGAATATCAAATTTATTCAGGTGTTAGCGGAATATTGGCTGTCGGAACAACAGGCGAAAGCCCTACTCTTGTATGGGAAGAACATAGCAAGGTAATAGAAAAAGTCCATAGCATAGCCAAAGGAAGATGCATGATCATTGGCGGAACTGGAAGCAATTCAACAGCAGAGACCATGTTAGGGACAAAACACGCAGTAGAGAGCGGAGTTGAGGCAGTGCTATTAGTTGACCCATATTATAACGGTCCAAGTTCGCTTGAAATAAGGCGAGAATATCTTGAACCAATTGCCGAAGCTTTTCCAAAAACAAAAATAATACCATACATTATCCCCGGACGCACAGGCACGCAACTTTCTGCACAAGACCTTGCAATTGCTCATAAAAAATATCCAAATATCTGTGCAGTAAAAGAGGCTACTGGTGACCTTGAAAATATGAAACTTATAAGAAAGTTCTGTGGAAAGGATTTTGCCATAATGTCTGGCGATGATGATAAGACTTTTAGCATGATGACCGATCCTGATATAAAAGCAAGTGGCGTTATTTCGGTTGTGTCCAACGTAGCCCCGAAAGCTGTCCAAGAGATGACCGACTATATAAATAAAGTCGATATTGCAAATGGCGAGAAGTTAGCTAAGGCACTTCAACCGTTATTTGAAACATTAGTGACTGTTAGGACGCAAGAGGAAACCTCTTATGGAATGGTAACATGCAGAGCAAGAAATCCATTAGCCATAAAAACCTTTATGAACATATTGGGCGTGCCATCGGGAAAGGTTCGTCAACCGTTAGGCAAGATGACCAAAAAGGGAATTCAGGTTATTATTGATGCTGGTAAAAAGGTTCTTAAAGACAATCCTGAAATATTTAAGCCATTAGGAGATTTCTTCGGTATAGATGTTGAGGAAAGATTAAATAATGAAAAATACACTCATGGCTTATATTACACCGAATATTAAGGCATTAATAATCGGTTATATATTTTTAACATGCGTATTCGCATCGGCAAAGGAGTCTGTTATGGAGGAAACTTTTAAAAATCCCCCGAATGAGTATCGGATGCTTCAAATAATCCATCACTACTATGATAAAGACCTTGCCAAAAATTATAAAAAACTCGGACTTGGCGGGGTTGTCGCAAATGTGAGTTTCAATGATTACCTTGAAAGCGAATCCGCATGGGACAATTTTATCAAATGCCTTAATGATTTCAGAGAACAAGGATTGCTATTTTGGATTTATGACGAAAAAGGATACCCAAGCGGAAAAGCAGGCGGTCTGACTTTGAAAGATCACCCAGAATTTGAAGCTCTCGGCGTTTTATTCGCAAAGACAGAGGGAAAAGGGACGATACGGCATAAAATACCCATGAGTGAAAAGATCACATCTCCGCCGTTATCAATCGTTGCAGTGCCGATCTTGAATGATAAATATGATCTAACTAAAAAAGTTGATCTCACAGACAAATTCAAGCAAGGAGAATCCGAGATCGTATGGAATGCTCCTGATGGGAAATGGTGTATAATGTCATTTCACATTAGCAAAATTTACGAAGGGACGCATTGTGTAACTAACTACTCAGACACATTGCCTTATATCAACATAATTGACCGTGACGCAGTAGCGCGATTTATCCATCTAACACATGATGCCTATAAACAAAGATGCGGAGATGCGATAAGAGATTACGTCCAAGCGTTCTTCACTGACGAACCTTCGCTTATGACGCTCTACTTAAAGAAAGAAGAGGGATTGCTTCCACCGATCCCTTGGAGTAACAGCTTTCGTGAAGATTTTCGCAAGCATAATGGCTATGATATTGTGCCTGACTTGCCTCATCTTTTCGTTGATTGCGGAGAGGATACGGTCTATAAACGGCTTCAATTCTGGAAGGAGGTCTCTAAACTTATAGAGGAAAATTTCTATGGTCAGATTCAGGATTGGTGTCATGCGAATGGGACAAAGTCATCAGGTCATGCATTATGGGAAGAACACCTTTCTTGGCATGTGGGATTTGAGGGCAATCTATATAGAGATTTGCGAAGAATGGACATCCCCGGAATAGATATACTTAGCTCCAATCCGACACAGCATGTCCACGCGAGACATATACCTATACCAAAGTTTGTCAGTTCAGTTACTCATTTGGCAGGCAAAGAACTTTGTATGAGTGAGACTTCCAGTTTTATACAAATAATGACCAAACAGCCATGTTCTTTTGAACAACGTATCGGCACTATCAACTGGCAATATGCACTTGGTTTGACTTGCATTACCTCATATTATCGCTTATTAGATGAGTTTAAATTCAAAGATGGCGAATTAAATATATTCAATGAACATATTGGCAGGCTTGGTTTTATGCTTACTGGGGGAAGACATATAGCTGATATAGCTGTCTTTTATCCTATTCATAGCCTTTGGGGAGAATATATTCCAACAAACGATATTGCACAATCATTTAACCTTAGCGAAAAAGCTAAACGTATAAATAACGAGTTTAGCGAGGTCTCCTGTGAACTTTTGGCAAATCAAATGGATTTTGATTATATTGACGATCAAGCTATCCTTGAAAGCCAAACTGCCGATGGAAAGATAAAAGTTGCCAATGAGAGTTTTAGCATTCTAATCCTTCCAAATGCTTATGTAATACCTGCTGATGTTTATAAAAAAGTTGAAACTTTCGTAAATTCTGGTGGATCGCTTATCGCACTCGGCGGTTTACCTGATACAGGAATGATGAAAGATGAGACAAAGATCATCAATGAAATATCGCAAAGACTTAAAAAATCAAATAAAGTTATCATTGCTAAAAATGTTCCTGATGTGATAGAATCATCAAAGAAAGTTTTAGATTTAGACCTGTCTTTAAATAATCCCTGTAAAGAGTTGATGTATGCCCATCGTCAAAAAGATGGGAAAGATATATACTTCATATCAAATAGCCTTGATAAGTCAATCAGTCGTGAGATTACTTTCAGATGCACAGGCAAAACTTCAATTTGGCATCCAACAACGGGTGACATAAAACCAATAGAAGGCAGAGAAGAGAATGGCAAAACTGTTATTAGGCTTGATTTAAAGCCTTTTGAGGGTGTATTTATAGTTTTTAATGATGAAAGGATATAATTATGACCAAGCTATTTTCCTTTATTTTTATATTAGCCATCTTATTCGCTATTAGTGGATGTGCTATCCGTTCTGATTACTATCAGGGACAGCGTAGCCTTGAAGCAGGCGATTATGATGCGGCGATCTCGCTTTTTCAGTATGCTTTAAGGACATCGCCAAATGATCCGAAAATCCTTACAGATTTAGGATATGCTTATCTAAAGAAGAACGATTATCAAAGGGCAATTCAGTATTTTGAGAGGGCAAAGTCAATTGATCCGACTTATGCGAAGGCATATCTTTATCTTGGCAATGCCTATGAAGCACAAGATGATTTACCAAAAGCCATAAAAGAATATAATGACTATTATCAGCAGTTTCCTATGACTCCGATGGGGCAAAAACTAAAAGCACGTATAGGCGTCTTGATGAAAAATCAAATTGCAAAAGAGGTTAAGCAGGCGATTGAGAAGGAGAAATATCTGACGGTTGATCAGATACCAGACAATACCATTGCGGTTTATTATTTTACAAATTACACTGGCGACCCTAATCTTGATCCTCTTCAAAAGGGATTAGCTGATATTCTTATAACTGACCTTTCGCAAGTCAAGTCTTTAAGGGTGCTTGAAAGGACAAGATTACAAACTCTTTTAGATGAACTCAATCTAAGCCAAACAGGGGCGGTTGATCAGACGGATACACCAAGATTTGGCAGATTACTCGGCGCAAAACGTATTATAACTGGTGGATTTGCAGAGCCATCAGATAATACTTTACGTATAGACTCTTTAGCTACGAATGTTGCAACCGCTGAGGCAGATGCACAAGCAAACGCTTCGGGAAGAAAAAATGACTTTTTCTCCATAGAAAAACAACTCGCTTTTGGAATAATAGATAACTTAGGAATATCCTTGACGCAAGAGGAAAGAGACGCAATTCAAAAAATACCTACTGAGTCATTTCTTGCTTTTCTTGCTTATTCTCGTGGCATAGATTACGAAGATAAAGGTATGTATAGAGAAGCAGCTAACGAATTCAAGAATGCAATTCAACTTGACCCAAATTTTTCCAGGGCAAATGAAAAATTACAAGAAGCACAGGTGTTAAGCGTTACTCCTATGACGGGATCGGTCAGCGAAATTGCTCAAATAGAAAAAGTGACATCAAAAGAAGATGTGAAAGTTGAATCCAAACAGGAAATGGTTGCAGGCTTATCGGCGATAGATAGGTTTGAGCCGATAATAGAGAATGTCGGCGATGGATTTATCCCCGAAACTGGTTCTAAGACCGAAGACAAACGCAATCAGTCAACGACTACTTCTATCTTAACATTAACGATTGAATGGTAGGAGGATAAAATGAAAATAAAGCTTTTCGTAATACTTGGTTTCGTATCTCTTTTGATGGCAAGCACTTTATCTGCACAAACCGATATTCCTCGGAAGGCATTTACCCCGTCTTTTTTGACAATTGCTGAATATCGTTCCTATGAAAGAAATATAGACGATTCTAAATTGACCATTTCGCAATTTAGCTCTCCGACAGCGATTAAGTTACCATTGGGACAAAATCTTGCTATTGATGTAGCCAGCTCTTTTGTTATGTCCTCCGCTGGAAATAGCCAACTTATCGGAATAACAGATGTTAAGGCTCGCGCTGTGGCGATGCTATTCAAGGATACTATTATGCTAAATGCTGGTGTTAATGTCCCAAACGGCAAAAGTGATCTGGATATTGAGGAAACTGCTGTGTCTATGCTTTTGTCTGATAAGGCATTAGGATTCAAATATAATAGGCTCGGAGAAGGACTTGACATAAATTTTGGCGGAGGCTTTGCACAGGCATTTGGTGGATTTACCTTCGGTGCTGGTGCGGGATACATAATAAAAGGTGAATACATCTATGCCAAAGATAGTGAAATAAAATATAAACCCGGTGATCAACTTAATGTGACCGCGGGATTTGATATAAATACTGGTTCGTTATTGTTAAGAACTGATGGGACTTTCACAAAATATAATTTTGATACAAATGATGGTAGAGAAGTTTTTAAGGAAGGGCGAAGAGTATCAGTTATGGAATCCGCAATAATGTCCACAGAAAAAATTGGATTGGTGCTGTCTGGCAGATATGTCAACAGAGGTAAGAGCGAATGGCTACCGCAGGTTGATCTCCCATTTGGATTTGTCCCTGATAAAAAGATTTCTAAACTCTATGGCGATCAAATAGATGCTAATGCAGTTTTAAGTCTTCAGGTAGTGAAAGGTTTCAATCTTAAATTTTTAGGGGAAAGTGTATTCGTAGCCAAAAATGAAGACGAAAAGAATGACGCAAAAGTATTTGGTTTTGGTGGAGGATTTATTATCAGATCATCAAAGGGATCATTTTTGGACTTGACGGGCAAATACTATTTGGGCGATTCTAATAACGGCGAGGTAGATTTAAAAGGCTTTTCAGTTATGACCGCAGTTAGATTGATATTCTAAATCAGTCAGATTGATATTCTAAATTTTGATCGGATTATAGAAATTGTCAGCAGTTTGTCTTTGTTATATTTGGTGTTCTTATAGTATAGTTACATAACATTTAATTATGGAGGTTTTGACTATGAAAAAGATCAAAGTGCTTATCTTAACAATACCAATTATTGCAGTTATGACCTTATCTGGCTGTGGAATATTGTTTGGCGGGTCTCCCGGTGGAAAATTCGTCGGTTCTGCTTTGGATACAGCGGCAAATGTCGCGGGCAATAAAGTCGGACAAAGAGTCGGTGAGACCGTCGGAACAGCTATGGCAGGATATGCAGACGCAAGCTTACGCAATCTTTCACCTGCCCTGATGCAGTTATATGTTTCCAGCGTTTTTTCCTCAGTTTTTTATGCTGGCGGATATACATTTGACTATAAAAATGAATATAAACCCGGCGAGTGGAGCAAATGGAAAGCGACAGGAATGGACGAAGGCAGTGAATTCCAGAAAGCATTTCTGATGAGAGATAACGAAGGCAAAGAATGGTGGCAAATTACGACGTCAAGTGTTCGCGATGGTAAGCCCGAAGAGGTTGTTTTAGAAGCCCTGTTCTCTGCCCCTGATCAATCTGGAATTAGAAAATTACTAAGGCTAAGAAGCCTTTTCCCGGGCGATAAAGAGCCTGCGGAAGTGCCTGTTCAAGAAAATACTTCTGCATGGTATCATGAGCCTGTCAAGATCACAGAAGAGAGTTTACAGGCAGCGACAAAGGGAATAGAGACAATCACAACGCCTGCTGGGACGTTCTCTGCACAGCATGTCGTCTATCGTGATGCTTATGGAATAGGTGATTGGTGGCTTACTGATAAAGTCCCAGGCGGTCTTGTAAAATATCAAGTGACACCATCACAGACAGACGAAAAAGAAAAGGTAGAAAAATACACCGTTGAGCTTGTGGGTTTTGGCACAGGCGCAAAAACTCGCCTACAATCATTCTAACATTTAATAGAGTGCGGGAGTTTTTTATGCTTTTCGCACTCCAAACCATTTGACATGATAATCCTGCACTTGTATAATAGATATTGTCTAATATCGCAAATCTTTTCCTTAAAACTATCGGAGGTATATTATGCAGAGCGAACTATCAAAAAGAATTGCATTAGAAATTAGCGGAATGCCAGTTATAGACCCTCATACACACTTACAACATAAAACACCGTCAGCACAATTCATCGGAAATATATTCAGCTATCATTATATAAGAATGGAATTGTCAACTGTTGGCATGGATGTAGAAAACTTGATGAGTGAAAATATTCCTCCTGATATTCGTATGAAAAACGCACTTCCATATATCCCAAAGATCAGTAATACAACAACATGGTGGGGATTTATGACGATATGCAAAGCTCTTGGATTTGAAGATGATACGATACATGAGGGAAATTTTCAGGATTTATGCGATATAGCAAAAGAGACAATGCAATCAGAAGGATGGTATAAGAAAGCACTTCACAATGTAAATATAAAGAGATCATTTTTGACCAATTTGCCCGATGAAGACCTAAGCGGATGCGATAGAGAATCGTTTGTCCCCAGTTTGAGAACTGACGAATGGGTGCTTGATATACAGGAGAAGGCAACGCGTGAAAAACTTGAATTATTGACAAATTCATCAATCACAAATATTTTTGATCTGAAATGCGCGATCAGAAAAGTCGCTGATAAGTTTGTAAGTATAAAATCTGCTTCTATGGCAATATCGTTGCCTCCAAATTTCCTCGTTTTTCCCGTCGCAGATGGCGATGCTGATATACTTTATAGCAAAGTGCTTATTGGAAGACGACTTAACGATGATGAATTGGCAAGACTACAATCATATATGATTTATAGCCTTTTTGAAATTTGCAATGACCTTAATCTTCCTTTCCAAATAATGTTAGGTGTTGATAGAAAAATACATCGCAAACTTGAATGGGACGGATTTTCAACTGATCTAAATATGGTAAAAACGTTTAGAGATGCGTTGAATAGGTTTCCAAAAGTTAAGTTCGTATTCAGTATTTTAAATAGCATCCTTAACCATGAATTAGCGATATACTCAAAGACCTTTGCAAATTGTTATTTTGCTGGGCATTGGTGGTATACTTTTTATCCTGCATTAATTAAGACAGCTATATTAGAAAGACTGCAAGCAGTCCCTTATCCAAAGCTTATTGGATGGTATTCTGACAGCTATTATGTTGAATGGACAATTGCAAAGATAAAACTTTATATAAAGTCATTATCTAATGCTTTGGCGGAGTTGGTAGAAGATGGATACATAAATGAGGATATGGCTCTTAAAGTTGCAAAGGCGATGATCCATGACAACAGTATAGAAATATTCTCTCTGTAATATTTAGGAGTTGATATGCAGTATGATATTGCGTCAAAG
>Ga0272448_1002818_pt1 | contig 21333 bp, 18 predicted proteins | sample YNPCB0191_FD_202220 | JGI IMG/M metagenome (GOLD analysis project Ga0272448, IMG submission 202220) | Hot spring sediment microbial communities from Yellowstone National Park, WY, United States - YNP-CB-019-1 | ecosystem: Environmental > Aquatic > Thermal springs > Hot (42-90C) > Sediment... | reverse complement strand
TACGAAGAAAAAAAGAAGATGGGACACAAATTTTATAAATATGCAAATTTTTTCGCACCGGTGGAAATTGTTGAATTGATGAAAGAGGGGGATTTCTCCAATTTTGAAATCTATCAGACCATCTTTAGCATAGAGAGCAGTCGAAGGGTGGAGGAGCCCAAAGAAGGCTTTGGCGAAGGCGCCTTTGTAGTAATTTCGGGGGTTAAGGAGTGAAAATATGAGGATAATTTTCGCTTTACTCTTTTTGATTGGACTGCTTTTTGCCAGGCAAAGGACAGTACTGGTGGAGGTTTTTGCCTCAACCACCTGTCAATATTGTGGCAGCGCGGTGAGGGGCGTTGAGGAACTCAAAAATTATCACAGTGACACTGTTTCGGTTCTTGTTTATTATCCAGGGGCTACTGACCCCTTCCGCGCGCCAGAATCTTACCAGAGGGCCCTTTACTATGCCATTTACGGAGTTCCTGTTGCAATTTTTGATGGAACAAAAAGGGTTGATGGCGGTTCAAACCCCGGAACCTCAATGTATTTGGTTTATAAAGATACTTTTGATGTTAGAAAGGTTGTGGACCAACCCGTAGATTTCGAGGTCTCAGGAACCTACGATCCAAACTCAAGAAGGGGAGAATTAATTGTTACAATTCAAAACCTTTCAGGTGATACCCTCTCTGGTTACCTCAGGACCGCTGAGGTCCTCATGGATTCCAGTTATCAATGGCAGGATATGGACCATCTATTCTACTTTGTGCGTAAAATGTTTCCCGATGCCAAAGGGATTTTTGTTAAAGTACCTCCCTATGATGCTGTTAGCTTAAACATCGAATTTTCAGTTGGTAGCGAGGATTCTGAGGACAAGGTTGCCTTTATCCTTTTCCTTCAGGATGATGAGATAAATGAAGTCATTGGCTCAAGGCCCGAAGTAAAGCTTACTTCATTGAACTGGTCAGGCATCAGCGAAGCGGCAGAGGATAAAGTAAAGGTTATAAGTGGTAGAAAAGGCGTAAGATTTTTGGTAGCAGACGGTTTAGAGCCTTCAAATCTAACGGTCTTTGATGCTCAGGGCAGGAAAGTTTTTGAAATAGGGAAACTCAAAGGTGAGCTGTTTTTGAGCCTCGGTCCCGGAGTTTATTTTTACCATTTAGAAGGCCAATCGGGAAAATTTGTGGTTTATTAAAATTTAGAGGTGAATCACCTTAAAGCCCATTTCCTCCAGTCTCTTTGCAATAAACCTCCTGTGACAGCGGTAAACCAGCCTCTCTGCACACATAATGGCTGTTAGTCTTTCCTCGGCAATCTTAACCAGCTCCTCAATTCCTTCGTCAAACTCTTTTGTTTTAGTATAATTTTCATAACCGCCCTTCCTGAAACCACCCAGCTTATCACCCAAGTAGTAATAGTCGATTCCAGCAAGTTTTAGACCATTCTCCAGATTTTCCCTATTAAAATGTTCAAATTTACTCTTTGGGAATCGTCTCACATCAACAACAACCTCCACTCCTGCCCCTTTCAAAATCTCAATAAACTCTTCCATCCCCCTATTACTATGCCCAATGGTAAAAATCCTTTTTACATTTGGCATGGTGGGAAGATTATAAGAGAAGAGGGGTGGAGGGGGAAGCTTACCATAATTGATAATGTTTGGGCTTATTTCGGAGTCTTTAATCTAAAATCTTATTTTTAAATGTGTCTTCAAATTCTTTTTCTAATTTCTTATTGTAGAAAGGCAGTCCAATTAGCTTAAAATGCTGATTTTCAAATTGTATGGTGTTAGCCTTTTGTTCTATTTCTAAAAGGAATTTTTGCTTCCATCCCTCCCTGGAGTTTTCAAATCTACCTTGAGAGTCCTTAAATTGATCCCCCTTTGATTCAATAAAAATTTGAAGTAATGTGATTTCTTTGTTCTTTTTCCTAAGTATCATAACAAAATCGGGTTCAAAAGGCCTCCCCTGGTCAAAATCATATATCTGGAAGAATTTTTCGTTGCGAAGCACAACAACATCTGTATATTTTTCCTTTAATTTTTCAACTACACTATCTATGAAATTAACAAATTCTTTTTCCTCGCTTGTCCCGTATAGCTCGTTCTGTGCGTACCACTCTTTCTCCATAAGATTTATAAATTCGGCACCACTGGCCCGCTCATCGTCACTATCAATTTTTAAAGTTTTATCGTGAAATACTTCTCTTATTTTTTTTGGTTGGAACTGGGTTGACCCCTGGTATTCTGAAATGTTAGTTTTTAATTGTTTTTCGATCTCTTTAAGAACAAATTCAGCTATTTCCAATTTTTCAGTGGGGCCTAAATTGTTTATTTGTTCTTTGAGCCCCGTGATTTCGATTTCAACATCATTTAAGTAATTTGGAGATGTTATGAATACTCTAATCGATTTTAAGTTAGGAAAATAATTTTTTAAATTGCTGAATTTGTAAAAATCCAGTTTATCTAAAGCACTTCTGATTATATTTTCACCGAAGTCCCCCAGTTTATATTTTGCTTTTGTCTTTTCTAAAGAGGTATAATAAACTTGTTGACTGTTATCTAAAATTAACTCTTCTTTAAGCTGGCCTGTTCGTAGTTCATAATGGTAGGAACGTATTATATTCGCATCTGATAAACTAAATATATTTTTTCTTGTCTTTTTGATGCGATCATTCATAAATATTCGACCCTTGTTCCAAATGTCTGATTTTTTAAATTCGCTTTTGATAGATAATTTACATTGTACGTATTTTTCTGGCAAAATACCGATTTCCGTTAGTGTGCTCTTTATTTCTTCAATATATTTGGGATTATGTGCACTGTGGTAATGTAAGGTTTCAATAATTCTTAATTCATGTTCTATGTTATCATCAAATTTTCTTTTGTAAGGGTCATCTTCAGAATTTAACTGAAATGGCCAATATCTTGCTCCCCTCCCTATAAGCTGAGCTTCTCCAGTTGTAGTATTTCCAGGCTTATACTTTCCTCTTATCCACTTACCATCTCTTGTGTCGTAGAGTCTTACTATGTCAAACAAATTAAGCACATCCCAGCCTTCATTAAGCATGTTTACAACAAAAATTGCCCTTATTTCGTTATTTTTGCTCTCAAGAGAATTGAGCTTTAATTGTTTTTCTTCATCTATATTTTCTGAATCGAGAAGCATTATTTTTTCCTCAGAAAAGTCCTCCTGTAATTCTTCTATAAGATTATCATAAGTTATGTTTTGGTTTTTAAAATAATTAAAAACTTTTTCCAGGATTGTTCCTTTGGCTCTTTGTTCAATTTTTTCGATGTCTTGCGTAGATAGGTTTTTGATCTTTTTCAAAAAATTCTCATAATTTTCCTTAGATTCTTTTATACTTTTGGACTTAAAAAGTATTACGGGTTTCAAATGAATTCTGTTCTTTTCCGCAACTTTTCTTCGATACTGGTTCAAAATTACCGCCTGAAGCGCTCTGTCAATTGGCTCCAAATCGGCTTGCAAAACTTCAATTTCTTTTGAGTACTTATCCAATCTAAATTGTTTTAAATCGTACTGGAAGATTATCTTATCTTCGTACTTTTTTCTTATGCTCTCGTTTGTTAAGTCGATTGTAGCTGTGAATTCTAACAAAACATTTCTAGTATTCTTTTTAAAAATTTTTTCAATAACAGTATATTCCCAGCTCTTTTCTAACTCCATTTCGCTTCTATTTTGTTTTGTTATGGTCTGCAAATGGTGTGCCTCATCGGAAATAAGTACAATATCTTTGCCTTCAAAGTCTTCTTCAGTTAAAGAATTTTCTTTAGGGTTGTTTAGTCTTGTGTGTAATCCTTGAATTGTTGTAAAAATAATATTTATGTTTTCCGGATTAACCCCTTCAAAATTTTGGACTTCTCTTATAAAGACTTCCTTATTATCGAATTTAATTTTTGGAGCAAAAAGATATTTTTCGGAGAGAGGATTTAAAAAATTATCCCTGGTTTTTTCAATTATATTGACGCTATTTACAAAAAATATAAAGTTTCTGTAGCCAAGTTTATAAAGTTGTAAAATGTTGGCCGCCATTATTAAAGTTTTACCACTCCCGGTGGCCATCCAGAAAAGCAAATGGGCAGGCCATTGTCTTTTTTGATAGCCGTTAAAATAAAAGTCAAACCTCCCCAGTGCTTCCTTTTGATAATCGCGCGATTCAAATTTAGGATTGAGATTTTGAACTATCTCTTCATCAATTCGTGAGGTGAAAAAATCTTGCCCAAATGACTCTTTTATTGAATTAAAAGTTTCGTAAAGCATGGTTATTTTTTAATTTCATTTAATAAATGTTGAAAGTGTTTAGAATCTGTTTTTTCTATCAATTTAATTATTGCTGAACATATTTGCTGTATTTCTCCGAGCAAACTTTCATCAAAATCAGTTGGGCTATCCTGATATAAAGGATGAGACTGATCTTGGCAATAAGATTCTATGCGAGTTTTTGTTTCTGCGTCTATTTCAGGATAATCTTCACATAACTTTTTAAACTTTTCATGAATACTTACTCCTCCAAGTGGTATTTTAAATGATATATAATTCTCTAAAAACTTTCTTATCGCATTTGGGAAAATATAATCCATTTCTAAATCATCATCTTGGCTTTGTGCTCTGTTATAAATCAATTTGAAAAGATAAGTATATTCAGAGTTATTCTCTTCCAGTAACTTATCAATTTTCTCTATGGTAGAGTAGCGAACGCCGTTATTTATCCTGGATTTGATAGTATAAAAAGAAAAATTAGGCTTTTTATCAACATCCTTTTCATGTTTCATCCAATTTCTAACAAGTCTGAAAAAGGGGAAGTGATGTGTAAAAATAAAAACTTGTTGTGGATTTAATTCCTTGATCTTTTCTTTTATTAATCCAAAAGCACCATAAAGATATTGCGAATCAAAGCTGGAAACTGGATCATCAATTACTATTATTCCATTTGAATGATCAAAATTTTCTTCTCTGAGTTTAATTAAGAAATAAATTAGTGCTATAGCACCCCTTTCACCTTCGCTTAAGTTATTAGCAACTCTTCCATTTCTCTTAATTATATATCCATCATCTGTAGTTTCTAAAACTATTTCTCTCCGTCCCATAAATAATGCCAATAAATCATTAAATTCTTCAGCAGCAATGTGATGTTCTTTAAGTTTCTGCTCAAGTTCTCTCTGTTGAAGTTCTAATTGTTTTTTTTCTTGTTCTAACTTTCTAATTTCATCTTTAATTGAATTAAGCTCAGAATCTTTCCGGGTCCACTCAGGTTTATATTTGCTAATTATTGCCAATTCTAATTTATGGGCAGATTCTCTGCGTTTATCTTTAAATGACTCAGTTTTATTATTATTCTTTTTAATTAATTCATTTATCTCGTTAATGATGTTATTCAATGAGTTTACGGTTTCATTAATAATATTAAAATCAAAAGAAATTTTTTGGGAAGGGTTATTTTTCTTTTCAATTAATTTATTCTTTAGCTCATTAATTTTTTCTCTGATTAATTCCAGTTGCTGATTAAATTTATCGCTTAGTTCCAGATAAGAATTTTGAAATTCACTATAAAATTGCTCCTTGCTTAATGAAAATTTGGGTAATTTATCGGAAGAAATTTCTACGATAGTTTCCTCAATTTTATTAAATAATTTTCTCAATTCATCGCTAAAATACTGGCCAAGTTCTTGCCATCTTTCTTTAGAAATTTCATTTTTACAAAATTCACAAGTTATAGGATATTTTTTGTCTTTATGAATCTCATAACCGGTCCTTAGCCATTCTTTCAATCTATCGTCAATTTCTTCTAAACTGCTTATCAATTTTATGGCTTCTTTAGGTAGAACCTGTTCAAATATTTCCCTTGATTTCTCTATAATATTGTCAATCCAACTCAAATCAATTGAGATTATTTTGATGGTACCTTTTGCTTCTTTTTCTTCCAAAGCCTTTTCGAGCTCCGAGATTTTGCTTTCTTCAAGGAACAAAGTTTCAATACTACTTAAAATTTTTTTAACATCTTGGATGGTATAATTTATATAATCTTTTGCACGACTGCTTTTTGGCTTAACATCATCCACATTTCTAAGTTTTTCTTTAATTTCATCCCTTGCGCGTTCCAAGATTTTATCAATTTCATTTTCCTTGTTTTTCTTCTCTTCCTCTTTTTTCTTTAATTCGCGATTTTTATCTTCTAAGTCTTTTATTATTCTCTTCAATTCTTCCCTTTGCCGAATTTGTTCTTCACCTATTAACAAAATCTTAGATGCCTTGCCCTCTTCCCAGTTAAGGTTTTCATTAATAAAATCTTCGTTAAAAACTTTTATTTTATTCTTCAATAAATCCGGTATAGTGGGATCTTTTTGTGTCAATCTTAGTGTTCCAGAATCTGTTTCTATAATCAATTGTGAATCATTTTCAAGTTCAATTTTACCTAAGTTAACTTTTTCAAAAACAGATAGCAATCTCGTGATTGTAGTTTTACCAGTCCCGTTCCAACCATAAAAAGCATTGTATTTCTTAAATTCAGGGATGCTTGAATTCCAATTAAAATCTCTGAAAATCCCTATATTTTTGATTTTTACAATTTTTTTAATCATAGTTCACACTTCATAAAACTCCCTATTTAATTTTTTATCCTCCTCGCTAACTCCATATTCCTCATCATCAATTTCGCTGTAATTGACATAGAGATGGTTTTTGTCTAAACATTCAAGCAAAAATCTTTTTTGGTCTTCAATTGATAAATCCTCAAAATCTTTTACGTGTTCGTCAATTGTTTTTAGATCTACTTTATAACTCAAAAAGGCTTTCTCTTTCATCGTTTCCCAAAGTTTTTTTAGTTCATCTTTTGTCTTTGCTTCCTGTATTTTTTCAACAAAATTTTCATTCCATTTCATTAGTTCTAAATAAACAAAATCACCGCCACCTTGCCAGCCAACTGCTTTCGAAATACCACTTTGATCTCCATTTATCACATTATTTAATCTTGTAAGGCATTTATCCATTTGATCATCAATTTGCTCAACTCCAATATATTGCCTCCCCATTTTGTGAGCAACTGCACAAGTAGTTCCAGTGCCTGCAAAAAAATCTAGAACTAAATCGCCTGGTTCGGTAGTCATATCTATTATTCTAAATATTAAAAATTCTGGCTTTTTTCCTGCAGGTAAACTTACACCTCCTTCATTTTGAGTATTTTGAAAGTCAATGTCTCCCCAAAAATCACAAACCAAAAAACTTATATCCTCGATAAATCTTTTTTCATCATAAACATAATTTATAGAATAACTCAATGGTTGTAAAACTTGCTTATTTAAATAAATAGTTTCTTTTCCATTTTCATCTTTAGTAACATATAACTTATCTTTATATTTTGTAGTACAAAGTTCTATAATTTCCTTATTTTTATGAGATGTCCACCTTGCAATTTTTTCTGCATTTTCTAAATAAAATTTCTTAAAATTTTTATCATTAATATTTACATCTCTTAATGTTTGGTTTTTATCTAAAATACCTTCTTCTCTTAACTTATCAACTAATTTTCTTAATTTAATACCATCTGACCCTTTTTCAATCCAAACAGAATAGTGAGTATCCCATTCTGTCGCTTTGGTATATTGCGGTTTGAAAGAAACCTTTGACTTATTTTTTGCAAATACCAATATATAGTCTTTCTGTTTTATAATAGTTTTTTGTTTATGAGCTGTCTTTATGCCGCTAGGCGTAGATGATCTAACCGCAATACATACAATAAAATTTTCTCTATTAAATATTTCATCTATTAATACTTTTAAATACGCTTGCTCATTATCATCGCATTGGACAAAAATAATTCCATCATCTCTTAACAATTCATGTGCTATTTCTAATCTATTCTTCATAAAAACTAAATATGTAGAATGATTAAAACTATCGTTATATTTAAAACTATCATTCCCAGTATTATACGGCGGGTCAATGTAAATAAGTTTTACTTTTCCGGCAAATCTTTTTTTGAGAGAATGAAGAACTAAAAGGTTATTGCCTTTGATAATAAGATTATCTTTTATATCTCCGTTGGCATCAGTTCTAAATCCGTTAAATTTATGTTCACCATCTTTATCTATTCGTTTTGCGTTAGTAAAAACTTTGGGGTCTAAAAGACGGGTTATTTGATCCGGCGCTAAAATTTCATTCCAGAAAATCTCATCTCGCTTTTGATCCTCTTTTGTCATTCCGCCCTCAAGCACACAATCTTTATATGGCCAGGAAAGTACCACTTCTTTTTTCTCACTTATGAATTCTCCTTTTTCATCAATCAATCCTATTTTATTTTTGAAGGCGGTATAAGAATCCGGTAAAAACTGCTTATTGAAAACAAACTTAATGAATTTATCTTTATCAAAAACTAAAGTCCCGTCTATATCTACAAAAAAGGTTGTTTTCATTGTTTCATCTGAAAGGAGCAACTTTATCAGCTCTTTGTCCAACTTTAATGCCAGTTCCATAATCTTATTTTTCAGTAGCTCTCCCTTTTGGTCTACTAATCTATTATCTTTTTGAAGTATATTTTTCAGTTTTTCTAATAAATTTTGCATATTTGATTCTCCTTATGGAGTATAAAAATGCATTGTTTTTTCTTGGGTTTGGCCAAAGTACATTCCTTCATTGTATCTTCTTTTTAAGCCTGCAGTTTAAATTATAAACTACATTATATTTAAGTGCAAACTTCTTTAAAAATCGCTTCAGCTATTATTTAGAAAGAAGGTATTACTTTTTATGTCAATTATTTTGGCTTTTTATTGGCCCTTAAAAAGTTGTTCTTTATTTTGCAATGTGAGATCTATTAAATTTTATCTTTGCCTCCCTACTTCGCCATGTTTTTAATTAGACTTCTCCAGTAGTTCCACCAGATTACCCTTTGTGGTATTATTCGGGTTCTGTAGTAGCGGGACTTTTTGAGTAGGAAATAGCGGATGGTGGGGCGGAAGAGTTTTATAAAGAAGAGTTTTAAGCCGAGGGCTTTTTGGATGTCCTTTACATAGTCGTCGATGGTTCTTGTTTGGTAGTTAAGAAGTCTTTGGCTTTCTTCGGTGTCCATCCAGTCGGTGGCAAAGTATTCCATGGAAAAGGCTTCCTTGGGGAAGGTCCCTATGCCAATACCTTCTAAGACCTTTTCAACGATTTCACCGTATGTATACCAGCACCTTTTTCCTCCACCGATTAAGAGTATTTTTCCCCATATCTCTTCACTTCTTACACCGTGGGCGATGGCTAATCCGACATCCTTTGTGTGGACATATTCCATTCGGTTTTGCAAGTTGATTTCAAAGAGAGTTTGGTCGATTTTCAGATTTATGGGCATGGATGCGGCTAATCGAAAGATGGACCATTTTAGATTGGAGTTTTTAATCATATTTTCACATTCTACTTTGTGCCTTGAATAGTGCTCCGGTGGGTTGACGGGGTCGTCGGGTTTCCTCGGTGGGGTAAGATGCTGAGTTATTCCGAAAACATGAACAGAGGATGTAAAAATTATCTTTTCTGGTTTTCCCGGTTTTTCCATGGCCTTTATAAGATTTCTCGTCCCCTCAACATTTACCTTGTAGGCGATCTCCGGGACCTTTTCTGATTCTAAGCCTGTTGCAGAAAGTTTTGGTATGATAAAGGCGAGATGAACGACAACCTCTGTGCCTTTTAGTGCCCTTTCTATGTCTTCTTCCTTTGTGATGTCTCCCCAGAATACCTCGATACTGTCTTTGTATCTTTTCTTTAATTTTTTGAAAATTTTGACATTTCTCCTTGTTTTTAAATCAAAACATCTCACCTGGTCGCCCTGATTTACAAGGGCCTCAATGGCACTTTGTCCAATGTTTCCAAAGGCACCTGTTAAAAGCACCTTCATTTTTAATCCTCCTTTTTAATGCACTCGAGGATGAGCTTTATGCCTTCCCTGCTTATTTCTTCCATTTGATTATCGGATTTAAAGATTTCCTGTTCAATGGTTCCTATTGCATAGGATACTATAACGTGGGCAGTAACTTTCGGATCTACTGGTTTTATTATCCCTTTTTGAATTCCTTCAGCGATGATCTGAGCAAAATAGTTAGTATAAAGTTCAAAATATTCGGAAAGTTTTTTGAGGATATTTTCGTCTCTCATGCCTGCCCTTAGAAATTCAATAAACAGTAGGAATTTAGGCCTCGATTCCTTAAAAATTTCTTTGAAGAGTTCAGTCATTTTTAACAGGCTATCGTAGATGTTTTGTGCATTTTTGACATATTCGTTGATTCGTGATGTGAGGTCTTTTAGCCAGAGGTCAAGAATCTCAAGGAAGAAACTTTCTTTAGTCGGGAAGTAATGGAAAAAGGCACCCTTGCTCACCTCGGCCTTTTCACAGATTTCCTGTATGGAGGTCGCATCGTATCCCTTGAGAGAAAAGAGCTCCTCTCCTGCCTTTAAAATTCTGTTTTTTGTTTCCATTTCCTCCATTTTTACTCCTTTATACCGACTGGTCGGTATGTAATTATGAACGATGGGGTATGAAATGTCAAGAGGGCTAAAAATCCATTGTATTGACAAGTAGAAGCCTGGCTATTTTTGAGAAGCAACCTCGAAGTGACAATGCTATTATACTTTGTATTGGGGTGAAAAGTGCCACTGGAAACTTCGCCAAGATTTTTTAAAAGTGAGTTTTTTATTTCTGTAAAGGTGGGTGCCCAGTAATATGATTTTTATTTTACTTAGGGAATGGGTTTACGGGGTCAATGTACTAAATTGATTGGATCATAGTTAAAAGTACGTTGTACTGCCTGAAGAAATCTACAATCGCTTTATGGATGAAATGTCTTTTAAGCGAGAAAGCGCCTTGAATTTGTGAGTCTGCACGGCTCAAAAATTTCGTTATTGTTAACAGCAAACACAGGAGAATAGCTGATATGTGCGGGGCTTGAGTTTATTTGTTTTTTAATTACATAAAGAGTTGTTGCATATTAAGTCTTATGGGTGTAAAATTTTACAATGTTGGCACCTATAGATGAGCTTTTTGAGGAATTTAAGAAGGCGAAGCAGGAAGAGCGAATAAAGATTCTCGAAAAAATTGCGGATTATAATTTTTCAAACAAGTATGAGGTTGTCAAAGCCCTAAGCCTTTTAATCGAAATTCTTGGGAAGGCATCGGGGAGGCTTAAGAATTCTGCAATAAATGTTCTTGTTAAAATGAAGGAAAGGGGCGCCTTTGATATCCTGATAGATGAGGTTCGTAGCATTTTTGGAGAATTTAGTGAAGGTGATTTTGACTTTGGTATTGAAGAAGAAGTATCGCAAGAGAAAAAAGAAGAACTTAATATTCACGATTTTTACGATTTTGTTATGGAGTTCCACCCGGAGGAAGAGGTAAAGGAAAAGACTCCAGAAGAGAAGATTAAAGAAGAAGAGGAAAAGAAAAAGGCTAAGGAAAAACGGGAAAAATATCCCGATCTGATGGATTTTGAAATCCCAGAGGATTAAAGACTATTAGCCCATTGTTTGAATTTTTAGATTTCTAAGTAAGAAACTGTATTCCAGCGGTATTTTGAGGGATCTGCATAAGGGATATTTCACCGTAATCAAACTCTCTCTTTAAATTCTTGCAGGAAGGTTAAGGCGATGTAGTCTTTTCGGTTCAGGGGGATGATACCCTTTAGAGCACTAAATCTTAATGAGAGAGAGACGAAGAGGTATTTTTAGGTTTTCTTACTTTAACAAATGAGGAGGAGCCCACTTTTAACTAAAGCATCGATAAAACTCTTTAAAGTTCCAAAGTCAAGACCAAGGGCCTTGCAGAGCTTGTTGGAGTTCGTGCTAATTGTGCCTTTAATTTCCTTTCCAAACGGAAGGGAAACCCCCGAAGTAAAAATAGTCTTCTTCTATATTTGCGGGTACTGTAAATAGAAGATTTTGTATTGTTACAGTTTAAAACCACTTCTGTAAAATCTTTTGGTAATTTCTTTGTGATGGAGGCGTGTTCACTAAATAAGGATGGGAAGTTGAGATTGATAAATTCGCTAAACTTTAAGGAATAGATCTCCGTTATTGTTGAGCTACGGGAGAGATCGGGATTCAGCTTCACTTTTAATGCGCAGGATTTTAAGGCTCTTGCCAATGTATCTTTGAAGGTAATAGACTTGGGCAAGGGGGTGCCGAAGCCTCTAATTCCTTCAATTAAATCTATTTTTTAAGTCCACAAGCCCATCTTTTAAGAAATTCTCTAAGAAGGAAACAAAGTTTGGGAAGGTGGAGCGGGTGGGGTTTAGCTTTAGATCGTCGCTATATATGTAGTCTTAAAGGATTTTATCTTCATCAGCTGTCCATAGGCGATAGAATCTCTCTATTTGTTCTCTCGTAGCCACTTTTAGACTGTATTACATTCCGTTTGAAAGGTTCGCGTTTAATTGAAATCGAATCCAATTAAAATAAGGACGGGTTTTGATACGTTTACCAAAATTAGCTTTCTAAAATAATGTTAGTTTTTTATTTACTGCTATTGGGTTTCCGTTGCTGGTCTTTCCACAAGTTTTCTTAACTTTATTATGACCCACAATGCAAAAAGGGCTAAAATGAAAACTACAGTTTCCATCAGAATCGTCGAGTATCCTTTCATTTTCATAAACACTGCGACACCGTCAACAAGGGTATGTCCTAAGATAGCGTAAAATAACCAGAGTATATTTGACCTTACGATGGATTGGAGTATCAATAGAGTCCAGGCAAGGTGCATTGTAATTGCAAAGATTCTCTCTAAGCCGCCAAGAAGTGGCAAATACCAAGGGACTGACCAGAAAGCCTCGACCTGGGATTTGACTCTAAGGAGGTTCTCTCCACTTAATCCAAGCCTTTCCAGCCCGCCACTTTTCATTATAAGCATATTGATAAAGGTTGAAAATACAAGGAGTCCGAGGATTAAAGATTCAATTCCACCATGACCTGCTCCGAAGGTAATTCCTTCTTCCCAGGAACGTGTTTCTTTTTTCCAGAATTTAAGGGCGAGATACCTTGCTACTTCTTCACATACCCCGGCGGAGAGCCCCGCAACGAGGGCCACCGCTGGCAGTGGCCAGATCGCAACTCCTCTACCGCCTCTTAGAAGGCCGAGGGCATAGTTAAGTGGCAGATGAACGACTTGAGAAAGAATGAAGGTTATGGCACCGGCCCAAACAAGGCTCATAGTTAGGTTAAATCTTTTTGTCAGGTATGCCCATAAAACAATGGGCACCCCGATCATTATGAGGATTTCAATGATAAAGGCGACTATTAACATTTCCCCTCTTGTAATTTAGCCTGATTCAGGCTTCTTTTCCCCTTATGGCTGAAATTGACTCAATTACAACAAAAACGGCAAGGGCAAAGAGGATCATAGCGGTAATTGTAATGACATCGTATTGGTTGTGAATCATTTTGACAATTATGGTGTAGCCGAGAGCGGTCAGGGTCATTGCCAGCATAAATATCATAGGCAGAATTATGGCTATGGAGTGTTTGAAGTTTTCTCTTTTCACCCACACATAGATTACGAGTAGGACGAGGGCTGCAAGGAGCTGGTTGGTGGTTCCGAATATGGGCCAAACTACTTTCCAGACGGGAACAATATTGCCGGAGAAATCCCTCAATTTCATATTTAGTAGTAAAATCGGCAAAATAAGGGAAATAACCGTTGCAAAGATTCTGGAACCTACGCTTTCTTTAATCTCAAAGAGTTCCTGGAAGATGTACCTTGCGATTCTGGTTGCGGTGTCAACCGTGGTTAATATGAAGGCGGATATGGCAAGATAGCCGAGGATTTGCCCTGCCCTTGGATTGATGCCCACTATAGAGCAGAACTTACCTATTCCTTCCGAATAAATTTGTTGAGGGTTAGAGCCTGTTTGACCTTTTGTAAGGATCATCACCGTTGAAAGAGAAATAGCAGCAACCACACCTTCCAACAGCATCCCGCCGTAGGCAACGAATCTGGCATTTTTAGGGCTATCGAGCTGCTTGGATGTGGTTCCCGAGGCGACGAGGGAGTGGAATCCTGAGATGGCGCCGCAAGCAATGGTTATAAACATAAAGGGAATCAGAGGTCCAATGGATGGGGAGCTAAAGCTCACAAAGGCTGGGTAGTTAATCTGGTTTCTTCCAAAGATAAGACCGATGAGGCCAATTATTACTGTAAAGTAGAGAAAGTAGCTTGAGAGATAGTCCCGTGGCTGTAAGAGGAACCATACCGGAAGGATGGACGCTAAAAAGCAATATCCAATTAAAATCCAGATCCAAGCACTCTTTGTAAGAACCAAGAAAGGGTTACCGAGGCTATAGACGATTCCTGCAAAGACTATGATTAAGGCAATTAAGGTTGATAAACCGAGTTTGATCTTGAGCCTGTAAAGGGAAATGCCGAAAAGGATTGCGATGAAAATATAAAGAATGCTGACCTGAGCAACCGCTGGTTCCTTAGCAAAGGTGTCTGCGCTGAGGTCAAGAAATACTGCAACCACGTACATTAAGGCGAGCCAGATGAAAACGAGAAAGATCTTATAAGTCCTTTTGTTGATGTATTTTTTGGCTACCTCTGCTACGGATCTGCCACCGTGTCTTATGGAAATTATCAGGGAAGAGAAGTCATGAACTCCGCCGATGAAGATGGAGCCGAGTACTATCCATAGAATAGCTGGTGCCCAGCCAAAGGCAAGTCCCGCAATGATAGGTCCAACGATGGGTCCGGCGCCGGCGATGGATGAAAAGTGGTGTCCAAGCAATACCAATTTGTTTGTCGGAACGTAGTCAACGCCGTCGTATTTCTCCTTTGAGGGGACGGGTTCCTCTTCTTTTACCTTGTAAGTGTTTTCGAGGAACTTACCAAAAAATCTGAAGGCGAGCCAAAAAATAAAAATTACTGCAAAAATGTATACGGTTGTCATGGAAAAATTATAAGATGCGTATCAGAGAAGAGAAAACGGATGGATATTGAAAAACAATTTATTCTAAAGGCGATATTTTTCGCGGCAAGGGAGTTGAAAGATGGCGGTACGTCACCCCCTTTTGTTCTTTAAATTAATGAAAAGTAGTGTGTCGCAAAATTTTAAAAATATAAACATCGCGTTTTTAAAGTTAAGACATAACAAAGACAGAAAATTTAATAGAGCAATAACGAGGTCACATAAAAGCAGGTAGGCCGATGGTAGGAAAGTGAACTCCTCAACTCAGTATTTTTTAGACAGTAGGCTCAGCGATAGAGGCTGATAGCAGGGGAATGAACTTTCAGTGACTTCTACGCCTGCTTGAGAAAACTTTTTTACGAGGCTTGGTAGAAGGAAAGTAGCTTTTAATTAAAATCAGATTAAGTAGAAGTATTTCGAATAGATCTCGCCTCGAGAATTTTGAAAAGGCAACCCGAGATGAGAAGTCCAGGGTCAGAATGAGACATCACAGATTCATTTCGCTTTTATAGCTTTTTCGATTCTTACAATCGGCGGCCTAAAGATGGCCAGTTGTTGAAAATACTATTTAATAACACTTTCAGTTTAAGGAGTTTTCAAACGGCAAGCTCATTTAATAAATTTTTGGGATTTTTTTCAAAAGAAATTGCCCTTGTTTTAATTGAATTCTTACAAAGACTTATTTATTTCTCCAAGTGCTTCTCTTAGTAAATCTTGTTGCAGTGGGTTTCGAAAAGGTTCATCCTATCTCTTTTGCATACATGGCGACCCTTTTTTCTACTTGCAAGGTGACATGATGAATGGACCATACCGGGCAATAGGAACATATATTAAAGAAGGATTTCGATCCAGGTGCTCCGTAGGGGGTAGTTTATGATTTCCCCACGGAACCGCAGGAGGTGCAAATGTATTGTTTACCTATTTCCATTTTATCACTTCTTATACATGCTTGAATTTTAACGTGATTAACTTAACTTTTGTTGATTGTTATCTTCAAATTTCACGAAGCTCCGTCCTCTGGACAAAAACCTGAGCATTAGATCTTGTGGTGAGAATTGTATTTAATTTAGGAAGTTTAAAAATCTTGAATTCCCCGATTTTTCTAAGTTCTTGCAAACCTAATGGTACCCCCTCTTGACAGTTCGAGTGCAATAGTGTATTATTAAACTATGACACTTGATAAAATGAAAAAACCAAACTTCGATCCAAACCTGCCTATATACTTGCAAATAATGAATTTTGTGAAGAAACTCATCGTGCGGGGTATTTTAAAGCCCGGCGATAAGATTCCTTCCGTTAGGGATATGGCACTTTTCCTCGGTGTTAATCCTAACACCGTTCAAAAGGCATACGAAGAACTGGAGAGGGAAGGTACTATTTTTACAAAGCGGGGACAGGGGAATTTCGTTAATGAGGATGAAAACATCATTAAAAGAATTAAAGAGACCATGGTCAAAGAGCTCGTTGAAAGGTACAGAAAAGAACTGGAAGAATTGGGAATTTCTAAGAAAGAAATTTTTGACCTTTTAAAGGAGATGCTCGAATGAGCGAGGTTATTAAGGTTGCCAATCTATACAAAAAATATGGTACGGTTATCGCCCTTCAAAATGTTACTTTGGGGATAAAGAAGGGTGAGATTGTGGGTATATGTGGCCCCAATGGAAGTGGTAAGTCCACCTTTCTAAGGATTCTCACGGGGATTGTAAAGCCGACACGGGGGTACGTGGAAGTCTTAGGTGGGTTTGTCTCTAAAAAGGTAAAGAAAAACATCGCCTACGTCTCGGAAAACGATGTTTTTTACAAATGGATGAAGATCGAAGAGCTTCTTGTTTTCCTGAAATCTTTCTACACTGATATGGACGTTGAAAGGGCGAAGGAACTATTAAGAAAGGAAGGTCTTGATCTGGATAAGAAGGTGGGAGAACTTTCAAAGGGGAACAGGCAGAGGCTTAAGGTGATTATGGCCATTTCAAGGTCACCCGAAGTGATACTCTTAGATGAGCCTTTCTCAGGTATTGACATGCTCTCAAGGGAAAGGATTCTCAACCTTTTAAAGGAATTCCTGATCGGCGGTGAGAGGACTGCTTTAATTTCCACCCACTTTGTAGAGGGACTTGAGGAGATTTTCAGCAGGGTCATTTTCTTTAAGGAAGGTAGTGTGGTTCTTGACGAAAATTGTGAGGAACTAAGAGAGAAATATGGAAAATCGGTAAAGGCAATGTATTTTGATGTGTTTGGAGGTTTGTCATGATAGCAAAACTTGTCTGGAAAGATATCAGGGAAAATTTTATTAACACTCTGATTTTTACAGGGCTCATTCTCGCTATGACAATTTACGGCTTGGTTAAGAACTTTAAAGATGTCCGGAGCCTCGCTGTTCTACCAATTTTGATTGTAGCCTTCTCCTTCATAATGGTTCTTGGTTATGCGATTTATCGAGGTTTTTCTTCCTTAAAAAGGGAAAAGGATCGAAACACTTTAGAATTCCTCCTATCCCTTCCCGTTGATGGACGAGAAATTGTTACCTCTAAATTTTTGGCATTTTTTACCGAAGTGCTCTTCCTTTCCCTTTGTATTACGCTCTTTTCTCACATTCCACTCTTTTATATGCTTATTACAAAGGCCATTGGAAAGGCGGAGTTTATTTCAGCGGTAAAGACGATTACTTATATCGCCTTCAATTTCTTCCTTTTGGCTCTATTCCTTTTTATTGTGTTCCAGTTTTATGAGATTCTTGTACTTTCGCTAAAAACAAAAAATTTCTTTGTAAATGCGATTTTGTTCTTTGTTTATCTTTATCTATTGTCGGAGCTTATAGCCATTTTTAAAAAGGTATTCGGTTTTTTGCCTGATCAGGCTCCCATCCTTCATACCATATGGGGAGAGACTTTTACGATAATGGGCGGCACAAATTATCAAGGGCTGGCGGCCGGAGCTCTTGCAGGTGTCGTCCTTATCGTAAGTGGGATCATACTGTTCAACAAAAGGGTGGAGGTGTAGGTATGAACCTTCTATTGACATTGTTGTTACTCAGTAAAATAGCTGCAGAAAATGTCAAAAGTGTTACAATTAGAGAGAGTGTTCCTGAGTTTAAGTCCTCAGGACACCAGGTATCCGTCGTCATTGACAGCGTTGATGGAGTGGATTTCTCTGAAGAGGAAGGATACAGCACCGAATTAAAAGACGGAGAACTCGTAATCAAGGTAGAGGGCAAGAAGAGCCTGGAAATAGAAATACCCGCTACCATAGAAAAGATTTCTTTGAGCGGCATCTTTTCTGATTTTAAAGTGGTGGCCAATGTCCCTTACTCCGGTGAACTGCTTAATGCCACGAATGTCAAGGGAGATATTGAAGTATCAGGAAAGCCCATAGCGAACTTGGTGTTACTAAATGTTTTCGGCGATATATATGTTGAACTGGAGCCAGATCCCAGTATATTGCCTACAATCCAGGTAACTTCAGTGAATGGAGACGTGGAACTCGATTTTATCCCCGGTCGTGTAACCGTTAGCAGTGTGAGGGGTGACATTACAATAAAGAAGCCCGATACCCTTTACGTGGACAGCCTTTACTCTTATAATGTAAGTTCTGTTTCAGGTTCCGTTGACATACCCTCCGAAATTGAAAATCTCGTGAGCGTATCAAAAACCACGACCAAGAAGGAAGAGGTCTTTGTGCATTTTGAGCCATACTTCCCAATTTTTTCCTTTAACAGAGTAGATGGTCTTTTATTCTTCCCGTCTTCTGACGCAGTGAAGGATTGGGGTAGATACACGGTTGCCATTGGTTATGGGACTGCCTCGAAAAAGTTTCAGTACTATTTAGATGTGGAAAAGTTCTTCCCGATAAAAAATGTGAATATTGGGACCGGCCTTTCTTTATACAACTACCATACTTACCCCGACTTCTGGAAGGTAACGAGGGGCGAGAATACGTGGCAGGCTTTACTCTTTAAGGATGATATTCAGGATTTTTACAAATCTAAGGGGTTTGATCTCTACCTGACTACAAGGGTGAAGAGCTTTGGAACTAAGATTTCCTACGTCCAGAGGAAGCAGGAGAGTTTGAAGGTAAGGACGAACTTTTCCTTATTCTATAAAGACAAAAATTACAGAATAAATCCTGCGGTACTTGAAGGGTTGAACAGAATGGTGAAGCTCGAACTGGGATACAGTGACTTTGCCAGATTTTCAGGGGAATATTACCTTGAAACTCCAATAGATAAAAAGGTTTTGAGGATTCAGGCAGACTTAGAAGGGAAAACCCAAATCTCTCCTGTGGAGTTTTACCATAAGATAAGCGCTGGCTACACCGATTGTGATAGCTTCCCATACGGTTTCACCCTCGGTGGCCCAACGACCCTCCCGGGCTATCCTACAAGCTATTTCTCAACCAAAGAGTTTGCCCTGGCCCATGAGTATTTAATTTTGCCAACCAAATTCATCGACTTCATTGTTGGAGTCTACGGTGGTTTTACTGATGGAAAGTTCTATGGAGATTTCCTTGGGGGAATCAACATCTTCAACGGTTGCAGCGTATTTGTGACAAGGGATAAGGCATCAAACCTGATAAAATACTATATTAGGTTTAACACTAAGATATGATAGGGGCTATTTTTCTCCTTTTTGGAACCTTATTGCCTCCTGCGGAAAAGGCTACCCTCCGTATTGAAGGCAGATTGCAGGGTATTGAGCTTATCATTCAGCCTGGGGAGAGTACCTACGCCCTCGGGGCTTTCCCCAGGGCTTACCCTGCAAAGGGTGAACTGGTCTATGACTTTGGCGACCTTTCAAGTAGTTTGCCACCATTAACCAGTAAAAGGATTAGACTTTACCTTTCACCGGATGTAAGAAATCTCTCCTTGGATCTATATGCAGAATTTTCCAATATCAAAATAAATCTTGAACATATTGATACCCTGAAGGTTAATTTAAACTCAAGATTCTCCTCTTTTTCTGTTTACACAGAAAGGGCGAAGGTTTACCTTTTGAATATAAGCCAGCTTAGAGGCGCATCAGTAGTTTCTGGTAAGAGAGAAGAGGACTACGGGGACATTACGATAATAGGAGGGACCTTCAAGACCAGTGGGTATGTGAATAAAATTGATTACCTTTTCAATGCTGAGGGTTCAGAGATAGTTTCCACTAATAGGGTTACCCTTCATAGAACGGGGCTTCTAAACAGGCTTAGGGTCGAGGATAAATCGATTGAGTTTGCAAACCCACGTGGAATTTTGAAGGTTTACGGAAATTTTAATATCATAAAGTTTTCAAAAGTTGATGAAGAATAGGAGGGAAAGATGAAAAAATTGGTGAGAAAGAAAAAGGGCAGGGTGTTAGGTGGGGTATGTGCTGGGCTTGCTGAATATTTCGGCGTGGATGTTGTCCTTGTAAGATTGATTTTAATAGCACTGATATTGGCCTGGGGAGGTGGACTTTTGTTTTACCTCCTGGCATGGATAATAATACCGAGGGAGGAGTAATATGAAGAAATTCAGGAGAAAAGCAAAGGGGAAAGTGTTAGGTGGGGTTTGTGCAGGGCTCGCTGACTATTTTAATATCGATGTCAGCCTTATAAGGCTTGCTATGGTCCTCCTTGCTCTTGCCGATGGTCTTGGGATTTTGTTTTACATTCTTGCCTGGATTGTTGTGCCAGAAGAGGATGGAGAGGAAAAGAAAGAAGAAGGTAGGGTTGAGGAGCAGAGTAGCCTAAACGTACAAGTTGTCGGTGGTGTTTTCCTTGTGCTTCTTGGCCTTTACTTTCTTGTTAAAAACTACTTTGGGCTATTCCTTCCCTTTGAAAAAGTGTGGCCCGTTTTCCTCATTATCCTTGGCGTATGGGTGATAGTCAAAGGGTTTAATAAGAAGGAGGGGTAGCCATGAAAAAAAGAGGTGGGCAGATATGGCTCGGGATTTTGTTCCTGATTTTTGGTGTACTTTTTCTTTTGAAGAATTTTGGATTCTTTACCGAGAGCGTTTGGAGTATCGTAGGAAGATTCTGGCCACTTATACTGGTTTTAATTGGCCTTGAAATGATCATAAAAGACAAGGTTGCAAGGGGTGTCATTGCCGTAATTTTCCTTTTGATCTTTCTTTTGCTAATCATCTTTCCGCCAAAAGGTACCGAAAGGGTCCACTGGTTTAGAAGGAACATAGTAAAAAGTGAAACGGTGCTCGATAGTTCCTCCACCTTTGTCCTTAATGAGGACTTGAAAGGCATTGAGTCGATCGAGATCAAAGTAGATAAGATAAAAAGGCTCGATATCAATGTAAAAGAAGGGTTAGATAACAAAATGGAATCGCAGATGTTCATAAGCGGTAAGAAGGGTGAGTTTTTCCCTGACTCCATTGAGTACAATTTTTCAAGACTTGGTAAAAAGGGAATTCTGACTATCAGGGATAAAAGGAGCGTAGCAGAAA
>Ga0272448_1002815_pt1 | contig 21370 bp, 12 predicted proteins | sample YNPCB0191_FD_202220 | JGI IMG/M metagenome (GOLD analysis project Ga0272448, IMG submission 202220) | Hot spring sediment microbial communities from Yellowstone National Park, WY, United States - YNP-CB-019-1 | ecosystem: Environmental > Aquatic > Thermal springs > Hot (42-90C) > Sediment... | reverse complement strand
GGTGTGGGGCCGGCGGGCTATGATCCGTCTGTGTCCGATTCTGTGTTCGGAGCGGAGTTTGACCGCAGGTTTGGGCGGGATGCAGGGCCCAGCGTCTACAGGGCTGTTGTCGAAAGCAGCCGGATTGTTCCATTCGTCTACTCCTATCACTGCGAGGGGCTGGATCACCAGAACCAGGCTGTGGAGTTGGAGACGGGGGACAGGGACTCGTTCGATCGCACGGTTTCGGGCAGGTTCGAGGATTACGGCACGCTGGACAGAACGGCGATGGACAGCCCCTTTACCTACGTTGTGTCACGGCTCCGTGGTGAGGTGACGGGCAAGATGAGCCCGTTCGAGGCTGCGGACTACCTGGACAAAGCCGCGAGTTCAGCCAGAAGCGCATTTGCCCGCGCTGCGAGTGCCTCCCCGCGGTCGGCGGCAGAGTTCGATTGCGTGAAGATGGATGTGGAGGCGCTGGCTGCGTTCGCCTCGTACTTTGCCGATAGAATCCGCTCGGCCACGCATTTGCAGTTCTACCAGCAGTCGCTTCATCACCCGGAACTGGTGCAGGCGAAGCGGTATATGGACCGCGCAGCCGCAGAGTGGGATGGCTTGTGCGACATTACCGACCGGCACTTCGGCTACATTCCGGATACCATCCGTACGATGCAGTATAAGTTCAACTGGCGCGATGAGCGGAAGTTCATGCAGCCGGCTATCGACAAGCTGGATCGACTGGAGAAGGAGTATCCGCTCGGGCTGGCCTGGCCGGTGAGGGATTCGTGGATAGCGGGGCATGTGCCTCCTGTGAGGGTTGAGCCGGGAAGGGCGCTGGAGCTTTCGGTCACGTGCGCGGATGACTACGCGAACACCAGGGCGTGGGTGGCATACAGGACATCGACGAAGACGCCGTGGGCGTGGATTGAGATGTCCAGGGACAAGAACCTGGCGCGCGTGTGGAATGCCGCGATTCCTGTGGACGTACTGAAGCCGGGGCAGTTGGAATACTACTTCGAGCTTAGAAACCCGTACTACGGCTATGGTGGGACTCTGGACGCAAGGCCGCCGTATACGCTGCCGGTATCCAGCGATACCGGCAGGCCCACTATCAAGCATACGCCTCCGGCCCGGGCGGTCCACGGCGATAGCGTCGTTCTTGCGGCTGAGGTCTCTGATCCGTCTGGAATCCGCAGCGTTCGGGTCTACTACAAAGCAATGCCTGCTTACGCCGGCTGGATCGCGCTTCCGATGCGCAGCGCGGGTGGAGGACGTTACACTGCTGCGGTTCCTCTGACCTCCGAGGGGATTCTCTACTACTTCGAGGCCGTCGACAATGCCAATAACGGCGCCAACTATCCGGATTTCACGAAGCAGACTCCGTATTTCGTCATAGGAGCGTGGGATGCAAGCAAGAACCCCTGATCGCGCGCTGAGTCGACTTTGGATGTGGCTGGCGGCGGTGATGCTGCTGTGCGCCGCACACGCCAGGGGCGCATCGGACTGGAGCGTAAGCGCGCCGGAGGAAATGCCTCCGCTGCAGTTTGCCGCACAGCAGATTCGGTCGGCGCTCGCCGGTACGCCAGGTTCGGGCCGGATAGTGATAGACAGGCCGAGTGGTGCAGGCAAGCCGGAGTCGTTTCGCGTAATCGTTACCGGCACGACGGTGCGTGTGATCGGAAGCGACGCTCGCGGCGCAATGTACGGTGGACTGGATGTTGCGGAGCAGATCCGGCTTCGCGGCCCGAGTGCGGTGAAGCCGTCTTCTCACCAGCCGTTTCTGGCCGTTCGGGCGTTCAAGTTCAATGTGCCGCTTCCCAGCTCTCGCAACTACGTTTCCAGTGAGGACCTAGCTCATATCGACTGGTTCTACGACCCGGCCTATTGGGATGCGCTGCTTGCCGACCTTGCGCGCGAGCGGTACAACGTCCTCACGCTCTGGCATGCGCACCCGTACTACCAGATAGTCCGCATCCATAAGTACCCGGAAGCCAACGAGATTCCGGAGCAGGATCTCAAACGCAATATGGCGCTGTTCCACCACATCCTGCGTAGGGCTCGTGACTTTGGCATTGATACCTACCTGATCACCTGGAATATTCACATGCCAGAGGCATTCAAGAATGCTCACGGGGTCACCGATGGGCAGGACTCGCCTGTAGTTCGGGACTATCAGAAAGAGTGCGTCCGAGAGATGCTCAAGGAGTATCCTGAGCTGACGGGAATTGGCACGTGCCCGGGCGAGTTTATGCCCGGCAGCGCCGACGACCGCGAGCAGTGGATCAAAGAGACCTACTTCAAGGGCATCGCCGAGTCGGGCCGCACGATGCCATTCATACATCGCTATTGGGGAGCCGAGCCGGCGGCCGCCGCGAAGATGCTCAGGGACTACAAGTATCCCGCTCCGGTGTGGCTGGATATCAAGTACAACGGCGAGCACCTCTACTGCTCCACAAAGCCGCATTTCCTGGATCAGCGCTGGTTTGACCAGAAGCCACTGCCTTACAAGCTGCTCTGGCATCTGCGGGCGGACCTGATACAGCTGAGGTGGGGTGATCCGGATTTCGTGAAGGCGGTGGTGAGAGGCTGCGGAGGTCAGGACTCGGCGGGATTTGTGATCGGTTCTGAGCTTGACGTGCCCGGCGTCGACCGCTTCCACACTTCCCAGACCGCCGATCATGTCACCTGGAAATACGTCTTTGAGCGGCAGTGGCTGCGGATGAGCATGTGGGGCCGGTTGGGATACGACCCGAACGAGCCGGATAAGCTTTGGTCGGACACATTGGGGTCACGCTTTGGCAAGAAGTCGGGTCCGGAGGCTTTCGCGGCCATTCAGAATGCGAGCAAGATTCTGCCGCTTGTTACGTCGTTCCACTGGAGCTACATGGATGCCGACTGGTACCCCGAAGGTGACATCGGAGCTGCGAATACATCGGTTTATCTGCCCATACCCAACTATCGCGAGCGTACGGCGTATAACAACATCCGGGACTGGATGTTCAACTCGACTATAGACGCCTCACTCCAGAGCATCGCTGAGTATGTCGCGGACAAGCTGAACGGCAGACCCACGCCGGGCGCGGGGCAGTCGCCTGTTGAGACCGCTCGCAGGCTGGAGGCTCTGGCGAATGCTGCTGAGAGTCATCTGCAGGCGGCGGTGCGCAATGGCGCCTCAGGCAAGGAGTGGCAGTGCACACGGATGGATATCGAGACCGTGGTGCAGCTCGGTCATTACTACTCGTCCAAGATCAGATCCGCAGTATCCATGCTGGAGTTCCTGATTACAAGTTCCGAGGCGGATCGCCAAGATGCCCTGAAGAGCATACAAGATGCCCGCAAGCACTGGGGAGAGGTCGTCAGAACTGCTGACAGCCACTACATTCCCCACGAGATACTAAGCTTCGGAGATTTCAACTGGGGAAAGTACACTCCGGACGTTGATTCCGATATCGCCTGGATGCGCACAGCCAGACCATTTGCACGCGAAGAGATCGAATGGACGCTCAATTCGGGCGGCATTATCAGAGTGCCGCAGTTCTCGGCGCCCGATTGGAAACCACAGCTCGAAGACTGGCGTGATCCGTGGCTTAGTCTGCTTTCGGCGCGAGTAGGGCTTTCCAACAGTCCAGAAGCGACCAGCTCCGGGGCTTCCTTGAGCACGCTTGTGAGATCAGGCTCCGCCGGGCTGGGCGTGCTGCGGGTTTGCTGCCCCGATATGAGATCCATGTCGATAGACGGCGAAGAGCGGCCCATAGATAACAGACAGATCATCCACTGCACTGCCGTTGAAGCAAAGGATGCCGAGAATACTCTCGCTCTATCGCTTTCGAGCCCTATCAGATACATGCCGCTGGTGAAATGGGACCTGCCGCCGATACCAGGCGCGAAGTTCTTCGACGCCGAAAGCTGCAGGCTCACATCTCCGATGACCGCTGTTCCGTTCGCCGGGTGCTGTGGGCGAATGGCCGTACGGATTCCGCGGGGCCCCCAGTACAGGGCTGGGGGTGGCCTACGGCAGTCCGTGGAGGTGCCGAGCGAAGGTGACTACGTGATTCTGGCCCGAGTCTGGTGGGAGTGGCGAAACAGGAAGCCGTTCATGGCTTCGTGGGATGGCCGCGCCGCCGAACCGATAGAGGGCGCTGACGCTTTCGGCCACTGGACCTGGTTCAGGACCAAGCCGACGCATCTTAGCAGAGGCAAACACGACCTTTCGATCACTAACCAGGACGACGACATGGCAATTGACTGCTTTGTGGTAGCGCCAGAATCCGGAGGCTAGCGTGCCAAAGAAGAGGATCATCACGAATCTCAGGTGGTACATCGCGGGACTGCTGTTCCTGTCTACCGCAATCAACTACGTGGACAGACAGGCGCTGTCTTTCGCATTCCTGAAGTTCGGTAACCAGTTCCACATGGACAAGCAGGATTTCGCAAGAATCGGTAGCGCATTCCAGCTTGCGTATGCGGTAATGCCGATTCTGTCTGGCAAGATAATCGATCTGCTCGGCACACGTGCCGGACTATCGATTTTCGTGTTCTGGTGGTCTGCGGCCGGGATCGCGACGGCTGGCGGATCGAGTGTGTTCTCCTTCCAGGCGCTGCGCTTCGCGCTGGGTCTTGGCGAGGCTGGAAACTGGCCCGGAGCCGTCAAGGCCGTGGCGGAATGGTTTCCGGCCAAGGAAAGAGCGATGGCCTCGGGCATTTTCAATAGCGGTTCCAGCATCGGCGCGGTGATAGCTCCCTTGATGCTGCCGGTGCTGATAGTTACGTGTGGATGGCGCTCGGCATTCGTTTTCACGGGTGCGCTGGGATTTGCATGGCTTGTGATCTGGCTGCTGCTGTATTATGCTCCAGAAAAGCATCCGCACCTGTCGGAGGAGGAACTCGCACACATTTGCGAGGACTCCGGAGCCAAACCGGCGGCAGGACCACCCGTGAAATGGATAGAGCTGTTCCGCTGCAGGCAGCTCTGGGGGCTGCTGCTGGGCAGAGTTCTGTCTGACCCGGTGTGGTGGTTCTACGCCACCTGGATGCCCAAGTATCTCAATGATGCACGCGGCGTGGATCTCCAGCACATGCCGCTTCTGGCCGCGATACCGTTCTTTACTGCTGGTCTGGGAGGTTTTGCGGGCGGCACCACCTCGAGCTACCTCGTGAAAAAAGGATGGAGTGTAACTAAGGCCAGACAATCGGTCCTGTTTATGAGCTCGGCGCTCATGATTGCGGGTATACCGGCTGTCAGGACAGCAACTACCAACGGATCGGTGGCGTTCATGGCCGTGGCCACGTTTGCCTATGCGAGTTTCGCCGCGAACCTCATAGCCGTTGTCACGGACGTCTTCCCTAAGTATCTGATGGCTTCGGTCTACGGAATCGCAACGACCGTGGCGGGATTTGCGGGTATGGGGTTCACGCTTCTTGCCGGAAAGCTTCCGTACGTTCAGATATTCACTCTTGCCGGCGTGCTGCCGCTGGTTGCGGCCACGGTGTTCATCACAATGATCGGTCGAGTCCAGCACATCGAGCTGCGGCGATCAGGTTCCGCGGAGGTGGAGTAGATTGGTGGGGGTATCACGCGCATTTATGCCGGTGGAAGTAGTCTTCGGACCGTCGTGGTGGCACAAGCGCTTCGGGATATGCTTCGACCGTGGGTTCTTCTTCGATCCGAACCGGCGAGTGGCGGATGAGCAGCGGATGCGGAGTGCGCTGGCTGACGTACTCGGAGACCTGGGGATGGGCGAGAGGAACGCCGAGCCGCGCCCGGTCATCGGAGCGGTGCACCTGGCCGCAGGATACATTATCGCGGAAGCGCTAGGCTGTGAGATGATCTTCCACGATGATGCGCCACCGGATGTTATTCCAAAACTCATCTCTGATGACGAGTTCGAACGCTGGGAGCCGCCGGCGCTGTTCCATACGCAGCCGATGAGAGACCTACGCGATATGGTGGACACTCTGCGCAGCCGCTTCGGCTATGTGGAGGGTGACGTCAACTGGTCCGGCATGCACAACGCTGCGTTCGATTTGCGCGGGAGTGCGCTGTTTACTGACTACTACGACCGCCCGGAGGCGGTCAAGCGGTTCATGGACGCAATGGCTGACTTTCTTCTGGAGTTCGTCCGGTATCTGGACGAGGTGGCCGGCACTTCATCGATCACGGTCAACAGGAGTATTCTGCATATAGATCCTCGGCTTCATGTGATCTCCAACTGCACGGTCTCCATGGTGTCTGCGGAGTTCTACTCGGAGTTTCTTGCCGCATCCGAGCGCAGGCTGGCGAAGTGTCTGCAGCCTTACGGCGTGCATCACTGTGGCGACAACATGGACCGTCTTGCGCCGGCCTATGCGGATGTGGAAGGAATCGAGTTCTTTGATGTGGGCTATGGCTCGGATGTGAAGAGGTGCCGCGGACTGCTGCCGGATGCGTTCTTCAACATCAGGCTCAGCCCGGGAAAGATGGCCGTGTGTTCGCCCGATGATATTATCTCCGAAGTGAACAGGCTGGCGGCCGCCAGCGCTCGTCCCGAACTGACGGGTTTCTGCTGCATCAATCTGGACCACAGAGTGCCTGACGACAACATCCGGGCTCTCTACTCGGCGGTTGCCGCCCTGCGCGAGAAAGGTAGCGTGTGAGACATGTCCCAGTCCGGAGTAGAAGGAGGAAAGGCAAAACAGGGCCCGGTTTTTGTGGTGGAGAAGGCTAAGCGTCCGCCGAGGTTCGATATGATTGGCAAGCATTACCATCCGAACTTCGAGATCCTCTACTACACGGAGGGTCATCTGACCATGATCATCAAGGACAGGACATTCGAGCTCGGCGCGGGCGACCTAGTCCTGATCAATCCGCTTCACATGCACACGAGCATCTATCCAGATGACTGCTCAACCGAGCGGATCATGTGCCGTTTCAACAGAGCGTTCTTGCGCAGTGTGCTTGATGACCCCGCGGAAAACCTCAATATCGTCGCCCGTTTTCGATCTGAGGACAACATCATCCACCTGACCGGGCAGGTGCGAGAGCGCGTCGAGAGAATCTTCGCGGGGATGCTTGAAGAGAAGGAGCGTGAAGATAGGTACTCTGGCGTCATCTCGCGCATTCTGTTAGCCGAGCTGTTGGTGCTGGCTTGCAGGTATTTCGCCGAGCACGAAAAGGCGGAGCGTCCGCAGGTACGGGTGACTCAGAAGGCCGTTTCGGATATCACCACATACATCTGCGCCAACTACGCAGATGAGATCACCCTCACCAGTCTCGCGGACAGGTTCTGCATGAGCCGCTGCTACCTCGCACGCATCTTCAAACGTCACACCGGATTCTCCGTCACCCAGTTTGTCAACAACGTCCGCGTCACCCAGGCCGCCAGGCTTCTGAAACCGGGGTCACGGGTCTCGGAGGTTGCGCTGCAGGTGGGTTTCAACAATATCAGCCACTTCGGCCGCATATTCCGCAAGTGCATGGGCATATCGCCACAGGGCTACCGCACAAGTGAGTGGGACGCTCATTGGCGAGGCGGAGAAGACCTCTAGCGGCTAGTGCCGGACCTAACAATATCCATAGGTAAACATCAATCGAATAATGGTTCAAAACTGGGCAACCCACGCTTTGCCCATCCAAGTGCATCCGGCGCATAATCCATACTAGCGGATTCACCTGCAAGACTGTAGTGCTAGGCTGTTGATCCGCCGCGGTGCGCGATCTCCAATGATGAGCATGCGCACGAAACCATTGGAGGAAGTGTTATGAGCATGACGATGGACAATGTTGGTCTGGCGGTGCACGGTGGGCCGAAAGCGGTAACGGTTGAGCCGCGTGAGAACTGGCCTGTCCCAGTTGATGAGATAGAGGCTGCGGTTGTTGATCTGGTAAGGCGCAATGTCTACAGCGGAGACTGGCAGCAGACCTATTTCCCTTTTGAGAAGGCCTTTGCCGAGTATGTGGGGGCGAAGTACTGCGTGGCTCAGAACAACGGCACAAGCACCCTCGCGGCGGCGTACTTCGCGGCAGGTGTAGGACCAGGCGACGAAGTCATACATCCGGCCTTTACCTGGGTATGCTCCATCTCCCCTGCCGTGCATCTCGGTGCGAAGCCAGTCTTCTGCGAGATTGATCCCAAGACACTTGTTATAGACCCAATCGACGTGGAAAGAAGAATCACACCGAGGACCCGCGCGATAACAGCGGTCCATCTGCACGGCAACGTCTGCGATATGGATGCGCTGATGGAGATAGCCCGCAAACACAACGTCTTCATCATCGAAGACTGCTCGCACAGCCACGGAGCTGAATGGGACGGCAAGAAAGTCGGCACCATCGGTCACGTAGGCTGCTTCAGCATGCAGGGGGATGCTCTCACCGGTAAGCCTGTTCCCGCAGGCGAGGGTGGCATACTCACCACAAACGACTCGCACCTCTTCGACCGCGTTCTGGCTTATTGCCACCTGAATCGCCCGGGTGTGGTCGATCAGATGGCTGATCCCACCTACAAGGCCCTGGGGGAAACCGTGCTGGGCCTCAAGTTCCGTGCGCATCCGTTCGCTCTGGCGGTTGCCGGCGTATGGCTCAAGAGCCTTGATGACCGCAACGCAAAGAAAGCCGCTTACAGGCAGAAGATATACGATGCTCTCGCTGATGTTCCTGGCCTCTACCCGGTTGATACTCCCGCGAAGGCCCGTCCTGCCGGATTCTACGGCGGCATGTATATGCTCTATGAGCCGAGCGAACTGGGCGGACTCCCCGTGGGTGAGTTTGTGGAAGCGCTGAGGGCCGAAGGAGTAGATACTCACCACCGTGGCTATGGTGTTACTCATCTCTACCCGTGGTTCGCTAAGGGCTTCGATATGTATGACGGGCGTGGCATCGCTCAGCCGATGTGGGGTGACTACGCCGGTTACCAGCCTGGAAGTCTCCCCGTTTCCGAAGAGACGATTCTAAACCGCATAGTGGGTATGCCCACGTTCATAGAAGAGACGCCAGGCTACTCGGACCAGGTCATAGATGCGCTTCAGAAGGTTGCATCACATTATGCGAAAGCGCGGTGATTCCAGGACGCGTTCTCCGGAACTGGCATTCCGGAGAACGCCCAACCGTGCATCCGTGCGAGACAGATGGATCGCGACCACGCCGCGTGGTGATGGGAGGGTGAGGCAAGGATGAGACGTAGGCTGGGTTTTACTCTAATAGAGCTGCTAGTGGTCATTGCGATCATAGCGATTCTCGCCGCTATTCTGTTTCCCGTAATGATATCGGCTAAGCGTCGCGCCGTTACGGCCTCGTGTGTGTCGCAGCGGCGCCAGCTCTTGGCGGCGTTTCTTAGATATGTGGATGACAACAACGGCGGAGTTTGCGGGGACTACATGCCGCCCAGCCTAGCCACCGGTAAGTATTGGAGTCAGGTGTTGATGCCGTATGCCTCGGGGAAGATGGAGCTGTTCTACTGCTCGGATCTTCCAAACTGGAGAGGGGGAGTCGTCAGTGGCCAGAACTATACTGCGCCATGGGCGACATCCGTCGGGATCAATGTCGCATTCGGCGACCCCTGGACGGGCTACAATCCGATCAAGCTCAGCCAGGTGCAGTCTCCCAAGAAGACCATTCTCTTCGCCTGTAGCTCATACATCAACTACAAGAACTGGGGCGACCCGGCTGGTCAGGTCAACGCTGAAAAGGATGGACATTACTGCATATGTCCAGGCAGGAAGACCGAACCAATGCTCTGTCTGGCGGATGAGATAAAGCGAGTTGTGGACGCCCGCAAGTGGGACTACAACTTCATGGATGCGCGACGACACGACGGCTATACGGTGGTGGGTTTCCCAGATGGGCATGTCGGCATCTTTCCCACCAAGAAAGTCCTCTCCTACGAGGGCGGGTTGAGCGACTGGAAGAGCCCGGATTTCAGCATGTGGGACCTCAAGTAGCGAGAACGGAAGTGCTAAGGCATATGAGAGACAGGATTGGTTTTGGCATTATCGGCTCAGGTACGATCGCGTGGCTCCACGGGAAGGTGATATCCGGACTGCCTTGCGCGCAGCTCATTGGTGTGGCCGATGCCGTGCCGGAACGGGCTGAGAAGCTGCGAGCTGAGTTCGGGGCCCGGGAAGCGTACGGAGATCACTCGCGGCTGCTGGCGCGTGAAGACGTAGACGTGGTCTGTGTCTGCACTCCGAGCGGTCTTCACGCGCAGATCGGAGTGGAGGCGGCGCGCGCCGGAAAGCACGTTGTCACTGAAAAGCCGATCGATGTGAGCCTCGAGAAAGCGGATTGGCTGATAGACACGTGCCGCGTGGAGGGTGTCAAGTTGGCCTGCATCTTCCAGCGCCGGACATCTCCTCTGTGGCAGCTCGTCAAAAGGACCGTAGACGAGGGCAGGATCGGCAGGATGGTGCTGGGTTCTGCTTACCTGAAGTATTCACGCACGCAGGACTACTACGACGCTTCCGGTTGGCGAGGCACATGGGCGCTTGATGGCGGCGGTGCACTGATGAACCAGGGCATCCACATGGTGGATATACTCCAGTGGATCATGGGGCCCGTCAGCACGGTAACAGCGTTTTGGGACCATCTTGTTCATAGGATAGAGGTGGACGACACCACCTGTGCCTCTCTCCGTTTCGCAAGCGGCGCCCTTGGAACCATAGAGGCGACCACATCCCTGGCAGCCGGTCTGGACCACAGGCTGGAGTTTCACGGCCAGCTGGGCACCATCCGTGTCGAGGGAGAGAGGATTATCGAGTGGAGCGTCCCCGGGCAGGACGTGGAGTGGGCGAGATCAGTGGCGTCGGTGTCGGGGGACTCTATGTCTCCCGACCCGAAGTCGATTTCACCACGGGGTCACGAGATCCAGCTTGCGGATATGGCCGCGGCAATCAGGGACAACCGTGATCCAATGATAGGCGGTGCTGAGGCAAGAAAATCGCTGGAACTGGTCCTGGCGATTTACGAGTCTGGTCGCTGTGGCCGGTCGATCAGCCTCGACAATGCCCCGAGCGCCGACAGTGCGGACGCGGCTGTGGGTTTTGACCTGCGGTTCGCGCAGATGAAGTAAGCGATCCGATTGGTCGTAATGGAAAGAAAGGAGAAAAGCAAAGTGATCCGATTGGTCGTAATGGAAAGAAAGGAGAAAAGCAAAGTGAGGAAGCTAGTATTCAGCATCGTGCTGACGGCACTGATCGTCTGTGTCGCCGGCGGAGTGGTTCTGGCGCAGGACTTCGTTCACTGGCGGATGTACGCCGGTAAGCTCGACCGTTACACGGCGGGCGGATTCAAGGTCGGTACTTGGGGCAGCGGTTTCAACGATGTCTATGACATCAAGTTTGACTCCGCGGGCAACCTCTGGCTGCCGGACTACGGTGCAGGCGCTCTGGTCAAGGTTGACAGCACCGGCACCGTGATGGGCAGCTACACCGGCTACGGAGGCCCTATTGGTCTGACGGTTGGCGACGATGGTAAGATCTACACGTGCGGCGCCGACGGCTATGTTTACCAGTACGGTTCCGACGGCGGAATGATCACACCGCTTTACAACTCCGGAGGCACGTGCTTTGGCATGGCGACGGACTCGAGCGGCAACATCTACCTGTCTATGAACGGCGGCCAGGTGATCAAGCTCACAAAGGCGAGCGGATTTACAACTGCGGCATGGACCACAGCCAGCCTCGGCGTCTACGGGAGAGGCATGGCGTTCGGCCCGGACGGCATGCTCTATGTGTGTATGGGCGGCAGCAATGCCATCATGAAACTTGATCCGGCTACCGGATCTGCGACGACGTTCACGGTCGATGCGCCTCAATTTCCCGACGACGTGGATTTCCTCAACAACGGCAATATGATAGTCTCCTGCTGGAACAGCAACAGCATTGAGCTCTATAACGGTCCGACGAACTCCGATCCCGGCAAGAGGATCAAGACGCTGGTAGCGAATGTCGCGTACCCGCAGTATTTGGCGGTGATGTCGGTCTCCTCGCCCAACGCGGGCATAGAGGCTTCCGTGTCGCTCAGCGGTTTCACCGGCGATCTGTCGCTGTGCCCGGTGAAGATCGATGTGCTGCAGGGAACGACTCAGGTCTCCACCCAGACGATCAACATGGGCACCACTAACAAAGCGACATTTGACAATGTGCCGCCGGGAACATACACGGTTCGGGCAAAGGGCAACGTGTTCCTGGCCAAGTCTGTCACCGTCAGCATCAACCCCGGCGATCTTGGGAAGGTGACCCTGGCGCTGCCGGGCGGAGACCTGGATGGCAATGGCACCATTGACCTTAATGACTTCTCGATCGTCGATACCAACTTCGGCCAGTCCAACCAGTGATGAAATGCCGAACCGCAGGCGGTAGTCTAGCACCTGCGCGGCGGAAAGGAGAGGAACAGATATGAGACGCGTTCTGATCACGTTCCTGGTTGCAGTGGTGGCGGTCGCTGCCATCTCGAGCGGCGCAGTAGCGAGAAGATTCGTGCTCTGCACGTCGCTGGGTGGCACCCATGACGTGGATGCGTTCACACAATCAGGGACCTATATGGGGCACTTCAGCACCGGCAAGGTCCTGGGTGAGGCCTATGGCATGGACTATGGGCCAGATGGCAACCTGTATGTATGTGATTATCCTAGCGGTACGGTGGAGAAGTTCAATGGCGCCACTGGGGCTTACATTGGGCCTTTCTGCACAGTGACAGGTCCCATAGTGTGTGCGTGGGGTCCGGACGGCAACCTCTACGTCGGCGGAGCCAGCAGCAAGGTGCAGAAGTTCAACGGCTCCACCGGGGCATGGATGGCTGATGTATGGAACGCAGGCTTTGCCATCTTCAGCATCTGCTTCGCCCCGAACGGCGACCTGTGTGTCCCGGCAGACAGCAACACCACGGTGGCCAGGCTGGCTGCTCCGAGCTACACAACTGAAGTCTGGCGCACCAGTGGCAGCCCTTACGGCGGAGCTGCCCAGCGAGGTATGCGCTTCGGCGCGGACGGCAACTTGTTTGTTTCCGACGCAACCGTCAACGCTGTTCAGCGATATAACGGAGCCACCGGCGCATACATGGACCTGGGAGCTTTCGATATGAGCAACCAGCCCGGTGGCTCTGATGATCTACTGTGGCTGCCGAAGAATGGAGACATGGTCGTTGCTGCATACAGCAGCCGAAAGCTGATGGAATACGGGCCTGTGAGCACGAGCTATCCGAACTTCGTGCGCAACTTCGCTGACTATCAGGGGCTTGGGCTTGGATACCCCGTGTATCTGGCTCTGACGCCGGATATCGTGTGGCCACCGCTGCCGCCAGAGAATGTTGAGTTCTGGATCGGCGATTCCACTGGCAACCCGATCTCCCAGGTCAATGCTGCTCCGGGAGCGAACTTCACGGTCTCTGTGTGGATGACCAGTGACTTCCAGACTAAGGCGGCCGAGCTGCTGTTTGGATACGATACGACAAACGCTTCAGGCACCGGCGCCCCCCGGCTGGACAACAAGATCGACTTCGTATCGGTCAGCTATGGCGCATTCGCAAACGCGATGACCGCCAAACACGCCTACAACTGGTACGGCGGTAGTCCGGCTGATGTGGGCGATGTAGACCGGCCCGGCGGATACCGGCTTGCTATGATGCTGCCGGCGGCTCCTCCAGCGGCTCTGGGAGCGTACCCGACAGCCACCAAGGTCTGCGACATCACGTTGAAGAATGTCGGTGTTGCGGTTGGCAGCAACTACTACATCGGACTCTGGAACGGCAGCCGCAGCGCCACCAATGGCGATACGTTCGCCACAAAGGCTCGGACCACCACGCGTATCCAGGATCTGGATGTCACCGACCCGTTCAACCCCGTGTATGAGAGCGGATCCGGATGGGCGATCAAGGTTGTCGGATCCGCCGGCACGCCGGTAAGCATAGACGGAGCCAAGAGTGCGGCCGAGGGCAGCAAGATAGTGCTCTCCGGCGCCATAGTCTCCGCCAGGTTCCGGGATGCCAATGGTCCGGTCAGCTTTGCTGTTGAGGAGACGGACCGGTCCTCCGGAATCCGAGTAGTCTCCACCACGGCTGTGAACGTTGGTGACAAGGTGAACGTCGAGGGCACAGCCGATACAGTTGGTGGAGAACGACTGATCACCGCTACTTCAGTTACGGTCGTATCCAGTGGCAACACTTCGGCTAAGCCGGTGGCTATGTCCAACGTGGTCTCTGCCGGCGGCGCATACCACGCTCAGGGTGCAGTGGTCAACACTGCTCCCGGCACGATGAGTTCCGGACGCAACAGCGTCGGCATCTACATGACGCTCTGTGGCAAAGTCACCGCACGCAACACGTCAGGTGGATATGGCGGATACTTCTACATTGACGACGGTTCGGGTCTGACAGATGGTTCAGGCAACATCGGCGTCAAGTGCAGACCTTCAGGTGCGAGTGAAACTCCCGACGTGCTCCCGAATGTCGGCGACTACGTGAAGGTGACGGGTGTGATGGGCGTCAAGCAGATCGGCGGAGTCAATACCCGATACTTCTGGACAAGCTCCTGGGCGCCTGCCAATTGATCGCGCAGGCTTCGGGAATGACGGTATGGGCCCACGGGTAGTGGCCGGAGTGAGCCCACCGATGCTCTACGAGTGCCGTTCGGGACAACGGAGTCCCGGGCGGCACGTTTCTTCCGGCCTTGTATGGATGGGTGAGTGGTATGTTGGTGTGGAGATCGTTTAGCGCCCTGCTGAGTGTGGCGCTTGTTCTTGCTGGGACGTCCGTTGCACTGGCGCAGGGGACAATTGAGGGTACGGTGAGTGTGGGCGTGCCTGGCTTCGCAGCAGTTGTCGGTGCTGAAGTTAGGGTTGCTGATACGCAGTTTTCCGCAGTAACTGATCAAAACGGGCACTACTCAATATCCGGGCTCGACGCGGGGAGTTACATCCTGGAGGCTAGCGAGGATGGCCTCGATCCGGTAACGCTCGGGCCGGTCACGGTGGTATCCGGCTCGACCACAACGCAGAACATAGCCATAGCTGGCGCAATGATCGACGCCGCGGTGACGGCTGGCGGCGTTAACCTCTCCGGGGCCGTTGTCCGCATTTTGGGGGATGAATATAGATCATCCACCGGCAGCGGTGGATCTTGTACGCTGGTGGTCCGCCCTGGTACCTACATTCTTGAGGCTCGCTGCAGGGGATACGCGCCCGTTCAGAAACTGCTGACGGTTGTTTCCGGACAGGTGATCGATGTGCGCGCGGATCTCACCGCACGCCTGTGGGACGTTCAATGGGACTTCTCCTCCACATCCAACCCGAACAGCCCGTGGACCTACGGCTTCATTTTCGCCGGCGACTACAGCGCATACACAGCCTGCGCTGCGCTTGCAGATGCCAGTGACTACTGGCTCTGGTCGGCTGGCGGGCAGGGCAGAAACAGCACAGGGTCCATCGAGCGCAGCCTCTATACGTCCGGTCAGACCGTGCACGGCGCAGTTCGCGCTGAGTGCGGCATGGTCCTGGCACACTCGGCCAACTCCAACTACTCACCGGCCATCCGCTGGATATCCCCAGTAGATGGCTACGTGCGCATCAAGGCAACATTCTCCGGTCAGTACAGTGCCGATACAGGCACGCAGGCGCGCGTGTCCGTGCTGAGGGACGGAGAGAGCCTCTGGACCCAGCAGATACGCGGTTTTGTCGGCAGCGATGCCAACAACAACTGTGATGCATTCGGATCTTCCAACATCTCGGTGCTAGACACGATAGAGTCAGTCTCCGCCGGCTCCGCGCTGGACTTCGTGGTAAGCGATCAAGGTGCCCTTGCCGAAGATGGCGATGTGGGGCTTGCAGTGACGATCACTCCGTCCGGGCCTCCGCCCGGCGTCATCTCGGGCACGGTGAGGACGAATCTGTCGGGAAACGTGCCAGTGGCGGGCGCGACTGTCCGCGTGGTAGGTACAAGCTGGTCGGCGGTGACCGGCTCAGATGGCGCCTATACTATCATCGGCGTCGATCCTGGCACATACGAGGTACAGGCCGCTGTTGATGAGCTGGGCAGCGTCAGCGTGTCACCTGTGAGCGTTCGGACCGGGCAGTCTACTAATTGCGATCTGATCGTTCCTGCCGCGCGAGCTGCAGGCAAAGTGACGGCTGGAGGAACAGCCGCAAGTGGAGCGACGGTGTCCGTGGTCGGAGGCGCCCTATCTACAACAACGGCACAGGATGGATCCTACTCCCTGCTTCTGAAGCCGGGCTCCCGCACGCTATCGGCGCAGGTGGCGGGATACAGGTCGGTGTCTGGATCCTTGACGCTCACGTCGGGGCAGACGTCTGTTCTCAACCTGGCGTTGACAGAACGCGTTCAGGGCAAGAAGACCGTCCTCACCACTGCTCTGCCTGGCGGGTATGTGGAGGCATTTGCACAGGACGGGACTTACGTCGGGCACTTCACTTCCGGCAAGACGCTGACCGAGGCTTACGTGATGGCGTTCGGCCCTGATGGGAACCTCTACGTCTGTGACTATGGAACCAGCAAAATCGAGAAGTTCTCCGGATCCACTGGAGCGTATATCGGACCGTTTGCATCCGCGGACAGGCCCGTGGTGTGCGCGTGGGGGCCGGATGCCAACCTCTACGCCGGCGGAGCGAACGGCAAAGTCCAGAAGTTCAATGGTGCTACCGGCGCTCTCATGGGCGATGTATGGACCACAGGTTTCACTGTCTTCAGCCTGTGCTTTGCGCCGAATGGTGATCTGTGCGTGCCATCTGACGGCAACACCAAGGTAGTCCGGCTTGCCGCGCCGGGTTACACGACTCAGGTGTGGAAGACCTCCGGCGGCTCGCAGCAAGCACAGCGAGGGATGCACCTGGGCTCCGATGGCAATCTCTACGTGTCGGACTGCTCCAGGAACGCGGTGGATGTGTATAATGGGAGCACGGGTGCGTGGATCAGGCTTGCCGCTTATGATCCAAGCAATCAGCCGCTCGGGGCTAACGACTTCTGCTGGCTGGACAGCGGACACATGCTGGTCAACGCGTATACCAGCAATAAGATGATGGAGTACGGGTCCATCGGATCGAGTGTTCCGAACTTCGTTCGCAATTTCGCAAGCAACGCCCCGCTGGGACTGGGGATGCCGCTGTATATGTGCGTTACTCCGGAAATAGCCTGGGGAGTGACCGGTAATCTGGACGTGACTGTGACGCTGTCTGACTTCAGCGGCGATCTTTCGCTCACGCCGGTCCGTGTTGATCTTGTTCAGGGCGGCGTGGTGGCGCAGTCTACGACGATCACGCTCAACCAGAGGAACAACACTGCGTTCACTAACATCCCTCCTGGGGACTATGTGGTCAGAGCGAAGGCCAACGTCTGGCTCTCGCGGTCTGCATCGGTCCGGATCACCGGTGGTGACACTGTCGCGATTGGTCTTGTGCTGCCGAATGGCGATACGGACGGCAGTGGAACCATCGAACAGGCTGATTTCACCCAGATAGACTCCGAATTCGGCGGGACCGCGAGATAGGGCGCCGTCAGTAAGCTGTGCAGGTAAGATGATGACTCCATTTGCTCGAAGTCTCGTAGTATGCATGTCGGTCGCGCTGATACTCGCCTGTGCCGGCACGTCAGAAGCTGAGTCGACGGTCGTCGCGTACGCAAAATCCGTTCTTGCCACCAGGGCTGCTTCTCTGAAGCGCAGTGTGAGGCTCATACGGCTTGACTCATACGCTCGTGACGTGCCCAGCGCTCTCAACGCGAAGCATGGTGCTCTTGGCAAAGAGGGGTTCGTGATATACGCGGCGTATAAAGGCCCTATCTGGGTTGGGGCCGACAGCGACGTCGGCCTGCTCTATGGCTGCCAGGAACTCGCGGACCGCCAACGCGACGGCACGAGCAACGCAGGCTCTCTGAACATAGCGCAGGTTCCGGCGATGCCGATGCGCGCCGTGAACTTCACTGTGTCATCTGACGGCTGGGGGTCTTGGCGAAACCAGACGCCCATCACGCGCAAGACGGTTCCGTGGTTCTACGATATGGACCAGTGGCGCAGGAATCTCGACCGTCTCGCCGCTAACCGGTTCAATGCAATCGTTTGGTGGTCCAGCCACCCGTTTCCGCAGTTCATGTCTTTCGAGAAGTACCCTGAGGTCCAGGATATCTCGCCTGAAGACCTTCGGGACAACATAGAGACTATGCACCAGATCACCGCGGAGTGTGCGAAGCGTGGAATCTGGTTCATCGTCTTCTTTTACAACATCCACTACTCCCCGAGCTTCGCCAAAGCGCACAACCTGCCGTCAGCAGGGGCGGATACGCCGCTAACGCGCGAGTATACCAGCTACTGGATCAGTGAATGGGTGCGGCGCTACCCGAATGTCGGGTTGATGACCGCCGCTGCCGAGGCTATATCCACCGAACCTGAGGCGTGGGTCTCAGAAGTCGTTATTCCAGGTATCAAGGCAGGGCTTTCCCCGGGGCAGGCGCAGCCGCCATTCATACTGCGCGCGTATGGACTGGACATCAACCGGTTCAAGGCTAAGATCGCACCGGAATACGACAACCTGTACACGATGTGGAAGTGGAACAATGAGACACTGGCGATGGACCGGCCGGATCCATCGCATGCCGAGTGGATTCAGGCGTCGCGGTTTCACGGGGTGAATGTGCACACTGTGCAGAACCTGAAGCCATACAGGTGGTCGCCTCCTCAGTTCATTCAGCGGATGATGCGGAATACGCTGGGTGCGGGAGCCAAATGGCTGCATCTGTATTCCATGTGGTATGAATGGCCGTGGTCTCCTGACAAGGTCTCGCCTCCTTTGGAGCAGACTTGGCGGGACTGGATGTATTACGAGGCGTTCGGGCGCTATAGCTGGCAGCCGGACCGTGCAATCGCCTCCGAGGATGCCCACTGGGCAACCCGCATAGCCGAGCGCTACGGCATATCCGTGAAGGACGGTGACGCAGTGCGTGAGGCCTTGGAGGAGTCAGGGCAGATCAATCCGATGCTCTCGAGCGTGCTGTTTCTAGGAGGATCGGTTGATCCTCGCCGCACGTGGGAGCCGGCTGCTGGCCCGGCAAAGGGCAAAGAGACGCAAGGGTGGGGGGTAGACTACCACATCTACTGCTTCGGAGCTACGCTCGACCAGCTTTGCCAGTGTCCGGGGCTGATGAGCGTTCCGCCGGCCGGCGGCATCTCCGTTGGAGATCGACCGTGGCCTGGCGCTCCACTGTCTCCGAGCAGACAGGTTGAGGCGGAGTTGGCGGCGAGATCCTCTGGTGTGCTGACGGCAAGCCAGGCTGCGGACCGGATTGAAAGATGGGGCGTTAAGGCCGATGCGCTCGTTTCGGGGATTGCGCCCGCGAGCAACAGGGAGGAGTTCGCCCGCCTGCGCAGTGATCTTCGCCAGCGGAGGCTGATGGCGAGTTTCTATGCTGCCAAGATGCGAGCCGCGGTTGATCTGAAGCGCTGGGTCTACCGGTTGGCCGGCTACGGGAGGGACGACAGGTTTCTGCAGGAATCCGTGATTGCCAATACCCGTGCGTCTCTTGAGATCTACAGGAAGTTGGCTGCGGAGTCCGAAAAGTCTTACGTTGGCGGCACGGACTTCCCCAGGGTCACTCCCGTAGCCAACATTCGCACCTGGAGCCAGGTCATACCGACTTACGAGAAGGAACTGGGAGACCTTCCCGCTCAGTTCGATGCAGCTCGAGCGAGGCTCAAGCCCGCGAACCTGGCGCGCTTCTGTGCCCCTGTGGATGTGATGTTCAGGTCTCGGTTCGATGGCACCATCCAGCGATATGTGGAGATGCTGCCTGAAGGGTTCGACGCGGCGACATGCCACGACCTGATGATCGTGTTGCACGGCCAGGATTCGGATCGGTGGCAGTATGTCAGGGATGCCAGAGGCGAGTGTAGAGGCGCGCGGGATGTCGCGGCCAGGCGCAGTATGATCTTTGTCTCTCCGGACTACCGCGCGGTTGCTTCGTGGATGAATGCGGCTGCGGAAACCGATTTAGCCCAGATCGTTTCCGAACTCAGGATGCGCTACTCGATACACCGCGTTATTCTGGTTGGCGCGTCCATGGGCGGATCTTCAGTGCTGACATTTGCTGCCCTTCATCCGAATATGGTTGGCGGCGTCGTCAGTGAGAACGGCGTCGCGGATCACATGGCGTTTCCGAATCTGCAGGACAGGATCAGCGCGGCGTTCGGCGGGAGCAAGGAGCAGGTGCTTCAGGAATATGAGAAACGCAGCGCCTGCCGGCATACGGAAAGCTTCACGATGCCTGTTGCTATCACCGCAAGTGGCAGGGATGATGTGGTCCCGCCACAGAGCGTGCTTGGGTTTGCAAAAGCGCTTCAGGACCAAGGGCGCAGAGTGAAGCTGATCTACCGCCCTGAAGAGGGGCATTCGACTAGTTACGAAGACACAGTGGCCGCCATTGAGTTTGTGGCTGGTTGGCCTGACTAGCAAGAGGGCGCGAATGCCATCTGGCCAACAACTTCGCGGACATCTGCCGCTGGCCTCCGCGATCAAGGCTGCAAATGGGGGAGTGCTCGCCGCTGTGGTTCCGTGTAATGCTCACTCGTTCGCGGCATTCCCAGCACGACCTGTCTCTCTGTGCGGCCTGATGCGAGAGGCACGGGGGGCGTACACGGGAATCCTGTCCCCCGGCCACAAATGCCCGGTAAATCAGACGGAACCAGGTGGGCGTTTTGGGTTACTGGTTTTCGTGTTGACAAGCGAACATACTGAAGCCATATTGAAGTCGAGCCCGCTGCAGTATTGGGGCTGCTTTTGGCAGTTCGAGTATTGCAGCGGGCTTTTGGTTTGACACAGCGCTTATGGGCTCCGAAGAGAGCCAAGTAGAGGAGGAATATGAAGAGCGCATATGCAATCGCGGCAGCAATACTGCTGGGTTTGGGCGTTGGTGCTCAGGCCATAACCATCGACACCGTTACTGTCGGAGACCCCGGCAACGCAGCCGACACCACCGGCTACGGCTCCGTATCGTACACCTATAGCATCGGCAAATACGAGGTTACCGCTGGACAGTACTGCACGTTCCTCAATGCCGTGGCTAAGAAAGACACCTTTGGGCTGTACAACAACAGCATGTGGAGCGGTACCTACGCCTGCGGGATTCAACAGATGGGGGCTTCCGGCAGCTACAGCTACAATGTTGCATCCGGATATGCCAATAGACCAGTGAACTACGTAACATTCTGGGACGCGTGTCGGTTTGCGAACTGGCTATACAACGGCCAAGAGTGCGGAGCTCAAGATGCCACGACCACTGAAGAGGGAGCTTACACGCTTGATGGATAATCGGTACTGATGGCCGAGCGATCCATCGCAATGCCGGAGCGAGTTGGGCACTGCCCAGTGAGAATGAGTGGTACAAGGCAGCGTTTTACAAAGGCGGTGGAGGCAACGCTGGGTATTG
>Ga0272448_1002814_pt1 | contig 21372 bp, 20 predicted proteins | sample YNPCB0191_FD_202220 | JGI IMG/M metagenome (GOLD analysis project Ga0272448, IMG submission 202220) | Hot spring sediment microbial communities from Yellowstone National Park, WY, United States - YNP-CB-019-1 | ecosystem: Environmental > Aquatic > Thermal springs > Hot (42-90C) > Sediment... | reverse complement strand
TCTTTTCCTATCGCTCCGCTGCCCTGTAACTTGAATGATTTTTTATCATGCAGCTATCATACCGAACAGTATTGAGGATAATGTGAAAAAAATATGTAGGGTGAAAAGCATGGTCGTAAGCATTGTTGTGATTTGTTTTTAAATTCTTTTACCCTCATATACTTTACTAACCGTTTTTTTCTTACAATTTTTTTTCTGGCTCTTCAGATTTTTTCATGGGTAAATAAACAATGCGGGTCAAAGACGGATTCGTCACGTCGCACTCCGCAAGACCTGCAATGATAGCCCCTTGTGTGTCTTTACAAGGAGTACCTTCCTGCGGGACGACGTGGCAATTTCAATAACCCCATATATATTTTTATCAATTGAAAAACAGTCGGAGCAGACTGTTGCCAATAAGCGCAGGCGTATAGACTATTTTGTCATCAGCTCCCCCTGCACAGAGCAGTGCGTGCGAATACGCCTCACCAAGTGGCAGCCACGTGTCTAATGCATGGTAAAGCTCTTGTGCAATGCTTAGGGCACAGTTTTGCGGTACTGCATGGCTGCTTCCAATAACAGCACGTGCGCCATAGTTCATAAGAGTAATCGGCAGTCCATAGCACAGGTCAGTATCGGTTTGCCAGAGCGCCCCTCCGTAGCAGATATGTAATACAACAAGCGGTGGAATACGTGTTTTCTCGTTGATTACTTCTTGCAGACATACTTCATGCTGACCAAATGTCAGCAGTATCCTTCGTTGCCCAGAATCTATCGTGCCGTGTGCGGTGATGTGCAGCGCTGCATAAGGCTTCTTGAGCGCAGTCTGAATACCTGATGCCGTCGGATCAAACAACACATCACATCGTTTCTTTCCAAAATACTTTTTTAATTCTGTAATTTCGGTATGAGCTGCAGAGTCATGTCGCGTCCCAATGAGCAATATTCTCCCAGTGCATAAAATATTCTGCTCAGCCAAAGCTGCCATAGTAAGCGATGGCCAGTAGCCAACAGTGCATTGTTCAAGTAACCGAACCGTCCCAATTTTCATTCTGTGAAAGGGAACATGGGTGAAAATACCATGGGGCACCACAAGCAGGTGTCGAGCATGAATTTTGCTGAGCAAAGGTTCACAGAATGAACTCATGGTATGTACTGATGCAGTGTCAATGACACCATGCAGACATAGCTGCCGTAGTGCACGACACTTCTTTTGCGAAAGCCATAGTTTCTCATAGTGTTTGTTAAGATCATGACTGAGCAAAAGCAGTGCGTTCTGGCCAAAATCAAAACAATAGAGCAGCGCAGGATGAGATCCCATTTGCTGCACCAGCCTCTGCCCTGCCTCGTCAATCCGCAGAGAACAGATAGAACCAGAAGCATTAAAGCCAACACGGTGCCTGCGTTTGTGCGTTTCAGTGAGAAATCGAGCCCTGAATATTTCAGACCGCGCAATTGCAAAGCGCAGTGCATCAGGCTCATCCATCAGAAGATGTTTGCGTAAATCTTCTTGATAAATGGGGTAAAAATATCTTGTCAGAAAAAGTGCTTGGCGACTATCGGGGACCACACCTTTGGTAAAACGTGCGAGTTGATTCTTGAGGATTTTTCGATAAAATGTTCGTGTTTTTTGATGCTCACCCAAGAGTTCCCACGTTCTTCCCAAAAGCAGCGCAACAGCCCAGTATTTCATTGCGATCTTTTTCCATGCTTTGACTGACTTCCGTCTTTTCAGCTCCAGTAAGAGCTCTGCAATGCGTGATGCCGGTGCTCCGCGTTTCAGTGCACAAAAAAGCGCTCCAAAACAAGCCCATACACCGGTAAAGTAACCCGCTGAATGATTCATGCAGTATTCAAACGACCGCTGTGCAATGCTAAACCGTCTGCTGAGCCACTGCAGCATTGCTTTTCTAAAGTGTGCTTGAGAAAGGAGCATCGAGCTGTCCGGCGCACGAAGCAGTCGGTCTGCACGAAGATCAGCAATGAGTTTCCGTATGTCTAAGAGAATACCATTGTTATGGGCAGGGTTTTGCCGATCTGTATGCTCCTCATAAAACAATACATCTATTATTCCAAGCCGACATCGGTAGGCAAGTGCCCACAGTCCTCGTTGTTGAAAAATATTTTGTGCTTTGAGAAAAAATTCGTATGCCCTTGCTATATCGCCACTGTACCCAAGCGTATATGCATGCGACATGAGCGCAACAGCCCGCAGCTTTGCAGGTAACCTCTTGTGGGCAAAAATGGCTTTCTGACGGGCGAGAGCCTCATTGAAGTGGGCTGTGTAACTATCAATGTCAGCAAGCAAAATTTCGGCATAGGTTCGGTGATCACCGCTAAGGCAGGTGCGGGATATACAAGAGGTTAGTTTATCGCGAGCCTGATCGTACAGTCCTGCGTCAATATCAGCCTCGACAGATTCAAACAGCTCTGGAAAAAGCCCATAACTCATGCCGTACGTTTGCGAGCGGGGAGATACTTTTTAAGTTTTTCTCTATCATCAAGGAGCAAATACGTTACCAGCAAAAGTTCACGTTTCTCCCGTGCTGGAAGCTTAAGGCTGTTTTGGATAAGAGTGGGGAGTTTTGAAAGAGCATCAGAATACATTGCCCGTGCCAGTGAATATGGACTGGTGGCTTTTTGTGCTCGTTTACCATACACCGCAGGAGATTCTACTACTGTTACAGGGGTGACGAGTAGTTGGCAATAATTTTTTACCTCATGAACATACGTACTGAGTTTATCAATAAGCTCTGAAAAACGTTTTTTGAGGGGGAGTTTTTCAAATCGTTCTCTCAGTCGTGGAGGGAGTTCTTGTAGTAACATAGCAACGAGATCGCGCTGCTTTTGCATATCCGCAAGCGTATTATGAAGTGATGATATAAAACTCTCCACCGTCACCGCAGGGAATGAATACCACAAAGCATAGTGCTTCTCTTGTGGGATACGCATTGTGCTGGCATACGCAGAGAATTCTTCCCTCAGGAGAGTAAACAATCCTCGGAATTGTCTAAACAATTCCACAATCCCCTCCTTAATTGGAGACAGCATAGATTTCAGTTCTTTAAGCGGGCAGTCGTTGGGATGGCTAAGGCAGGAAAAGCGGTCAAATACACAAAATAAATCAAATACCGCTTGTTTAAACTCATTTTGGTTTTTAAGCTCGTCAAATAACCCTCTTGCAATGCTGTCTTGAACAGCTTGATGCAGTTTAGCTGCTACTTCTTTTATGCGTGTCTGATCAAAAAACTTTGAACACGTCTCGCTCAGTCGCGCACATCCATTTCCGGACATGTTTTTAACAATGTCCTTGAGAAAAGCTTTGATCCTAAGCTTCTGTTCTTCATAATCTTTTTGGCATCCCGCGACCCGTGTTGCGCGGGAATAACACGCGATACGGTAAGCAGCATCCAGAACAAGCAAGGGCACTGTGTCATTGTCCTCACTATCAGAAATACAGGCATCAGAGGCAGCAGAAAGCGCCTCCAGTGCCTGACTATAAAGGTCATTAAACAGCAATTTTTCTGTTTTTTTCATAAAAAACTACCAGTTGCGGTTTTTAACAAAACGCGCATACACATACGCACCACGGTAAACACCTTCTCTAAACCTTCTTTTTGCTTCACTCAGATAGTGGCCGTTTGGCAGAACCTGTCTGCTTAAATGTGCAAGACTACTATAGCGGAATCCTGTTTTGAGCACCAGTTTCATACCCTGTCGTTGCACAATGGCAATGACACCCTGATCGTTGATAAAAGCTATATTGTCTTTTTCGCTGCGCGTTTGATAGTAAACATGGCGGGGTTTTTGTGCATCTGTTTGAATAAGGGCTGTCAAGTAATCACAATATGCCATAATGCCTGCCTGAAGGTGGTGCGAACATTCAGAAAGAGCTTGGCAGGCATCGCATACTTGCTGGGTAACGCTGTAGGGATTTTCGTAGATAAGGCGACACTGCAGCCCTCGATGAAGCCGTGCACGGTAATCCGTCATGAGAGCTTCAGACAATGAACATTCTCGATAAAGACCCAGATGAGACTCCATAATACAATGCTTTACAAAATGATATGAACCCCACCCTGAAACCTGACAACCTGCTCCATACGGAGAAAATGGCACAATGAGCATATAGAGCTTCTTGTCAACCGTGCACTTCATTGTGTGGAGTTTTTCAAATATATATACTGATCAAGAATGTATTTTCTTACGAGCCGTTTAAAAAGCGTTGAAACACTTCCCATCTGATAGGGAAGTAGCCGGCAAATATCCTTGTTTTTCAATCCAATCTCATGTGCAGTTGTTGCCCGTTGCATATTTTTAAGAGACTGCTCAACATCTTTCTCGTCAACTCCCATCCGCTCAGCAAGATAGGCACGCTCATCTTCGGTAAGGGGGATAGCTTCACAATAAAACTTAAGTTTTAGCAAGAGGCGCTCTTCTTTTTTAGGTATTTTATTTAAAAGGTCAATGATGGCTTTTATGTCGGGAGGTTCATTACCTGTTTCAAGTTTTTGCTTTTCTGAGTATATGGCAGACAGTGGCGATAATTTCACCAGTTTATCATCGTCATAATCTTCTTTCTTCGCTGCCTGCTCTCGTTGTGAGAGCGTAAGACAAACACCGGTGATAATTCGGTCAAGGTAGGTCTGAAACGCTGCCTTAGTAGGATCATATTTTTCAAGCAAATTGTTGGTGATACATTTCAAATAGAATTCCTGCTCGATATCTTCTGCACAACTTAAGGGTAAAATATATTTTTTAGATTTAAGGTAGATGAGTTTCTTGATCGTGGTGCTGTAACGTGCTTTTAATTCTTCAATGGTAGTTGGGACGGTATTTGCCATGTTTTCGCACCATAGCATCTTCTGGGTAGTACTCCCCTTTTATAAAAAAAGAGAAACAAATGCAAGCATTACAAATGTGATACTTTCGCACAATACTGGAAATTACTATTCAAATTCTGCTCAAAGGGGAAACAAAGGGCAGGAATTAAAAAGTGAGCAGTGAACCGTGGTTCGGGGTTCTTAGTACGCCTCCACAAAATAAAGGGGGCCGTTATTCTTTTGCCCTCGATCCGCCATTTCAGTAAGCCTCCTTTGTCGTAGATCCCGCTCTGCGGGACCAGGGGGAAGTTGGGTGGGGGCAGAAAAGCCCTCCCCGCACCCCTTACTCACCGGAGGGGCTAAAAAATATGCCTCCTCTGTCGTAGATCCCGCTCTGCGGGACCAGGGGGAGGTTTAGTGGGGGCAGAAAAGCCCTCACCGCACCCCTCCCTTACAGGAGGGGCTAAAAAATATGCCTCCCCTGTGAGGGGGAGGTTTGGTGGGGGCAGAAAAGCCCTCCCCGCACCCCTTACTCACCGGAGGGGCTAAAAAATATGCCTCCCCTGTGAGGGGGAGGTTTAGTGGGGGCAGAAAAGCCCTCCCCGCACCCCTCCCTTACAGGAGGGGCTAAAAAATATGCCTCCCCTGTGAGGGGGAGGTTTGGTGGGGGCAGAAAAGCTCTCCCCGCACCCCTTACTCACCGGAGGGGCTTAAGAACAAAATCATCAGAGACAAGAAAGCAACATGCTACCGGTTACCTTTATCATAGACCCCTTTATGGTGTGGAGCGGTACTGAGTACTCAGTACTTTGTACCTGTTCTCTTACGTCTTTTCAGGACACCGGTAAAACTGCTCTCCCTGATGAGTAACAGCAACAATTTTTTGCTCTTCCACAAGCGCTCTGAGGTTTTCTTCAACAACGTCCTGCGCTATGCCAAGGACTCTGCTTATTTTTGCAGCTGATTCAGGGTGGCGGGTTACCAGCGCCTGAATGCGCTGCCGAATATCAGCTTGCTCAAGTACTATCTTCTCCTTTTCAAAACTACCAATGATTTCAGCACGCTCACCAAAAATATCAAGCGCAAGCTCAATCGCTGCCTCGTCTGCTGGCTCAACAGTACTTTCAGCAGGAGGACGGGTGACGGTATTGAGGTGTATTTTATCAAACCGAACCGGCTCCAGTTTTTTTGCAATGCACTCAAGCTCTTCAGCCGTGTCATTAAACCCTCGTGCAATCATAATTTCAATCCAGAGTGTGCCATGATATTCTCTGCTAAACGTGGCAAGCCCTTTCAGAATGCTATCAATACGCAGATCAGGATGGGGACGGTTGAGACGGTTAAAAACTTTCGTGCTAACAGCATCAATCGAGGGGACAATAAGATCCGCGGGCATAAGGTTTGCACGGACATCCGGCTCATAAAACAATGTGCTGTTTGTGATAACTGCAATAGGAATGGAACAATATTTTTTTACTTCAATGATGATTTCGCCAAGTTGGGAATGCAGTGTCGGCTCGCCTGAACCCGAAAACGTCAGGTAATCTATCTCGGGATGGCGGGCAACCACGTCGCGGATTTCTTTGATAACCTGTTGCGTCGGCACCCATTCCCGTCGCTCAAGCGTCTTGTGCGTGGTGCGTCCAAGCTGACAGTATACACAATCAAGTGTGCAGGTTTTGAACGGAATAACATCAATACCAAATGAATATCCAAGCCGTCGCGACGGGACCGGACCAAAAACATACTGTATGTTTTTTGACATAGGAGTTTTTTCCGGTAGATATCAGGGGGAAGCTCTTTTTCAGCGTTTAACACTCATAACTCAGTACTTAGTACTATCTTTCTTTTTGATCACCTTCTTCATAAACCTTTCTTTTATCTCTCGGGGGGCAAGAGCGATAACCGGCACATTTTCATTTCCTACTTTCGTATAGGCAACGATAATAGCTGCTTTTTGATTTAATCTCTGAATCGCTTTTTTCAGAGCAGATTTTGTTCTCACGCGTACAACGTTTTGACTGCCTGCTGCACGTGCCATTCCAGCAATATCAGTTTTTTGGGCAGTATAGGTCGGCTGCCCGCCGGTGCTCCCGTAAGCACTGTTATCAATGATAATAATACAGAGGTTATCTGGGCTGTGATGCGCAAGGGTTGCGAGCATCCCCGCATTCATAAGCACTGACCCGTCGCCGTCAATAACATACACCCTGTGATCCGTAAACAGTGAGCACCCCAGCCCAACTGACGATGCAAGTCCCATTGAGCCAAGCATGTAAAAGTTTCCCGGACGATCAGCATACGCAGCAAGCTCTCGTGAGGGGAAGCCAAGATTTGCTATAATCAGTGCATCAGTATCAACACATGCAGCTACGGTGCGAATGACATCGCTTCTCTTCATCGCCAGAGCTCCCGTGATAACAATGCACCAGAAATTTTATTTTCTCTATATGCGGTCTTCATCGCATGCTCCACGAGAGTTATGTCTTTTACATCCTCTACGGTTATAAAATCAATACTGAGTGCGCGAAGCAACTTTGGAGCTGCCTTTCCCATGGGAACTTGAGCCACAATTTGCTCCCCGCTACCGCCACGATGACTCATCAAGAGAAAAAGAGGTAACCCGTAAAGTTTTGTCAGCGATGCGAGGGCATTGATTGCGTTTCCCAAACCTGAATTTTGCATGAGCACCAAAGGGTTCTTTCCCGCAAGCGCAGCACCTGCTGCAATGCCAACCCCCTCTTCTTCCCGGCATACTGGGATATGCACAAGGTGTCTTCGGTCTATCTCGCTCAGGATACCTGCAAGCATGTTGCACGGAACGCTGCAGATGATATCTACATTTGCTCGCTCTATGCAATCTACAATCAGGGAATCAACCGAACGCAACTCCTTACTCTTCATATCATTTCCTTTCCACCCTCTTTTTGTATCCTGTGTCGTAATCATTGCCCGTAATGGAAAAGGGACAACTTCCTCGCCCTCGATGGGAGAGGATTGAGGTGAGGGTGATATAAATAGTGCGCGCGTTGCTCGTGAAACGCAAAAAAGAACCGCATTTCACGCTCTCCGCACCTATCCCCCCTCATCCGGTCCTTCTCCCGCATAGAGGAGAAGGTACCTGAAGCGAAAAAAACGGTCAAAAATTCTATAAAAACATATTATGACACAGTCTCCCCACAAGTCGGGATCTTCGACACGGGAGGCTTCCTGTTTTGCCTCTGCCCTATCTTTTTCTATAATTGCGGTACAGTCTCCTCTTGGAAGCAAAGCGCAAAGCAATCCCAAAACCTAATTTCAGTGAGATTGCTTCGCTAACGCCAAAAGCTGCTCTGAGATTGCACGGGACAAGATTTTCGTATCACCTTTCCATCATAGTATGGCACGACCTCATACACATTCAACCGTGCAATGAAATCAACGTCATACCCAAGCCCTTTTTCGCGGAGATTGTGTGCAGCAGCAGATTCTGAAATGCATGCAATAACCGCCTCAGGCTCAAACGTAGCGCCGGACACTGCCGCAGCAAGACCAAGTGCCACACCACAATCTTCTGCAACGCCATAGGTGCCGCCTGCAGCGATAATGCACAGGCTGCGATTTTTCACAGCGCGTGCAACCGCAGCAAGGTTGAGGCTTGAACAGATAATTGCATGTGGCAGTTTCAGCAGCAGGGGAATAAAGTTTGTGGTTTTTAAGGCAAGTTTTGAAAACGGTGTTTGCGCAAAACGTCGGGTAAGTTCAACAGGTGAATTACCGATGTCGTAACCCTCAATTTTCAAGCAACCTTGTTCGCCTGCGATGACCACCCCGTGGTGCTGGAGTTCCATCGCCATAGCATCGTCAAGAACCGGAAGGATTTCCTCGACCCCGAGTGCGCATGCGGTAACCACCGTGCTTGATGCGCGCAACTCATCAATAAGGACTATGGTTTCATTCTGCCGGACAACAACGTTACCGATTCCGATCCTGCAGTTTGCCGAAAGTGTCACCCCGAATGCCTCGTCTGAGGGTTTCAAGAGGTATGACGTCGTCAGGACGGATATTGCCAAGATTGACTTCTCTACCAAACAGCAGCATGAGCTGTGTCTGCTGGCTCTTTTCTGGTGCCTCAAACATAATGTTTTCAATGCCGATTTTTTCAGCCAGAAACCGTGCCATTTCCTGCTTCAACGCGCCGGTGTCGTCATACACTCCAAGGCTCTTCCCGCCTTCGCGGGCTTCGATGATAATAAATCGAGCACCTGCCTCAAGGTCGCTTTTTGCTTCGCTAACTCTATCTTGCAGTGACAACTGGTGATCCTCAGCAGGGTCTTTTTTCCCGACCTCTGACATGACAAAAAAACCCATAGAGGCTGCTTTGCGGATAATCGCAGCCTTCGCTGAGCGATCCATAGAGATAACTCCGTTTGATACCTCAAGAGCCTCAAGTCCGATAGTTTTACAGTACTCAAGAAACTGATCAACTTTGTTCTGCAGATAGGCAACCTCAAGGAATGTGCCGCCGTTGCTAACAAGAATATCATGCCGTTTGTACAGCGCAATTTTTTCCCTGATAAAAAACTCACTAAAGAGCCGAACCGTTCCCCAGCCGAGTTTCACAATATCAATATAAGCAGCGGCTGGCATGAGTGACTGGATCTGTTCCAGTCCCATACCCTTGTCCAGCACCATGACAAAGCCCTTGGTTCGCGGCTTTTCAGATCGCTTAGGAATATCAATAAAATCAAAAGCCATACTAACGGTTTTTTTAACCATCCGAGCGATCCTTCATACTATACACACATCCGCAATAACGCTGACGATAGAGCCCATATTGCTGACTGAGCTGACAGCTTTTTTTATAGCCGTCATTTTTTTTGAAATCACGTGCCAAAAAAGAACGTTTAAAACGTTCTGCAGCTTGAGAACCAATTGCGTGTAGCACACTGAAGTCTTTGTGAGGACTGATGCTCAGCGTTGTGGTGAACAAAGCAATATCTCGTTCAGCCGCAGTAGCTGCTGTTTTTTCGAGCCGTAACCGAAAGCACTGCTCACAGCGTTTGCCACCTTCTAGCTCCTGCTCAAAGCCACGAATGCGCTCATGCCACACCGCAGCATCGTCTTCAGCGACGATCAACGGGGTATCGTGCAGCTCTGTATACCGACGCACCTCCAAAAGGCGGCGTTCGTATTCTTCGGCAGGGTGAATATTGGGATTGTAAAAAAAGGCAGTGACGGTATATCTCTCGGAGAGAACATCAATCACATAGGTTGCGCAGGGTGCGCAGCACACATGCAGCAGGAGTTCTTCGCCGGCTTTCACCTCAGTTCTGCCTATCTGCGTTTGCCCCGACCGATTCGTTTTACTTTCCGTTTGCGCCGTTTTCGTTTTGCGGTTTGCTGTCTGCTGATTTTTCCCATGGTTCACCTTATCTTTGTTTTTATGCTGAATTTGTTAACATAAAAATTCACAATGTCAGGTATTTATCGTATTTTGTTTTCTTTTTCAACGTTTATTTTTCATACTCAGTAATGCTATCTTAAATAAAAAATTATCTCTTTTTACGATAGGTCTCTTGCAAAAAGATAAACTCATTAGTGTTCAAAGTTTAAGGTTCTTTATGAAGTACGAAATACGCAATCAGAAGTCAGAAAGGAAGCTTTAAGAGTATTTTATTATGTTCACTTCTAACTGTTAACTGACAAGTGCCACAACATCGAGGACAGAAAAAAGTGCCATAACATCGTGGACACTATGATGCTTTGACAATTGAATCAATAGTTGCATCCAGTAGAGTAATGAACACCTGCAAGCATTATGAAACCATATAAGGAAGTGTTCATGAAAAAAGATGTTCAGCAAAAGAGCGACAATAGGCTGTAGAGCGTTTTTACTCAGGAGAACGGACACACTCAATCTGTGTTTCTCTTGACCATAGCCGATCATGGCTTTACACGTGGCTTGATCGTGCTGAGTCTGATGGCCCTGTGTGGTATCAGGATAAATCCCGAAGACCGCTTAAGCCCGGGCAATGCACGCCGGCAGAAACCGAGGAACTGGTCACGATGGTTCGGCTCAGTTTGTATAACAGCAACGTCTTTTATGGAGCACAGGCAATTCAGTGGGAGCTCAAAGACTTGGGGGTGTCCCCTATGCCATCGTTGCGCACGATCAACAGAATTCTGGTTCGCCAGGACTTAATCAATTGTCGCACCGGGAGGTAGCAACCCAAGGGCAGAGCATATCCCGTATTGCCTGCAGAGTATCCAAACCAGATACATCAGGCCGACTTTGTTTGCCCATGCTATCTTAAAGGGCATACCCGCTTTTACAGCCTGAATATGGTAGATCTGTGTACCGGCAGATGCGGCGTTGAACCAGTGTTTTCACGCTCCGGACAGGCTGTTGTTGACGGTTTTTGGTCCCTGTGGAAGCGCAGGGGCATACCATCACAGCTGCAGGTAGATAATGCAATGAGCTTTTACGGTAGCCCGACTTATCCACGGGGCATGGGACCTCTGATTCGCCTGTGTCTGCATCACAACATCCATCTGTGGTTTATTCCGGTAAAGGGGCCCTGGCGAAATGGCGTGGTAGAAAAATTCAATGACCACTATGATAAAAAGTCTCTTCGCAAGATCACCATCTGTTCAAAGCCTGATCTTATTCAGGAGTCTCATGACTTTGAATACCGTCACAACAGTCAGTACCGTTACAGTAAACTTGGAGAGACCCCTCTGGCAATACTGGAGAGCATGGACAAAAAAAATGCATTTTCCCCGTCAAAAGCAGGCTCCAAAGTATCCACTGAAAAGACCAGAGGCTGGCTTCTACCATCTGGTGCGGTTTATCCGCAGCGATCTGAAGCTCAACGTCTTTGGAGAAATATTCAAAGTAACCTCAGAGCTTCACTATGAGTATGTTGTTGCAACTATTGATGTCAAAGAACAGAAACTTAAAGTGTTTTTTAATTCCTCACAAGCAGAGGAATTTGATTATAAACTGAGATAAAATGTTGCCTCATAATATCGTGACACCATGCTGTGTCCTCGATCTCTTAGCACTTCATGGTGTCCTCGATGTTGTGGCACTTGTCACATAGCAGTTCATGAAAATTGAAACTTATTGGGCGAAGGTGACCGGGCAAAGCTACCGTGGTTTAAATATTTTTTATTGACCGAACAGTCGGTCATTATTAAAATATAGTAAACTCAACTTTTGGAGGTGTATATGAACCAGCATGATGAATACGATTGCATCATTATTGGAGCCGGTGTCGGTGGTCTTACAGCAGGAGCTTATCTTTCACGCGCAGGCAAAAGAACAATCATTTTTGAAAAAAATGATGTTATCGGAGGCATGGCAAGCACTTTTTTTCTGGATGGATACACATTCGACGCCGGTGGGACACCACAGCAAGACCAGCTCAGTATGCTCAGAGAGCTGGGAGTTGCAGATATGCTTGAATTTCTTCCTATGGGCAATCCTGCCATTGCCATGTACTTCCCCGGCTTCACCTTGTACGGACCAAAACCACTCAATGACTTTGTCGCACAATTAAAACATCTCTGCTCCGCACAGGAACTTCGTGAGCTTACCGGCATCCTTGCAACATTCGAGCAGCTCGATATGACAAAATATACAAAGCTTAACCAGAATATGAACGAATCAAAACTCCGGTTCCTCGCAGGGCTGCTGCGCATCAACCCCTTTGAGCTGCTCAAAGTTTTTAAGCTCATGACAACGAGCATGCACAACTGGCTGTCAAAAAAAACCCACAACCATATGGTTATGCAAATCCTTGAATTTATCAGCGGACTTACGCTGCTGTATCCTTGTGAGCGTATGCCAGCGCTGCTCGGCGTGCTGATTATGTCTGGTTTTACCGGAAAACTAGATGGCAGATGGCATCTGATTAAAGGCGGCAATATCAACTATAGCCGTGCTCTCGCTGCTGCAATGACACAAGCAGGCGGTATCATCCAGACCAGTTGTCCGGTTGCGCGGATTTTGGTGGAAAACGGCGCTGCATGTGGCGTCATGTTACATGATGGCACCAAAATTCGCGCACACTATATCATCAGCAATATTGGTATTAAGGAAACAATTAAAGACTTGACCGGGGAAGAACATTTCGAGCAAGCCTATGTGCGGCGTATTAATGATTTAAAACCATCTCCGTCACTTTTCAAATTGTGCCTCGGGCTCAATAGAAAGCCCGATATCAGCGCACCAGTTAATTTTAAAGTTTCATCACTCAATCATTCCGCATGGTGGCATGCAATTGAACAGGGGTATATTCCTGAAAAGCCGCCACTAATGTTTTGGTGCAAGTACCTCGTTGACCCAAGCATGGCGCCTGAAGGCAAATACGATATTGATATTATTGTTGCAGCACCTTACAAACATCGTGACGGCGATTGGGAAACAGTTAAACATAACGAGCGCAATAAAATTGTCGCTGCACTGGATGAGGTCATCCCTGGAATTGAGCACCTTATTGATTTTGAATGGATGTTTACACCGCCTGAACTTGAAGCCTTTTCCGGTCAGCGTGGCGGTGGGATTCTGCCGGTTGAGCCGTCCGTGCAACAGATGATGCGCTTCCCTGACATGCAGACACCACTCCACAATCTTTATTGCATTGGCGCAACAGTCAAGGGGGGCGCTGGTATCAACGGTGCTGCCTACACCGGTAGGCTTTGCGCAAAAAAAATTACAGGGAGATAATATAGGAAGGATGTGCACTATGGCGCCACGGGTCGTAGACAAAGAAGAAAAAAAGAAAAAAATTTTGAAAGCAGCAATAGAGGTCTTTTCGCAAAAAGGATTTTTTCGGACAACAATAGCTGACATTGCCCATGCAGCGGGAATCGGCAAGGGTACCGTTTATGAGTATTTCAGAAACAAAGAAACCCTCTTTATAGAGCTTTTTGCCTTTTTAATTGAAGATCATTTACAGTATCTTTCAGGCAAAAGGGAATCCTTCCTCACAGCAGAGCAAAGAATTGAAAATATCATAACAGAAACATTTAGATATTTCAAACAGATGGAAAATATTTATTATATTTTTCTTGACCTTAAAATACAACACCTAAAAACCTCTGGCGCACCATATCACCAAGAACAGTTTGCACGTCTCTACCGTGAGTTTCGTCGCGAGCTTGCAGCAATTATTAAAGAAGGTTCTCGAAAGGGAAGTTTTCGCAAGGTAGATCCTGACCAGATTGCCACACTGATCATTGCGACAATGGAAGGCATTATGAATCAGTGGATTGCCGACCACGATGCTTTTTCACTTGAACACATAAGCTCCGCTGTCAGAGACATGATCATGAATTTTATTTCCATATAATCACCAATCACTATGGAGAGGAGGAAACACTATGAGAAAACTTGGATGGCTCAGTGCTGCTCTCATAATTCTCCTCTGGTGCTGCACGACTATTGTCGAAGCGCTGGAGTTACCCGCAGCCTACACTGATGCGGAGCTTGAAAACATTAGAGCCTGGGAAAAAATTTGGGCAGGAAAAACAATTGACACCACCATGATTGATCAGGTGGCTGAGTTTTTTCCTCCATCCTATGTCAGCATTTTTAAAAATCCTCAGGAGTGGGGAGCACCGCCGGAGGGTTTTTCTTTCCAGATCGTTCCATACCGTCAGATACTGGAAACAGTAAGCTTTCGAGCTGCGACCGCTCAGTATGCGCCGCAGTGCAGACTCACCGAAGCTGGAGCACTGGAAAATATCACAAAACGTGCCGGTCGTCCGTTTCTGCATCCAGCAAACGGCACTGAAATCGCATGGAATTATGAAATGAACACAAAAGGAGACGGTCTTCAATATCGCAAGTTTGCTCCCAACATCAATCCGCGGAACAAAACTGAACGGTATGCAGATCAGGAAGTCTGGGAACTCTACTTCATCAATCGCACTGAACTTGATCCTCGTCCTGCTTTCCCCGAGGTCCAAAATCCCAAAGCATGCCGCAAAGCGATGTTTGTGCACATGTACAAGCCGCCTGAATTTCTCAATACCCGCATGTATAACGTGCGTTTTATTGATCAACAGAAGGAAGATGATGCCTATTTATGGTATAGCCAGTTTCGCCGCATCCGTCGGATGTCCACAGCTCAACGCACCGATTCCATTGACGGATCTGACCTGATCTACGATGATGACAACATGTGGGATGGGCAGTTGCTGCGTAACACGTATACCCTGAAGGGCAAGAAAGACCTATTGACCTGCAGGCATCAGGACATGAAAAAAACAAAAAGAGAGACCGGACAGGGTATGGTAAACAACCTTTCCTTTGAGCGTTGTAACCTCTACGTCGTCGAAGTGATTAATAAAGACCCAAATTATCTCTATAGCAAGCGGCTGTGGTACCTTGATCCGGAGACCTATTACATTATGTGGCAAGAAATTTATGATCAGCAGGGAAAATTCTGGAAGTGTTTTTTATGCCAAACAAGCCTCGTGCAAACCGCGACTGGCGAGCAGCGGGCGTTTCCTGTCGGCTTTCAGTACTACGACCTTCAGCGCACCCATTGCGGTCTGGCAGATCACCAGAGGTACTACGAACCTAAAATAAGCATTCCCGTTGATGCTGATATGTTCACCATTGGGTATCTTCAAAAAACCTACTGACCTTCGTGGGGTAAACAGAGGCGGTCATCTTCGTGGTAGGCATGCCGATTATTTTTAAAAGGTTAGATTCGGGAATCGCTCTGTTTCTGGCTTCTGCATTTAACGATATGATGCATGAAGTCATCCTGTCGTGATTCAGTCGTAAAAGAAAACTTATGTTCAAGCAAGTCAAAAAACTCATCGGTATTGTCGAGCCACTTGAAGTAGGTCTTTCCTTCTTCAATAAGGGCTGCATGTCTCATACGCACAAGTGGGGGGAAGAGCTCGGCAAATGGAGAGAGCAAAGCAACGTGGTATAGTTTACGAAACCATGTCTTTCGTGGCTCAATAAAACAAAAAATTCCGTCAGGTTTCAAAATTCGTTTAATCTCAGCAAGCAGGCGGTGATGATCAAGGAAATGGTGGAGTGCTTTATGAATCACCACAACATCAAAGGATTCATTTTTAATCGGACAGGCATTAGCATCGGCACAGAGCACGGGAATCCCCTTTTTCACCCGGCAGAGAAGGTTCATAGAAATATCAAGCCCATACACCTGATGATAGCCGGCTTTTCTAAAGACTTCGATAGTGCCTCCCGTGCCACAGCATAGGTCAAGAATTTTAGCACGCGGCTCAAGATCCCACTGACGCAGTATTTTTGAAAATTTCTTGGGATTAACGACAATACGGATAAATTTCAGATACGTAGCTTCCCACTCTTCGCTGCACATATATCCCACACACCTCAATCGAGCAATGCATCGAAAAGGCAGCCGGCATGGAACACCGCACATCGCCCCGCTTGGATATTGAGATTCCCCTCCAGCTATCTTGCTCGTGGCATCCTAACAGCTTTCGCCATAACTTTCAACTTTTCGGTACCAGTACAATCTCGGGTCGCGTCATAAAACCAGTCGGGTTTCTAAACTCATCAGCATGCCGATACTCAATTCTTCTTTCGTAACGGTAATTTTTTTCTATTGCCTGAGAGAGAGGCTCTCCAGCTTGCAGAAGCAATGCTATGTTATCAAACGGAACGCGCTGCCCAAGCCATACATAATAGCTGATTTCATCAATAATAATCGCAGAAAAATACTTTTCATTGATGCGCATGATAAGGTCATGCGGCTCATAGGTTCCCGGGCCGAGAAACTGAAATCCCCAGAAAGCACCGGCATTAAAAACCATCGTTTTCCCTGCCATATATCCATAAAACGAATGATACGGAATATACACCTCGCCTTCTATATTTCTCACCATCGAGATAAACTCGTTGCCTTTTTCGTATGAGCCCGGTGCAGGTAGATCAGTGCGCGGATCATACACCACAAGCCCAAGCTGAACACAAAGAAGCAGTAAGGCGGTGCAGCGAGCCGCGTTGCCCCAGCGCTGGTCTGAAAAACAGCCAAGCTGCTGGTACCCCCTTCCTAAAAGAATACAGCTCCACAGCGTGAGATGTATGAGATCATTCTTTTCAGATCCCGGATGCGGTCGTACCAAAAAATACGTCATTGCGCCAGCAAGTGCCATGTATTCCCAGAGCACGATGCTTCTGATACCGGGGGAAGAGAAAATCCTGAAGGACAGGTACGCAATGAGCATCGTACTCAATATGGGAAGCTTGTAGCAGAGCTCATAGCGCATTTCCACAGGTAGTTTTGCTTTGATAGCTTCAATAACCTGCTGATATGCAGACAGTTGCGACAAAGCGATATTGTTTTTATAGCCAATAAGATTAAAAAACGTATACTTTCCGAACCACCCCTCAGTTACTACGTTCAGCCCCACAAAAATTCCGCAGAGTATCCCCAGTGATAGACAAATAAACACCAGCCCTTTGTTCCGGTCAGCAACAACAAGGTACAGTGCTGCAAACCAAAGATAGACAATACCGTTTTGTTTTGTGTAACAGGCAAGCACCATCAAAGCGACTGAAGCGAGTATGTCCCATTGTGTTTCCGTATGATAGGCGATGACATAACAGGCAGCTATAAGGAAAGCAAAAAACAACATATCAACCCGTGCAAGGTCATACCACGGGCCATGAACATGATACAAAGCGACAAACAACCCAGCACCGAGAGCAGCGATTCCCGGGCTGCCAGTTTCACGCTTGCCAACCTGATAGAGCAGCACAACAACCACAAAGGTCGCCACAACAGAAACAGCACGGCCTGCAAGCATGCCAATGCCGAATATTTTTGTAAAAACTGCTGTGGCATAATAATAGACCGGCGGATAGATTTCAGCTACAAATTCCATAGAGGGCGCCGGATACATGCTGGTGCCGTCAAGCAATCTGACGACATGGCACATGATTTCGCCCTCAATCCAATCAAGCTCAAAAGGATAGACAATCCGAACGCAGATGCAGTAGAGGCACAGCGCACAGAAAAGTGCAATCAGTGAAAAAACACCGGTAAGCAAGATGGTGTAAGGAACCTTATATCCACACTCACCATGAAAGTAGCGCATCAATCAAATCGCTCCCGTGCACAGAACCAAGCAGACAAATGTACTATTCTATATATAAAACCAAGATTTTTCGCAAGGGTGACCATTATCCACTGATTCCAAAAACGCTCGAGCAAACAAAAAGCCCATGGGAAACCCCATGGGCTCATAAAAATCAGGATAATTATTTTCACAACCAGCACGCGCGTAGTAGCATCGGCATTATTCAGCGGTGCCGTTTAAACTGCCCTTCCCGACCCGGTGCTCTTTCAGCATGCGCTGCACTGACAATCAGCCGATTGCCGTCCAGTTCAACGCCTTTGCATTTTCGAATGACCTCTTGCGCCTCTGCTTCAGTTGCCATTTCCACAAAGGCAAACCCCTTCGAACGTCCAGTCTTTTTATCCTTGATGATTTTTGCCGAAACACAGGTTCCGAGGGTATTGAAGTTATACCGGAGATCCTCTTCTGTGGTGTCGTCGGTCAAATTGCCAACATAGAGTTTTGCTGACATTGTGGTACCTCCGTCTATTGAGGACATCCCTTTTTAAAGGAACGCCTCATCTGCACCATGTAACCCCTTTTAAAACTGCCGTCGCCCCCTGCCGAACCTTGATCTACCGAATCCGCTCGTGCGATTTCGTTCCTGCCGGGGACGGGCTTCATTAACGGTTACCTTCCTACCACCGAGTTCCATCCCGTTCATAACTTCTATTGCCTGCTGAGCATCTGCTTCACGATCCATCTCAACGAAGGCAAAACCTCTGGACTGCCCGGTTATTTTGTCTTTTATGACTTGTACAGAATGGCAGACACCTATCTCTTCAAAACGAGATCGCAAATCGTCTTCGGTGACCGTAGGTGACAGATTACCAATAAAAATGTTCTTTCCCATGAATGACTCCTTGTGTACTATGGTTGCATCACACGGATTTTATACAAGCAGTCGCACTATGCGCCTGCAGCTTCCGTCTTCCCTATAATCTGCCGCATCTGCTGCAGAAATAAAAAGCCCCGAGATTAATTAAAAACCCCGGGGCTCAATACGCAAATTCCAGAATGGATTTATAATTAATACCTACTCATAAGTATCACCGGTATGAGCCGGTATGTCAAGTGTTATTTAGCATGGACACTGTTGCGTTCAGAAAGCCCTGCTCTCCGATGCGTCACTGTCGCCAGCGGGTTTCAAAAGCCTCCAAAAGTCATGTCCCGTTTTTTTGCTAACAATACCGTAACGACCGACAACCCAAAGGGATAAACTCTCTGCCATGTGGCTCACCGGGGCTTGTGAGCCTCAACTAGGCAATCCATTTTTTCACCAGTGCACACCACGGCGATTCCAGTAAAACCTGCCACGTCAAGCTGCTCCCGTACTTCCTCAAACGTATAGGTATCACCTCCCGGAGTATGGATGAGCATGTTGATTGCAAACACAGCTCCTGCAACTGGACGGGTACGGCATGGCTCCATGATATGATCACGAATCAGCAGACAGCCACCGGCATCAAGACTTTTATAAATTTTTTTGAACAGACCCACATTCTGTTCAGGGCTGTTCTGATGAATAATTGCTGAGAGCAGTGCGCAGTCGCATCCTGCAGGAAGTTCATCCTTATAAAAATCTCCCGGGAGAAGACGAATCCGTTCACGAAGCCCTGCAGCAACAATCTTCTCTTCTGCAAGGGGAAGGACAAAGGGAAGGTCAAAAACGACTGCCCGAAGGTGCTGGTAACGCTCAAGAAAAGCAACTGTATACACCGCCGATCCCCCGCCAATATCAAGCAAACAGTGATAATCCTTGAGATCGTAGGCTGCTGCAATCTTCGGCGCAATGTGTTTGCCAATAACGTGCATTGCTCCGATAAACGCACGGATTATGCTCGGATCAGATGCTTCTGAGAGCAGCACTCGGTTTGGATCAGCACCCGTCCTGATGGTCTCAGTGAGATGCGACCAACCATCCCACATCGTATTCATATGCAGCACCATAGGCAGAATAGTATCAGGGTGACGCGAGGAGAGTTTCATCCCTGATTCAGTCAGCCCATAACATGCACCGGATTCCTGCCTGACAAGCCCAAACCCGACAAGACAGTCAAGGATACGGCGAGTAGCGCGGCTGTCGGTGCCAAGCCGCACGGCAAGCTCTGGAGCAGACGCTGGCTGCTGGTCAAGGCAGGTAAAAAAATCAAGTGCTGCAGCAGTCAGTACAATGCGCACCTTCATGAATGTGGCAAGCTCATCAAGCAGTGAATTGCCAAAGCTCATACTACCTCCGGTAATAAGCGACCAAGCAGCAGTGTGGAGGTGCTGGGCAGCAAAAGAGTCAATTATTCCTGCACCCCACCTGCCGCATAAACAGTTTTTTCCATATTTGCCACAAGACCGGGAATCAAACGAAATGGAAAACAGTATAAAATCTCCCCGTGCGTGTATAGTTTGAATGTACCACCGTAAAATCACTATGGCAATGGCTGAATAGGTGCACGGTCATAACCTCCTGCTCATGCTGATACGGCTCTTCCTCTTTGGTCTAAAGAATTTTCATGGTATATTCGATAATCATCGGTAGCGCATGATTGATCCAGTTCGGTAATACCGGTTTATTCTATGAATCCCAAAATAGATAAAAAAAAGCTCACGCTGGTGCACGAAGCAGCACCGGACATGTTGAGAATCGGTGATCTTCTCGTTAAGGAGGGATTTGCAACAAAAACCGACATTGAGCGGGCACTTGCCATACAACAAGCAGAAGCAGAAATCAGAAACCTGCCGCTTGGCAAAATTCTTGTGAAAATGAATGTGCTGTCAGAAGATGACCTCACGACAGCCCTCAATCACCCCAACCTTCGCAAACACATCGGATCTCTTGCAGTCGAAAAAGGTCTTATCACCAAAGAAGATCTCGAATTTGTGCTCAAAAACAAAAAGCCCGGGCAGCTCATCGGCGAACTCCTGGTTGAATATGGCCTTCTCACCCGTGATGATATCGGCAATTTGCTGCGTGAACAGATTAATTCCCCAAAACTTGGTGAAGTGCTTATTGACCTGAAGCTTATTACCGAACACGACCTTCAGGAAGCGCTGCGGCGTCAGCGTACCTTTAGGTCCTTGGGAGAAATCCTGGTTGACCTCAATATTGTTAATCCGTTTGACCTCAATTACGTCCTTGAGAAACACAACAAGATGTCAGGGCTTCTTGAGGTCATGCAGCGCATGGGTTATCTGAATGAGGAACAGGTTCAAGAAATCCAGCGCGAACAAATAGCAACCGGCGACCCAGTTACCAAAATTCTCCTGAAAAAGAAGTACCTCACCGCCGAGCAGATTCAGATGGCGCAGGCAAAGCGCTACAATCTGACGTTTTTGCCGCTGAATGAATTCACCTACAACAAAAGCGAAAAAAACCAGCTCACCACCCTTATAAACCAAAAATATGCTGAAAAAAACCTTGTCCTGCCTCTGTCGCTTATTGACAAAAAGCTCACCATTG
>Ga0272448_1002812_pt1 | contig 21378 bp, 14 predicted proteins | sample YNPCB0191_FD_202220 | JGI IMG/M metagenome (GOLD analysis project Ga0272448, IMG submission 202220) | Hot spring sediment microbial communities from Yellowstone National Park, WY, United States - YNP-CB-019-1 | ecosystem: Environmental > Aquatic > Thermal springs > Hot (42-90C) > Sediment... | reverse complement strand
GGCCCACGCCCGAAGCGGCGAGCAACGCCAGCGCGATCTGCTGCTCGCTCAAGTTCATCTCCTCAGCGAGCGTGACGACTGTTCCCGGAAGCGTTCCTGATGCTCCTCCGGTGGGGGCCGCAACCACCAACCCATGCGATGCATTGACGTGCATCACGGCCAGGGCACGTGCGGCCGCTCGGGCGTGGATGCCTCCGACCGGGAGCCGGCCCGCTGCCTCCTGCTGGAAGATGTCGCGTGCCGATGGCCGCAGGAATTGCATGCGGAGCCCTCTGCCTTCCAGTCCCTGAGACACCGCTGCGCGCATCACCTCGTAGCGTCTCAGGATTTCGGCAAGCACGTCGCTTTCCTGCATCCCGACCAGCGCAGCCTCGTAGGCAAGCGCCACCTGCCCAAGGGAGATGCCCCGTGCCTCGGCGAGTTCCACCATCTCTCTCGCACTGGCAAACATGGGCTCGCCGCGCTCGATAAAGAACACGGGCGACGCCTGCCAGAGGTTCTCCACTCCGGGCAGGTTCTCCAACTGCCCTCTCAGCTCTATCCACAACGGGCACGAGCGCCGCGCATGCACGAGCACCCGCTCGCCCCGCTCATGAGAGACGATGTCGTCAAGCAACTGCCCATCCTGCAGCAGGGCCTCCTTCGCTCGCGATGCGCTGCTGCGATCGCCCAGCAAGAGCACATCGTACGCATCGCCGGAGAGATGCGTTGGCCACCCTTGGAGTTCAGTGATGGTGAACGCCCCGCCTCCGGTGGACTTGGCGCGAACCTTCAACCGCCGGCCATCCGACGACACCATCTCGATGTCGACCGTATTGGGATGGTCCGCGCCAGGCAAGGGCTCGACGACGAACGAGATGGGCACGCCCTTCTCATCCGCCATCTCGAGCGCGTCAACAAAGTGCTCATCCGTGATCGACAGGCCAAGCGCGCCGGCAGCAAAACTCAAGTCACTTCCATGATGCCTGAAGACCTCTGCAAAGGAACTGCCTTCATCGAAGGCAAAACGCGCCGAAGCAAGAGGCTGACCCAGCAGCTCCCGAACCAGACGCGCAATTGCATAAGCCGCCGCGTTGTGCGAACTGGATGGGCCGCGCATGACAGGTCCGAGGACATCGTTGAGAATGCTGCTCGTCTTCATCGTCTTCTCCAGATTCTCTCCTGACCAATTGGCGCAAAGCTTCTTGAATATGGTCAATGACCATGCTGATGGGCCGATGGCAGCTCTGAACAGACCGGTCCCCGGTGCGCGCGTTTTCGGGCAAGAGGGTTGGCTCTGCGTGTCAAAGGCTCACCTCCACCCCCAGGCCAAGCGACTGCGCGCGCCGAACGACCAACCGCGCCACAGAGACGTCCTGGACCGCATTTCCTACGGACTTGAACAGGGTGACCTGCTCGCTGCTCGTGCGCCCAGGCCGCACCCCGGCAGCCACGTGGCCGAGCTCCGTGGTGCATTGCTCGCGGCTGATCATGCCATGGTTCATAGGGATGATCAGATCGCCTGCCTCCACCATGCAGGCCTCGTGGCAATCCACGACAATCCGAGCACGAGCGACGGTGTCGGGCGGAATCTCTTGCATCTCGGGGGTAAAGGCGCCAATGGCGTTGATGTGAACGCCAGCCTTGAGATCGGTATCAGAAAAGAGCGGTTGTCGGCTGGGTGTGCTCGTGCAGATGATATCCGCGTCGGATACTGCCTGCGCAGGCGATGAAGCGACGCGCACGTCCGATGGAACTCGGCCACCCCGCATCGACATCTCACTGGCGTAGCGGTCAGCCGCCTGGCCATTCAGGTCATAGACCCAGACCGTCTCGATCTCCCTGACCCCACACACTGCCTCCAACTGGGTTCGGCCCTGGACGCCTGCGCCGAAGATGGCCACGACCCGCGCGTCAGGCCTGGCCAGATGACGGGTGGCCACGCCAGAGGCAGCACCCGTGCGCAGGGCCGTGAGATACCCCCCTTCCATGATCGCCAGAGTCTCTCCCGTACTCGGATCACTCACGACAAGCACCGCCTGCACGGTCGCCTTTCCAGACTCGGGGTTGTGTGGGAATGTGCTCACGATCTTGGCACCCAAGGCGGCGGATGTCGGCAGATACGCAGGCATGTAGTGAATCGCAGCGTTCTGTTCTGGGACAGGGAGCGACAGCCGCACGGGCGCATAGGCTTTGCCAGTCGACAAGGCGATGAACGCCCCTTCGACAGCCTCGATGGCGTCAACCATGCCGACAGCCTGCTGCACATCGTGACGGCTAAGAAACAGAGCCATGAGTTTCCTCCGCAGTACTGGCTGGGTTCAGCCTCGAGATTGCACCTCGATGACCGGGCGTGGTCCGCGACCGCCGCGCGCTCTTCCTGCTAGCGGATCCGCCACACGGCGGGTGTCATCAGCGCCGGTAGCTGTGCTCAAGCATCTCAAGAATCTCATTGTGGGTGGCCACGCGCGGGTTATTCCGGTAGTCAGGCAACACCTGGCTTCGGTCTGCGATTGCCACCAGGTCGTCCCCTGTCACCCGCAGACCCTCCAGGCTCAGCCACATGCCGATCCTCTTGAGCAGCCCGTCGATCTCGTCGCAGGCCCTCTCGGCCGCCACAGCATCCGGCACCCCTTTGAGTTCCGCGTTCAGGATGCGGCCCACAGTCGCGAAGCGCTCGATGGCATACCGATAGGTGTAGCGCGTGAACTCGGGATAGATCACGGCCAGCGCCTCGCCGTGCATCACATGCGGGCAGCACCCACCGATGGCCATGCCCATGCCGTGGGGCAGCGTCACGCCGGCGTTGGCGATGCACAAGCCCGCCAAGGAGTCTGCCCATGCCATCCCCTCGCGCGCGTCGACATCCGTACCATCGTCAACTGCTCGGGGCAGGTACCTGGCAACCAAGCGAATAGCCTCCAACGCCAATAGGTCCGTATACGGAGAGGCGTTGATGTGCAAAAAGCTCTCAAAGGCGTGGCAGAAGACATCAAAGCCGGTCGACGCAGTCACGTGGGGGGGCATTGAAACCATCAGCTCTGGGTCGACGATGCCCACCCTGGCATACACGTGGCTGTTGTAGATGGCCGACTTGTCCTTCAGTGCGGGATTGGTTAGCACCGCCACCTGTGTCACGTGAGAACCGGTACCTGAGGTCGTGGTGATCGCAACGATGGGAAGAGTGTTGTCCGTCGGCTGCGTCTCGCTGCACCAGCGATAGTCCCACGCAGTACCGGGGTGCGTGGCCTCGACGGCGATGGCCTTGGCCGTATCCATGCTTGAACCGCCACCGACGGCCACAACCACCTCAGCCCCGAAAGCCTTGGCCATGCCAGCACCTGCACTGATGCAATCCGTAGTTGGGTTGGGGACAACCCCCGAGAAATGCTCCACTGTGACCCCAGCATCCACCAGATAGCGCTTCACGCGATCGAACAGTGCGGCTCGCGCACCATCGGCCGGCCCGGTCACGAGAAGGCAGCGCTTACCATAGCGGGCAACCACTTCTCCGGATTCCTTCAGACGACCGCGGCCAAAACGGATCTCGGTAGGCTGAAAGTACGCAAAGGGCTTGATCCCTTTCGTTCTCTTCATAGTCATAGCTCGATCATGACCTTCATATACTTGCCACCCGACGAATCGATTGCCTCATACGCTTTCAGATAGTCGCCAAAACTGAAGCGGTGAGTGATCATCTTATCCAGGCAGAGCTTGCCGCCTGCCACCAGCTCGATGGCACGAAGGTAATCCTTCTTCTGGTACATCAGCGTGCCCAGCAGACTCAGCTCGCGGTCCTGCACCAGGCCCAGGTCGACTTGTGGCTTCTGGGCGAATACACCCACCACCACGATGGTGCTGCCCTTGCGCGCATGGGTCACCGCCTGACTGATGGTGTCTTGCACGCCCACGCACTCGAGGATCAGGTCGGCTTTATCCGCGCCAAAGTGCTGCAACAGCGCCTGGCCGAGGTCCTCCTCCTGCGGATTGACCACCAACTTCACCCCGCACTCGATCGCCTTCTTCAGCTTGTAGTCGCTCACGTCGGTGATCATCACCTTGTTCGCGCCCGACGCGGCAGCCACCTGTGCCACCAGGTTGCCGATGGTCCCTGCTCCAAGCACCAGCACGTTCAGCCCTTCCACGGAGCCATACCGCGACAGGGCATGCACCGCCACCGAAACCGGCTCGATCATTGCCGCCTGGTCGATGGAGATCGATTCGGGCAGCTTCAAGACCATTTCCGCCCGCACCGGGAAGAAATCCTGCGCTGCGCCGTTGGTCTGAAAGCCCATCACCTTGAGAGAATCGCAGATGTGGTACATGCCGTGGCGGCAGGGGTAGCACTTGCCGCAGGTTACCTGAGGCATAAAGACCACCTTGTCGCCCGGTGCGAAACCACGCACACCCTCCCCCAGCTCGGTGATCTCACCCGCCACTTCGTGCCCCTGCACGATTGGGTAGTGGGTATAAGGATGCAGGCCGTGGTAGACGTGGATATCCGAGCCACATACGCCGATACGCCTCACCTGGATCAGCACTTCACCTGGCTTGAGCGCCGGCCTGGGCACGTCCTTGAACTCGATTTGGCCTGGCTGGGTCATTATGGCTTGCCGCATACAACCTCCTCCGGCGCCAAACTGGCGCTTGCGGCCGCCCGCTGAGTCCAGGGCGGCCGCAAGCCGTTCCGAGATAGGACTACTTGGTGATCACTGCCGGACTGATGTACAGCGTGCTGGCAGGTGAAATGAACCAGTTGGTGACATACTTCTGCATCATGATCGCACCAGACGGGAACAGGATGGGCACGATAGGGCTTTCGTTCATGAGGATGTGCTCGGCCTTCACCATCAGATCAAGTGCTTCTGCTTCGTTGGTGGCCACGCGCGCTTTGTTGATCAGGCCATCATACTCGGCATTCGCCCAACCGGTGGCGTTATCATAGGCGGTCGAGGTGAACAGCTCCAGGAAGGTCATCGGGTGGACATAGTCACCGCCCCAACCACCAAAGGCGATATCGTACTTGCCTTCGACCATCATGGGGAACCAGAGCTTGGTGTCGACCGGCTTGATCTCGGTCTTGATGCCCAGGTTGGTCAGCAGCATCTGCTGCACGATCTCGGCTTCCTTGAGCATGGTATCCGGGCAATGCAGCCGGTAGACCGGCAGCCCTTCGCCCTTGGGGTAGCCCGCCTCGGCCAGCAGCGCCCTGGCCCCCTCCACCTGAGCGGTCGCTTTCAGGCCATTGTCGCCGGAGACCTCGCGGAAATCCTTGCCATCCAGGATCAGCCCGCTGGGAACGGTACCAAGCGCCGGCACCGAAGTGATGTTGCCCAGACCCTCCAGGTAACTCTTGCGATCAAAGCCCATGTTGATGGCCCGGCGCACCTTGGGGTTTGACAGCCCTTCCGACTTGGTGTTCAGGCGCAGGAAGGAAACGCGCAGCTGGTCATAGGGATGCAGGCGGTCATCGGTGGCCAGCAGCTTGACGAGCTCGGTGCTGGGCACACCGGCGATACCGTCCACGTCACCGGCGACGAAAGCTGCATAGGCCGTGTTGGCATCGGTAATGAACGAGAACTTGAGCCGGTCGATGTGGACGTTAGCGGCGTCCCAGTAGTAGGGGTTCTTCTCGGCGGTGATGTACGAGCCGATCTTGTACTCGGTCAGCTTGAAGGCGCCGTTCGAGATGGCGGTTGCGGCGTTGAGAGCCCACTGAGCGGGATCCTTCTCGACCATGTCCTGGCGCACCGGCAGCCAGACGCCGGCCAGCAGCGCCTGCAGGAAGTATGCAGCTGGGTTGTTCAGCGTCACAGCCAGCGTCTTGTCGTCGGTGGCTTTCACGCCCACTTCTTCCGCGGTGACCTTACCCTCGGCAAAGGGGGTGCCATTCTTGATAAACATCTCGACGAACCAGCTATAGTTGGAGGCAGTCTTCGGGTCGAGCGCGCGCAGCCAGGCATACTGGAAGTCTTTCGCCGTCAGCGCCTTGCCGTCGGACCACTTTAGCCCGTCGCGCAGGTGGAAGGTATACTGGGTGCCATCCGCGCTGACGTCCCAGCTTGCCGCCGCTCCGGGGATGATATTGCCCTTTTCATCAGACGTCACCAGGCCTTCATAGAGCGCAGCGTAGATAGTGCTCTGGGTGCCGCCCTGGAAAATGGTTGGGTCAATGCCCGGCGGTTCGTCCAGGAAGGCGTAATGGAAGCTGACCGGCCCGGCTGCCGCAGTCGGCGCCGCAGCCTTGGTCGGCGCGGCAGTGGGTGGCACCTGCGCCTGGGTCGGTTGGGTCGGCGCAGCCGTTGGCGCGGCTTGCGGTGTGCAGCCGACAACGACGGCGACAACCAGTAGCAGGGTGAAGATGTACGTCAACAGCCTCTTCATCGCGATTCTCCTTTGCATGATCGGGACGGAAACAGCAACACGATGGGTTGTGAACGGAGAGTCATTCCTCCGCTCTCTCTCATTGCCAGTGCATTCTCACAAGACAGACTCCGGCTTCATTGGCCTATCGACAGCCTCAGAAGGTCAGGTAGTTGTGTGAGGCTACACCAGGGCAGGCATGCCGCCGGTCTGCTACCCTCCTTTCCATGACTCGAGGCGACGCTCAAGCGCCGTGTTTGGGCAACACCATTGGAGCTGCCTAGAACAGGTGGCAGGCGACAAAGTGGTTGGGTGCGACCTCTTTCAACTCTGGACTCACCTCCTTGCATTTGTCCATGGCATGGCGGCAGCGCGTGCGGAAGCGGCAACCGGACGGTGGGCTGAAGGGGCTGGGGATCTCGCCCTCGATCGAGATTTCGTTCTTGGCGCGTGCCAGTTGCGGATCGGCGATGGGGATGGCGCGCATCAGGCCGATGGTATAGGGGTGCAGCGGCGAGCGGTACAGCTCGTGGCTCGGCGAGACTTCCACCAACTGCCCCACATACATCACCCCCATGCGCCGGGAGATGTACTTGACCATCGCCAGGTCATGGGCGATAAAGCAGTAGGTCAGCCCCAGCTGTTCCTGCAGCCCCTGCAGCATATTGACCACCTGAGCCTGGATGGACACGTCGAGCGCGGAAATGGGTTCGTCGCAGATGATGAAATCCGGCTGGGTGATGAGCGCGCGGGCGATGCCGATGCGCTGCCGCTGCCCGCCAGAGAACTCGTGCGGGTACTTGTTCATATGGGCGGGGTCCAGCCCCACCATGCGCAGCGATTGCGCCACGCGCGCCTCAACCTCCGAACGCGCCAAACGGGTGTTGGCGGTCAGCGGCTCCGACACAATGCGCGCGACGGTCATGCGTGGATCTAGCGAGGCGTACGGATCCTGGAAGATCATCTGCATGCGGCGGCGGTAAGGCCGCAGGTCTTTTTCACCCAGCCGGGCGATATCCGTTCCGTCGAAAATGACCGACCCGGCGGTAGGGCTATATAGCCGGATGATGGTGCGCGCAGCGGTCGACTTGCCGCAGCCCGACTCACCCACCAGGCCAAAGGTCTCACCGCGGGTGATCGAGAAAGAGATGCCATCCACCGCCCGCACAAGCGGCTTCTTCTTGAAGAGCCCGCCACCGCCAAAGTACTTTTTCAGATTCTTGACTTCGACCAAGTTCACCGCGCTCACAAGGCACCTCCGCGCGACCGGAAATCCGGGTCGAGCAGCCAGCACATGCTGCGGTGGGTGGGGCTAAGCCGGAAATAGGGCGGGCAGTGCTCCACGCATACGCGCATGGCCCGGTCACAGCGAGGGTAGAACGGGCAGCCTTTGGGTGGGTCGATCAGGCTGGGCGGCGTCCCGGCAATGGAAAACAGGCGGTCGCCGCCGACGTTATTGACATCCGGGATGGACCTTTTCAGCCCAATAGTGTACTGGTGAGCGGTCTGGTAAAAGATCTCATCGACCAAACCTTCCTCCATGATCATGCCCCCGTACATAACGATCACCCGCTCGCAGGTTTCCGCCACCACGCCCAGATCGTGAGTGATCAAGATGATGGAGGCATTGGTTTCGTCGCGCAGGCCGCGGATCAGTCTCAGGATCTGGTTCTGAATGGTCACATCCAGCGCGGTGGTGGGTTCATCAGCGATGAGCAGCTTGGGGTTGCAGGCAATAGCGATGGCGAACATCACCCTCTGGCGCATCCCGCCGGAAAGCTCAAAGGGGTAGGCATCCAATACGGTCTTCGCCTCGGGGATGCGCACCATTTCCAGCAGGTGCTCCGCCCTGGCGCGTGCCTGCCGGCGGCTAACGCTCTTGTTGAACGCGCGAATGCGCTCCACGATCTGTGTGCCCACCCGCATGACCGGGTTCAGACTGGTCATCGGCTCCTGGAACACCATGCCAACCTGGCTATTGCGCAGTCTGCGCAATTCCGTGTGCGACATGGCAAGCACATCCTCACCGTCGAAGCGCACTTTGCCGCCGGTGATCTTGCCTGCCGCCGGCAGCAGGCGCGTGACCGACAGGAAAGTGACCGATTTGCCAGAGCCGCTCTCACCCACCACACCGACGATCTCGCCGCGCTCCAGATTGAAGCTGACGCTCCTGACCGCCTGCACCTCGCCAGAGAAGGTAAAGAATGAAGTGCGGAGGTTGTCTACCTCTAGCAGTTTGTTCCCAGAAAGTGCCATAGGTCAATCCTTCAGGCGCGGATCCAGTGCGTCGCGCAGGCCATCACCAAGGAAATTGAACGCGAACATGGTCAGGCTGATGGCGATGCTGGGCAACAGGATCTGATAAGGAGACGAGCGGATGGCGCCGATACCATCGTTGCTCAAGATGCCCCATGAAGGCATGGGCGGCCTGACCCCCAGTCCGATATAGCTCATAAAGGCTTCGGTGGCGATCGCTCCGGGGATACTCAGCGTTGCCGACACGATGATCGGGCCGATGCTATTGGGAAGCAGGTGGCTGAGAATGATCCTGATCGGCGAGACACCCGCCGTTTTGGCGGCCAGCACGAATTCCTGCTCCTTCAGCGATAGAACCTGCCCCCTGACCAGCCGTGACATGCCCAGCCACGCGGTCAGCGCCATGGCGATCAGGATGTTGTAGATGCCCTGCCCAAAGTAGACCATGAGCAGGATAATGTAGATGGTGCTGGGGATCGACATCAGTACTTCCACCACGCGCATGAGCACGATGTCGATGTTGCCGCCGTAGTAGCCTGCTACGCCGCCGTAGAGCACCCCGATCAGCAGGGTGCAGATCGTGACCACGAACGCCACCAGCAGCGAGATGCGCCCGCCGTAGAGCAAGCGAGTGAGCATATCGCGCCCGATCGAATCGGTGCCCAGCACATAGTTCTTGTTCCAGACGATCTTCTTCTGCGGGAGCGGCTGGTGGTTCTCATCCTCGAACTTGATCCCCGCGGCAAAGTTCAGGTAGTAGGTTCCACCGTTGTACTTGTAGACAAAAACCTTGTCCTTCAGCTTGGCCGAAATCGGCGCCAGCTCTTCTGTGACCAAGCCGTCGGCATTGGCCAGGAAGACCTTGAGGTCCGGATGGATAAAAAAGTTGGTGCCATCCGCAGCGGTCTGGATCTCAATGCGTGGTGGCATGTTGCGCAGGGCCAGTTGTTGGGCATCGTAGGTCTTGCCGGTCAGTCCGGGCCCAAAAACCGAGGCCAACAAGATCAGGATGATGACCAAAAGCGACGTCACCGCCAGTTTGTTACGCCACAGCCGGCGGCGTACATCCTGCCAGTAGGTGGTAGTCACGCCGCTGGTGGTTTCCGCATCCTTTTCATCCGGAGCAAGCGGCGTCCAATCCTTGATGATATCGCCGCCGTGGGTCTCGCTCATGCGTTTCTCTCCACCTCTACTGATCGTACAGCTTGATACGCGGGTCGATCAACACATAGAGGATGTCGATGATGAACACGGCTACCAGCACAACCGCGGATGAGACGATCGTCAGCGCCATCACGGCGGTATAGTCGCGGTTGGTGATGGAATACACAAAGTAGCGCCCCAGGCCGGGCACGGCATAGATCTTTTCGATGACAAAGGTTCCGGTCAGCAGCGCGGCGAAGGTGACGCCCAGCGAGGTGGTTACCGGGATGAGCGAATTGCGCAGCCCATGAGCGAAGATGATCCGCCCGCGCGACAAGCCCTTGGACTCTGCCGTGCGCATATAGTCCTGGTTGAGCGTGTCAAGCATGCTGGAGCGCGCCAGGCGGGCGATGCCGCAGATGGGACCGACCGCCAGGCATACCGACGGCAGGATATAGCCCTGCCACGTTTCCACGCCAAAGGTTGGCAGCCATTCGAGCTTGACTGAGAAGAAATACAACAGGAAGGTCGCCAGAACGAAGGAGGGGATCACCACCCCGATGGTCGAGATGACCATGGTGACACGGTCGGGGGTGCGATTGCGGTTGAGCGCTGCGATGATGCCCATGGGCACGCCGAAAACGAGGATCAGCAGGGTGCTGGCAATCCCCAGCTTGGCCGAGGCAGGCCAGCCGTCGGCGATCATCTGGTTGACCGTCTGGCCAAAGTAGATGTAGGACGGGCCAAAATCGAAGTGCAGGATGCCGTTAAGGTAGTCGAGATACTGCTGCATGAGCGGCTTATCCAGGTGATATTTGGCCTCCAGCGCGGCTTCCACCCTGGGCGGCAGCGCGCGGTCAAAGGAAAACGGTCCGCCCGGAATGGCGTGCATCAGGAAGAAGGTGGCGGTGATGATGATGAACATGGTGACCAGCATCATCACGAAACGCTTGGCGATGTAGGTCAGCATCTTATCCCTCCTCTCTGCGCTCCAGACGGAAGGTTTGGCCGGGGCGGCACCGGACGCAGATGCGGCCATCCGGGCCGGCGGCTATCTGGCCATCGTCGCTCATCAGCCAATAGCCTGGCACGCCGGCCAGCGTTACTTCGCCGCCCGCACGGGTGGTCAGGCAGGCGCGGGTGAGCTTGCCGCCCTGCCACCAGGCGTCCACCACCACATTGCCACGCGCCACCAGCCCGCGGAAACTGCCCTTTTGCCAACTGTCGGGCAGAGCCGGCAAGATGACGATCTCGCCGTCGTGGCTTTGCAGCAGCATCTCGATTACCGCCTGGACGGTGCCCAGGTTACCATCGATCTGCATCGGCTTGGCGTCTTCCATTAGCTTGGGCACGCGGCGAATGTTGCAGCAGTTGAACAGATTGGGCAGCCCGGAGTGGCGCGCCATGCTGGCAACAAGGTCGCGGGCAGCGTTGCCGTCACCCAGCCGCGCCATCAGCCCGGCGGCCCAGGCGCGGCCGAAGCCCGTATACGCCCCACCGTTGCGAATGCGCTTTTCGACGCTCTTGCGCACCGCCGCAAACAGCTCAGGCTGGCGGGCGGTGATCGCGTTATACGGGTAAGCGCCAATGACGTGCGACAGGTGGCGATGGCCTGGTTCCGCCTCCGGCACATCCACGCCCCATTCCAGGATGGCGCCATCCGGGCCGATGCGCGGTGGGGCGACCCTGGCTGCGGCCGCGCGAATCTCATCCTCGAAACCATCCGGGATTTCCACGTCGGCCCGGCCGGCGGCGCGCAGCACCGCCATCGCTTCCAGGCAATCGTGCATCAGCAGCGGGATCAGCTCGGCGTCCATGGCCGACATACGGCAGAAAGAAACGCGCTCGCCCTTTGCCGTCAGATAGCTGTTCTCCGGCGAGGTGGTCACGCCCATCACCAGATGGCCGTCGGCGTCGGGCTCCATGAAATCCAGCACGAAGAGCAACGCGTCGCGCAGAATGGGCCAGGCGCGTGCCAGAAAGTCGATATCCAGAGTGTAGCGGTAATGCTCCCACATATCCGCCGCAATCCAGACCCCGCCCACGAACCAATACGAGCAATGCGCCCCGGCATCCTGGACGGCGGTATCAGCCCAAAGGTCGGTGTTGTTGTGCAGCACAAAACCGCGGCAGCCGTACATCTTGCGCGCAGTGACCGTCCCATTCTGGCGAACGCGTTCGGCCAACTGGTAGTAGGGCTCGAAACAGGCCGACAGGTTGGCCGAGTCGGCCGGCCAGTAGGCCATCTGGAGATTGATGTTGGTGGTGAACTTGCCATCCCAGATGGAGAGCAGATCGCGGCACCAGATGCCCTGCAGGTTGGCTGGAAGGGCGCAGTTGCGGCTGGAGGATAGCAGGATGTAGCGGCCAAAGGCGAACAACAGCAGGGTCAGGTGATCGTTCAGCGCTTGCCAGCTCAATGAGGGGTCGAGCAGGCTGAGGTCATCCTTCTCGAAGGCGGCAAACACGCGGTTCATCGCCAGCGGCGTGCTTACCGCGTCGGCGCTTTCCAGATCGATGGACACGCCCCCATACTGCGCGCTCCACTCGCTCACATGATCGGCCAGTACGGCAGGGTAACCTTTGGCCAGAGCGGCGCGGCAGCGCGCCACGCAGGTGTCCTCGATGTTGTCATCCTCAAAGTTGGTACCAGCGGCGATGTACAGGACCACTTCGCTGGCGTGCTCGAACACCAGCTTGTCGCCAATGGTGGTGGTCTGTCCATCGCTCTCGCCGAACAAGGCGGCGCGGAAGCGCAGCCCGGCCTCGCCACCGCAGCTGCCACGTATCACCAAGCCGTGCGGCTCGTAGCGCACTACGACATCCTCATGGGTAGCGTAGCTGAAATTGCCCACCCGCTCGCCGCGTTCGATGTTGGCGGAGAAATGCAGCACCGGCTGCGAGGCGCGTACCCGAACCGCGATCACCCCATCAGGGCTGCTGGCAAACGCGGAGAGTTCAAAGGACACACCATCGACAACATAGGTTTCGGTGGCAACTGCGGTATCAAAATCCAGCACACGCCGGTAATCTGCGACCACGCCATCCTGGTTGAAGAAGCTCAGGTACAACAGGCCCAGGGTGGAGTAGTGGCGCTGCGTCTCGGGCACACCGGTAAGCGCCATGATGGCCAGCCGCTGCGCTTCGCGGATCTTGCCGGCGCGCATCAAGCTGCGGATCTCGCCCATGTAGCGCAGCGCGTCCGGGTTGTTGCGGTCGCGTGGCCCACCATACCAGACGGTCTCCTCGTTGAGCAGGATCTGCTTCTCAGGCAGGCCGCCGGTTATCACCGCCCCCAGGCGACCGTTGCCAATCGGCAGGCCTTCATCATAGCGATCTGAAGGTTCATCGAAAACGAGCTGCATTTTCATGTGATCTCCAGGATGCAGTCGTGGGCAGGCAGGCTAAGGTGCCATTACCTGCTCGATCTCCTCGATCGTCGCCGGGATGGCCGCCGATAGGTTCTCGCAGCCCTCCGCGGTGACAAGCACGTTGTCTTCGATGCGCAGGCCGAGCCCCCACTCGCGCACGTAGAGGCCTGCGTCTACCGTAAAAACCATGCCTTCGGCCATCGGCGCTTCGTAGCCACCCACGTCGTGGGTATCGAGCCCCACATGGTGGGTAACGCCATGCCAGACGTACTTGCCGATATCGGCCAGGTCATCCAAGACACCCAGCGCCTTCAGCCCTGCAAACGAGACCTGGCGGCAGACGCGGTTGGGCATGCTGAACGGCACGCCCGGGCGCACTTGCGCCATCACCGAGCGGTTGGCTTCGTAGGCTACTTTGTAGAGATCAGCCTGGCGCTGGCTGAACCGCCCGTTGGCTGGAAAAACGCGCGAGATATCGGTGCAGTATTCGTCATAGGCAGCGCCCACATCGGCAAGTACCAGCTCGCCATCTGCCACCTGGCCCATCAGCGATGCATAGTGCAGGTAGAAAATGCGCTCGCCCGAGGCGATAATCGATGGAAAGGCGGTGCGACGCTGATGGTGAGCAGCCAGCTCGCGGCTGAACTCGGCTTCCAGCTCGTATTCCTTCACACCGGGCCGCACCAGCCGCATCAGCCGGTCGATACCTGCCGCAGTGATCACCATCGCCTGGCGGATGGCCTCGATCTCGGCAGGGGTCTTGATCTTGCGCAGCGCGCATACCAGCGGGTAGCTGTTGCGGATCTCGACATGCGGGTGGCGGGCGCGCACCCGGGTGGCAAACTGGCGCTCCAGGTCGAAGGCGTGTTCGGGCAGCAGGGCATCGAAGCACAGCCACAGCTTCACCGCAGGGCGGGCTGCCAGCAAGCCGTCGAGTGCCCGCTCGAGCAGGTCGATATCCTCGATTTGCTGGATGCCGCTCAGTTCGGCCAGCTCGCTGGCGGTGAAGCGTCGTCCCGTCCAGACCTCGCGGTCGGGGTCGGGTTTGAGCGCGTACAGGGTCTCGCACAGGTCGCCGTTGCGGCGCTCCAGCAGCAGTGCAGTCCGTTCCTGCTTGACGCCAGTCAGGTAGAGGAAATTGCGGTTGGCAAAGAACGGGTAATTCTCATCGGCGGTTTTGCGCACGCTTTCGCCACTGAAGAACAGCATCAGGTCGCCATCCTCCAGGTGCGCCGCCAGCTTTTGCCGGTTTTCCGAGTGAAACTGTTTATCCATCATCCCATCCTTCGCAAGTGCGGTGTCATCCGTGCCCTTTGCGATCTGGCGCGGAGTGCTGCCCGGCTCATGAGCACAACGCTGGTGGCAGGCCGAACATATCAGAGGCCTCTGTGACGAAGGCAGGCAGTTCCTCTCCCGACTCGCGGATAGCATGGCACAGTTGCACATGCAGGCTTCTCTGCAGTTGGCTCGCCTCGCACTTGCCGAATAGGTTGTTCATCTGCAAAGGATCGGCTGCGTTGTCGAAGAGCACCCTGAAGTGGCCGCCATGGCTTTGGTTCGTGGCCTCTGAGCTGAGGCAGTATGTGTAGTGGTTAGTGCGGATGGCACGGTAGGGATGATCTCCCCAGTTGTAGCGCGACTTGCCGAGCCACTGGATCAACACCTCGCTCCGGGGGTGACCACGCGAGCCACACACGCTTAGCGACTGATCGATGCCTTGCACTTCAGGGAAGACCGGCACGCCACAGAAACCCGCACAGGTGGGGAAGATATCAATGCCGCTTACCAGGCCCTCGTACCTCTTCCCTGCTGGTACAGAACCCGGCAGACGTAGGATAAGCGGGATGTGGATCGACTCCTCATACGGGACGATTTTGTCGTACAATCCGTGGCTTCCGAGCATTTCGCCATGGTCCGCGAAGAACACGACCAGCGTGTTTTCCGCCAGCCCGTTATCGTCGAGCCAATTGAGGATGCGCCCCACATTGTGGTCGATATTCGCGACCATGGCATAGTATCCTGCGGCTTTGGCGCGGGCATCGTCGACCACATCGTCAGGCACATTCTCGCGCGGCACCAGATCATGCGGCCTGAACATCGCCTGGAAGGCCGGAGGAGCGGGGTAGCCGCTCTTGCCATCGGCTCCCATTCCCGGGTGAGGAGACTCGAAACTCAACACATGGAACCAAGGCTGGCGTAGCTGGACCGCGGTTTCCGAGAGGTACTTCAGAGATAAATCAGTGAGGCTGTCGGTCTGGTATCCTTCGAGCCTGACAGGTTCCACCGACTCCCCTGTGCTGTAGTAGGTATTGTAATAGTTGTTGGACAGATCGAAGGCGAACCAATCCTCGAAACCGCCGCGCAGGTACGGATGCACCCAGTAGTCATCGCCTGAGCACCAATGGGTTTGCCAGCTTGGCAATCCATTGGTGCTCGCCAGATGCCACTTTCCCACGTATGACGTCCGGTAGCCTGCCCGACGGAACGCGTGCGCGATGGTGCGCCGATCGGGTGGCAGCAGGTCGCCGTGCACACGGACTCCATTGATATGGTTGTACTGACCGGTGAGCAGGCCAGCTCGAAATGGTGTGCATACGGGGTAATGGCTGAAGGCAAGCTCGCACACAGTGCCTTGCGCAGCCAAGCGGTCGAGATTCGGCGTCCGAGCATTCGGATCGCCATTGCAGCCAAGCGCTTGGTGGCGCAGATGATCAGTCATGATCCACAACAGGTTCGGGCGCTGCTCCCTCAAATGGAACCTCCTGCGTCATGAATGCCTCCACCCTCCCCGCATGGCGTCCGTGCTAACAAGGCGGGGCTCGTCGAAGGCAGGGTGACAGCGAGCATGACGCGCTTCGGGACACAGGACCTACATGCTGCCATTATGTTTGGAGCAGCATGAATCGCGGAGGACCAATTCACAGTCGAGCCTGACCTCGCGGGCAGTCAACTGACCCCCATCAATGAGGGTGCAGAGCATCTCTGCGGCCACCTGACCCATCTGCCGAGATGGCTGGCGGACAACTGAGAGCGACGGTTCGCAGACGCGTGCCCACGGATGGTCATCGAAGCCGATGAGAGCCAGGTCCTCAGGACAACGCAGCCCGTTCTCCTTGAGTGCCAGCAACGCGCCCAGCGTGAGCAGGTTGTTGTTAGTCACCAGCGCATCAGGTCTCTCCGACAGAGATAAGATTTGGGCAGTTGCTTGGCGCGCGGCCTCGACCTCCAATGCACACGTGACAATCCGCTCCTCCGGCAGAGCAACCTCGGCCTCCCGCATAGCTTTCTTGAACCCCTCGAGGCGTTCGCGCATTGTCGACAGGCGCAGGAAACCAGCAATGATCCCCAGGCGCCTCCTCCCAGTCTCGATCAGGTGGCGCGTGGCCTGGTAGGCTCCACCATAGTTGTCCACCCCCACATAGGGTCCGGGCATGCCCTGAAAGCTTCGATCCACGAAGACGATCGGGGTGCGTCTTGCCTCGACTCGCAGCAGCTCCTGCCACTTCTGGCTCGTGGCCGCAGCGATGATGCCCTCCACCTGTTGACTCAGTAAGAGATCTAGGTAGTGAGCCTCACGTCTCAACACCTCATCGGTGCTGCATACGATCAGGCCGTAGTTCCTTGGCTCGAGGATGTCCTCAACCCCCCGCAGCACCTCGCCAAAGAACTGGTTGGAGGCATCGGAGATGATCATGCCTACGATACCTGTGCGCTTCGTGGTCAGGCTGCGAGCAGCCCTGCTTGGGACATAACCAAGCTCAGCTATCGCGTCGAGCACTCGCTGCTTTGTCTCCGGAGAAACGAAACGGGTGTCATTGAGCACGTGCGACACGGTAGTTTTGGACACGAAGGCTCGCTTTGCGACGTCGGTGATCGTTGGTCTTTTGTCGTCCACGTTCTCCCCGATGTCTCGAAGGTCCTGGAGCGCGAGGTCACCACAGGCATCCTCGAAGCCGGGTTGACCGCCAGGTTGGATAGTTGTTCTCGCCCGGCCTGCACCGACCGAGCGTACAGCAGCCCGCTTGAGTGGGCCCTGAAGAGTGCAATGCGAGAGTGAGACGGTGGACAGAGTCGCAGTCGGTGGGGCTCAGTGGGTTGCGCAACCGGTTAGGCAACCGGTCGCGCAACCGGTTGCCTACGCTATCATATCACAGAATGTGCCTACGGTCAATGGGTTTTGGTCTCTCAGCCGGTTGCGCAACCTCCTGAGCTCGACAGGCAGCCGGACACTGCCGACACTCGCAGCGGTGATTGACTACCACCGCCGACCGCCCCCGCTCCGGACGGCATCTCCTTCTTGGTTCTTCTGTGTCCGCTCGCGCCAGAGCGCTTCCTCATCGGGATCCGGCACCATGGTGGCGATCAGGTGGAGTCCGTGCGCAACAACGGGGCATCAGCAGCAGTGGTAGCATTGCGGAAGGTTGGTCACCCTCGGCGCATGCGCATTGCCGCCAGCGGCAAATGATGCTATAGTTGGGCTCCGGTCCGCGAGTCAGTCGAGGGATAGAGGCATGGAGAGCGATTACGCAGCCGCACTCAGATACCTGTACAGCCTGACCAACTATGAGGTCAAGCTGGCCACCCAGTACGCCGGCCAGCTCTTTGACCTGAGCCGCATGGAGCGCCTGCTCGACGCCATGGGGCACCCCGAAGGCCGCTTCCGCTCGGTGCACGTGGCCGGCACCAAGGGCAAGGGTTCGACCGCGGCTATGATCGCTTCGGTGCTGCGGCACGCCGGCCAACGCACGGGGCTCTTCTCCTCGCCCCACCTGCACACCTTCCGCGAGCGCATCCAGGTCGATGGACAGCCCATCACCGAGGCCGGCCTGGTGGCTCACCTGCGCAAGCTGCGCCCGCTCTTCGACACCCTTGAGGGGCTGACGACCTTCGAGGCCAGCCAGGCCATCGCTTTCGACTACTTTGTGGCCCAGGCGGTGACCTGGGCCGTGGTCGAGGTGGGGCTGGGCGGCCGCCTCGACACCACCAACGTCATCCAGCCTGAGGTCGCGGTGATCACGCCGGTCAGCTACGACCACATGCTCGTCTTGGGCGACACGCTGACCGCCATTGCCGAGGAGAAGGCAGGCATCATCAAGCCGCACACCCCCGTCGTCTGCGCACCCCAGCCCGAGGAGGCCATGAACGTGATCCGCCACGTGGCCGAGCACCTGGAGGCCCCGCTGGCTGTCGTCGGCCGCGAGTGGACCTATCACCTGGAGCAGGCCTCGTGGGACGGCCAGCGTTTCACCGTCCACGGTCCCGGCGTCGCTCTCGAAGGCCTCTACATCCCCCTCCTGGGCGAGCACCAGTTGGCCAATGCCACCACGGCCGTCGCGGCGCTTCAGGTCCTGCGCCAGGGCCCTCTGCCCATCCCCGAGGAGGCCATCCGCGAGGGCCTGCGGGCGGTGCGCTGGCCGGCGCGGCTGGAGATCCTCAGCCGCGAGCCGCTCCTGGTGGTGGATGGCGCCCACAACGGCGACTCCATGCAGCGGCTGGTCGAGGCGGTCGATACCTACTTTCCCCGCCGCCGGCGCGTGGTCCTCTTCGCCGCCCTGGCCGATAAGGACCTGCCGCGTATGTTCCAGGCGCTCATGCCCAATGTGGATACAGTCGTCTTTACTCGCACGCCCCACCCCCGCGCCGCGGAGCCAGAGGCGCTTGCTCGCCTGGCAGAACCCTTCGAGAAGCCGGCTATCGTCGAGCCTGACCTGGACCACGCCCTCGACGTGGCCCTCGGCCTGGCGGGCAGCGACGGCGTCGTCGTCGCCACCGGCTCCCTCTCCACCGCCGCGGCCGTGCGCGAGGCCTGGACCCGCCGCATGCACCTGGAGCCCCTGCCCGCTGACCCGCTGTAGGGGCGGTGCGCGAACCGATCTCTGCCCTCAGCGCCCCTTGAATCGCGCCGCCAGCTCGCGGGTGAGCTGCAGGTAGCGGTCGCCATAGCGCTCGCTGGGCTCGATGTAGGTGCCCTCCACCCACTCGTTGAAGCTGTTCACCCACAGGCCATCGGGCCCGCTGGCCGCAGCAGCGTCAAAAGTGGCCCGGTAGAAGGCGCCATCGGCGCGGTCGATCCTGAACACCTTGCTCGGCACGCGCAGGTCGGCCATGCAGGTCGAGCGCGTGTCGTCCCATCCGGGCGAGATGGTCCCCCACCAGAGCTTGCGCGACCCCGTCTTTTGCTCCCACGCCCGCACGCTCGCCGCCCAACTCGATGCTTTCAGGTAAGCCTGCGGATAGTCAGCATGGACGATCTTGTAGACGTACAGCCCGTCGAAGGTGGCCAGGTACGAGGCGTCGAGCCCCTCGGCGATCCACCAGGAGGTATGCTGCGGGTCGGCCCGGTTGCGGATGTCGGCCCAGGCCTGCTGCGGCGTCTGCCCCGGCGCAACCGGCACGCGGTACATGTCGGTGAAGAAGAGGACCGGCCGGCCGTCGATGTGGAGCCAGTTGGGGCCGGCGGCGTAGCGCTCCAACAGGTAGCGGATAGCCTTCACCACCTCGTCCTGAGAGGGCGCCGGCGTGCCGGGCCAGATGTGGCGCAGGAAGATGACAGTGGACTGGAAGGGCGTGCCGCGCGATTGGTCCAGGAGCTTGCCCAGGTTGGCATCGGTGCGCTCGCCAGGGGCGAACCACTGCAGGGTGAAGCCGTCGATGCCGGCATCGAGCGCCTGGCGTACCTGGGCGGCGATGGAGGCCGGGTCGTCGGAGCTGTAGCGGCGCAGGGGTTTGTCGCCGGCCGAGATATTGCAAGCGTCCCAGCCGTTGGCCGAGTACCAGGCAAAGTAGTTGGCCAGCACCAGTCCGGTCGAGGGACGCGGCGGCACGGGTGTCGGCGGCACAACCGTGGGCTTGGGCGTGGCGGTGCGCGTGGGCGCGCGGGTGGGCGTAGCCGTCGGGGTTCGGGTGGGTGTGGAGGTGGGAATCGCGGTCGGGGTCGCCGTGGCTGTGGGAGTGGCTGTCGGCGTACAGGTCGCGGTTGGGCTCGGCTCGAGGGTTGGCGTCGGCGGATCGGTGGCCGTTGCCGGCGCCAACGGCCTCGCCCCGCGGACGCTGAGGCTCTGCATTGCCAACCGCGCCACTGTCGCCTGGCTGCAGCCGGCAACCAAGCCCATCACTGCCACCACTGCGGCAGCCACGAGCGCTCGAAGCCCCCGAATCCGCCGCCGGGCAGGCGCCCTTCCCTCTCCACGCATCCCCTTCCCCTCCGTGGTTACGAACTGTTAACCATGTTGAGGGGAATATACCCAGAATCGGGAGATTGGGCAAGTGTGACGGTTGGCCCACGGCAGCAGCGGCCAGCTACGGAGCGGAGCCCCCAGCCTGCCCCACGCAGCAACTGGCCGCCGCCTCCCGAATGCGCGCCTCGAGCTCGTTCGCCGGCAGCGCCTCTATCTTGTGGAAGATCATCACCCGCGGATGGTCGTACACGGAATAGCTCTCATCCGCGCGGCCCAATTGCAGCACCAGGGGTGCAATCCGGGGCAGCGGCGGGCGCGGCAGCACGGTGCCATCGAGCGGCTCGTCGACGATGGCCAGCGGCCCCAACCGCGGGTAGCTGCTCTCTACATCGGCCAGCGCAAAGCCGAGCCGCCCGCTGAAGAGCAGCCGGTAGTAGGCCGCTGCCAGCGGGTAGCGGCCGGGCAGCCGGCCGATCGCCCCGTAGAGCCGCTGGCTGGCCAGCACCACATAGTCGGCCCGGCTCAGGGCGCCGGCCAGCGCAGCGAGTCCGCCGTCGCTGTCCACGGCGTACATGTCCAGGTCCAGGTAGCGGTAGTGCGGCGTCGCACGGTCACCCGGGCCTGCCGCCGGCAGCCGGTCGTCCCACATCTCCGCAGTGAGCACAGCGCCGTCGGGCACATGGCGCTGCATCCACTCGCCGGCCGCCAGCCAGGGGTGAGGCCGCAGGTAGATGGTGGTGAAGGCGAGCGCATAGAGCGCGGTCGCCAGGAGCACGCCCGCACCCAGGCCCGCCACGAGCCTGCGCGCCCGGCGCCGCCCCGACGCCCGCCCCCACAGCCACCACAGGAAGAGAGCGGCCATCAGGCACAGCCAGGGGACGAGGGGCGCCATGTAGCGCGAGAACTTGGCATAGAGGCTGCCGGTGGCAAGCAGGTAGGGCCACACCCAGGCCAGGATGACCAGGTGGCCTATAGCATCTGCCTTCGTCGCGGCGACTTTGGCAGGCCGGAGGTCGTGCCGGCAAGGAGCGAATCCTTGGCGCCAGCCGGGTCTACCGCTCCGCTCCCCCCCGGCACTGCCCCAAGGC
>Ga0272448_1002811_pt1 | contig 21380 bp, 21 predicted proteins | sample YNPCB0191_FD_202220 | JGI IMG/M metagenome (GOLD analysis project Ga0272448, IMG submission 202220) | Hot spring sediment microbial communities from Yellowstone National Park, WY, United States - YNP-CB-019-1 | ecosystem: Environmental > Aquatic > Thermal springs > Hot (42-90C) > Sediment... | reverse complement strand
TCAGATGTATCACCTCCTCATCCTTTCTGAAGGATGGGAATCATAATCCCGACAAAAAATCGACTAACACTGAGCGATATACGAGAACGATAAGCTAATTATTCACAGCCCTCTATATTACTAATCGATAATGGAAAATCTCCAAAAATAACAAAGCTGATACCTATTAGAAATAATGAATAAACAGTCACCGATCTGAAATTATGAAAAGTTTCACTCGTTCTCCATCTTAAATACACACCTGAAAAGAGAAGCCAAATAAACACGCGCAAAAATAAGTAAAACATACTTTTTATACCATTTTATTGGTTCAATTTCGCCTTTAATTTTCCCTTTAACGTATGCAGAAGGCAAGTTTGGAAGAAAATTACTGTAAAGAAAAATTAAGATGTTCCAAATTAATGAGTTGATTGGGTTCGCTCCAAAATAGTAGAAAATGGCAAAACCGTATAATAGAATTATAGATAGAATCACAAATTTAAAAACTTTTGAAAGCATATGAAGATGCTCAATGGTTTCCTTCTTCATATACCAGACTCTTAGCCTCGAGTTCACAGTTCGATTTAAAGATTTAAAAAAATCCTAATACAGCATTGTGAAAGGCAATATCCAAAACTGCAAGCATGCTATAAATGGTCTTGAATAATTTCATGATTTTAGATATTGCCAAATAAGTCACCCTTTAATAGATGCATGTTTTGAGACTTATTTTTCTTTTGTAACTTGCACCAGTCAGGTCAGAATGTTAATAATTAAAAAGATTGAAACAATAAACTAAAGTTTACCATAAGTTTTTGATTTAAAAATAAATCTCTGAAACAGCAAAAAAATAATGGTAATAAGCCTTAAATTGAAAGAATATGAATGCATATCACAAAAAGGTTAAGTGGCATTTCATGAGAAAGTTTCCAATACAGTTTTTGTGGCCTGTTTGCAGAAATCCCGAGCTCTTGAAGAGTTTCGCTAGAGGCGCGTACAGAAGATATATTCAAGCAAAGTTGGACTATCGACGGGAAGATGGAGTAAGCAATTCGCTTTGGATGATAAGTCCGCGAATCACCCATCGCTGCAACCACAGATGCGCTATTTGTGCGCAATGGGGAGAAAGCGGCTACAACGCGAGGGATGATACGCCGAAGGTTACTGGCGAGGTTCCTCTCGAGGTTTACAAAAGGGTTGTAGACGACGTTGCTCCATTAAAGGTTCATTTCTACATTACTGGCGGGGAACCTTTTCTCTATCAGCCGTTGGTGCCGTTTGTAAATTACGTTAAGCAGAAGGGTCTAACTGTGCAGATAGTTACAAACGGAGTTGGGCTGGAAAAAAACGCTGAGACAATAGTTGAAAATGGCTGGGACATGATATGCGTATCACTTGACGGGCCAAGAGAAATTCATGACCAGTGTCGCGGATTGCAGGGAGCCTATGATACCGCAGTTAAGGGAATAATGAAGATTCAGGAACTGAAGAAAGAAAAGAACAAAGTGAAACCGCAGTTCTTCATGATCGCCACTATATCTAAGACGAATGAGTCGATGCTTGTTGAAACCGTTAGAGAAGCAGAAAAATTGAATCCAGACGGCATGGTAATCTATTACTCATGGTTTACGAGAGAGTGGATTGGAGAAAAACACACAAAAATATTTCAGGAGAAACTGGGCGTTACGCCATTTGCCTGGAAAGGCTACGTACGTGACACAACCAACATGGACATAAACAAAATTGCCGAGCAGGTACGAGCAATAAAATCTGGAAAGTTCAAGATGCCCATTCTCTTTGTGCCTGACTTGAAGGCGGATGAAATAAAAAAATACTACTATGAACCAGAGAATTTTTTTGGCTATGAAAACTGTGTTACGCCTTGGTTTGAGTTAGACATAATGCCTAACGGCGACGTTGTCACCTGCAGAGACTTCCCAGATTACGTCGTGGGAAACATTAAGGAACAGAGTATCTTGGATATTTTTAACGGTGAGAGACATCGAAGATTCAGACAAGCCTTAAGAAGTTGCAAAAACGGCGTTTTCCCAATATGTTCTCGATGTTGCGGTTTGATGGGTTTCTAGTAAAATTGTTTTCGCAATCTTCTTTGGTCATACTCTATTTTATTATTCTTCATTAAAGATTTTAGGGGAAATTGATGCCAAAATTCTAAAGAATCAACTGGAGTCGAATTCTTGATCATCGCTTGGGATAAGCATATATATTTTGTGCGAGTCAAAGTGGTTTAACCATGTTCGACTTGGAGCTGTTGTTGAATATCTCGGAGACTTGCTAATGATAAAGCCTGTAGACGTGGTGATACTTACTAAGAACAGCGAACATTTGTTGAGAAAATGCATTGAAGCTGTCTACAAGCATGTACCTGTTAACCGCCTCATCATCGTCGATGGCTATTCCACGGACAAAACCCTTCAGATAGTGAATGAGTTTCAGGAAAAATACGGAAACGTCGTCTTTACACAAGACCGGGGAACAAGGGGAGAAGCGAGACAAAAAGCGATAGAAGCGATAGAAACCGACTGGTTCATGTTTGTTGACAGTGACGTTATTTTGTCTAAAGATTGGTTTGTCAAGGCTGAAAAACTCATAAAAGATGATGTAGGCGCAATCTGGGGAATTGAAATATGGTCCGTCCTACTAAAAACTAGGATTCTTAATCTCTTCCTCAGGCTAACAATGAAAATATTTCACAGGAGGGGCGGAACCCACGATCTGCTTGTTAGACGTAAAGCCGTTGAAGGTATAAAGATACCTTATTACTTGCACACCTATGAGGACGCATACATAAGGTCTTGGATAATCAAAAAAGGCTACAAGGTCTTAGGAGTCTTTGATCCTTACTGTATACATTACAGACCAAATGTTGTGTGGACCCTAAGCAAAAGCCTCGAATTCATGGTAAGTGACATAAAATATGCCGTTCGCAACCCTCCCCTTATACTCTCATATGGAGCCTACGCGGCTATTGTTGCCAATCAAATTCTGTTACACAAATACAAGAACAAGACAGAAGACTGACAGAATAACCAGTTAACGTGAAATGTTTCTCGATTTTAAAACAAATAGACCTATTGTCGCTTGACATCTTGAGCAAATAAAGAATAGAGGTTTAAAACCTAGCATGCTAACTATGACCACAGATACTAATGCGGCAACGCTTCTGCAATATCATAGGCTGACTCAAAAATGGCGAAGAATAAGCCCATTCTATCTCTGACACTCATGTCCACTATCAAGGCTAGACAAGCTGGACTTTGAAGGCCGTAGGCTACTCCAAAGAAGAATTCAGTTACATATAGTTGCGCCAAATCAGAGGCGAAGATACATGAAAGCGAACATGTAGCGCCAGCCATGACGCCGTCGAAGAAAATCTTCTCTTTCCCGTAGAGGTCAACAGGTTTTCCGGCGGGTGTCTTATAAATTGCTTGTCAAACTGAAAACCGCAGTGAGTAAACCAACGTCTAAGATGGACGCGGAGAAACGGTTAACAATAAATATGGGGTAAACAGGACCTAGCAAGCCGACTCCTAAAGAGCTGAGAGTACTCAATGTAATTACGAGTGGAATCTCCCTTCTTTGCATACACACTGCCTCCGATCTGTAGAGACAAGGTGCGTATGCCTCTCAAGTCAAGGGGTGACGACATTCTGCAGTCGGCTCTCTACCACGATTAAGATATATTTTAGGCTAACGGGAAAATAAACCTTCCGAGAAAGGTATAATACACATTCGATCTTAGGGTATGTTAAACCAATCTTTTCTAGTAATTTCTTCCATGATTTTCAAAACGACTAATGGTCATCTTCCTAGAGCTTCTTATGGAGAAGGGAGAGACAAGGGGTGAGAAGCCTCTAACTTTACCCGTAAGAGGCTATACGAAACTGTGCAGTCAAAGCAAGACCAAAACAGACATAAAAAAACGCGCCTAACAGAAACATAGTTCTAAAAGCACCAAAAAGAATAAAATTAGGGTCGCCGTCTGGTGAAATGGGGTCGTCGGCTAGCTTGGTTTAGGCTCCGAGCTTCGGGCGTTCGGGACCCTGGTTCAAATCCGGGCGACCCCATTTTTTAGAAGCGTTTTTTTGTGGAAATGTGCTTGTTTTTGCGTAAATGTATTATTTTGTCCACAAAAGATATAAATAGGACGTGTATGTCTTAATTATCCGTTTCGGAGGTTAGCACAGTGAGGGATAAAGTTTGGAGTCAGCTCCGTCCTGGAGAAAGCTGGGTCTACTTCAGTATTGAGAGTTAAGAAAGTTTCGATAGACTGTTCTCCGTCTGATCTTTTTTTAAGGATTCGCGATCGTTGCGAGTATGCGTTCCTCCTAGAGTCAATGAAAGGTCCAGAGAAGCTAGCTGATTTTTCTTTTGTTGGGTTCACGCCCAAGAAAGTATTGACTGCGAAGAACGGTGTAGTAACCGTAGAGGACATGGAATCCGACGAGAATACTACCGTAGCTGTGTCTGACCCTCTCGGTTTTCTGCGTAAACTTCTTAAGGCTCGGATTGGCAGTAGAAGGTTTAGGTTCGTCGGGGGCGCAGTGGGATACGTCTCCTATGACGCAGTGCGGTATTGGGAAAAAATTCCAGACATCTCTGTAGACGACTTGAGTTTTCCTGATTTTCACATGGGAATATACGACGATGGAATAATATTTGACCATGTTTCCGGAGAGAAATTCTACTTCTATCATGATGAGAATCGGTTACCCGAAATCATCGGCTTTGCGGCTGAAACAGAGACGCCTGAACAGCTGACCTTTACTACGCCTAGGGCTAACATCAAAAAAGACCGATATGAAGAGTTAGTTCAAAAAGCTAAGGCGTACGTATCTTCAGGAGACATCCTTCAGGTTGTCCTCTCGAAAAGGTACGAATTCGAGGTTAACGGAGACCTCATCAGGTTCTATTTGTCTCTCCGCAAAATCAACCCATCGCCTTACATGTATTTTTTAAAGATGGGTAAAAAGAGAATCATCGGATCAAGCCCGGAGATGCTTGTTAGGGTTGACGGAAACTATGTGGAGACATTTCCTATTGCAGGCACCAGACCAAGACTGCAAAATGATGCCGCAAACGCGGCTTTGGCCAAGGATCTTCTTTGTGATCCCAAGGAACGCGCTGAACACGTTATGCTTGTTGACCTAGCTCGGAATGACATAGGCAGAGTTTCAAGGTTTGGAACCGTGGATGTCCCAGAATTCATGAAGGTCCACGAGTACAGCCACGTTCAGCATATTGTTTCAAACGTGAGAGGTATCCTTAGGGATGACTGTGACTGTTTTGACGCTTTGAGAGCCGTTTTTCCTGCTGGCACAGTTTCAGGTGCTCCAAAGGTTAGGGCGATGGAGGTTATTGAAGAATCCGAGCCGACGAGGAGAGGACCTTACGCAGGCGCAGTTGGCTACTTCTCATATAATGGCAACGCCGACTTTGCCATCTCAATAAGAACGCTTGTGGCTGACGGGACCAGATGCTTAATCCAAGCAGGAGGAGGCATAGTTGCAGACTCAGTGCCAGAGAAGGAGTGGTTTGAAACCGAGTACAAGGCTAAGGCCCTTATGAAGGCTCTGGAGATTGCGGAGGGTTGGGAATGAGGGTTCTCGTAATAGATAACTATGACTCGTTTGTCTATAACCTAATCCAGTATCTGGGGGAATTTGGAGCTAGGGTCATCGTTCGTAGAAACGACAAGATAACCCTTGATCAGGCGGTGATCCTGCGTCCTGAAAGGATTGTGATTTCTCCTGGTCCAGGCACGCCCGAGGATAAACGATATTTTGGGGTTTGCTCAGATATTCTGCGTTTCTTAGGGCCGAAGATACCAGTTCTAGGCGTCTGCTTAGGGCATCAAGGGATCATTTCCACTTTTGGCGGAAAGATAAGGCGTGCAAGGAGATTGATGCATGGCAAAACAAGTTTAGTAAGGCACGATGGCGGAGGTGTATTTCGGGGGCTAGAGAATCCTCTGGTTGCGGCACGTTATCACTCTTTGGTTGGAGACATTAATTCTCTGCCTTCATGTTTGGAAATAACAGCGGAGACCATTGACGATGGGGAGATTATGGGTGTGCGACACGTGAAGTATCCGATTGAAGGTGTGCAATTTCACCCCGAGTCTATACTCACAGCTAGTGGAAAGATGATTATAAAGAATTTTCTTGAGAGCGAGTGAGGCCATGATTAGGGAATGCATTGACAAACTTGTTAGAAACATTGACTTGACCTATGAGGAGTCAAGAGAGATAATGAAGGAAATAATGTCTGGCGCCGCAACTGACGCTCAGATCGGAGCGTTCATCACCGCCTTAAGGATGAAGGGTGAAACGGTGCAGGAAATTTCGGCCTTCGCAGAAGTAATGAGAGAGTTTTGTTTTAGAATTAGCCCAAGGGTTTATGGGCGTCTTGTAGACACCTGCGGAACTGGTGGAGACAAAATAAAAACCTTTAACGTAAGCACCGTTTCAGCGTTTGTTGTTTCAGGTGCAGGAGTTACTGTAGCAAAACATGGTAATAGATCTTTTACTAGCAGGTGTGGTAGTGCTGATCTGTTGGAGAAGCTTGGCCTTAACCTAGATCTTGAACCTGAAAAAATTGAGAAGGTCATTGAAGAAGTCGGCGTCGGATTCATGTTTGCTCCGAAGTTTCATCCTGCCATGAGATTTGCTGTTGGACCGCGAAGAGAAGTTGGGATCCGAACTGTCTTCAACATCTTGGGGCCACTTACTAATCCTGCTGGCGTGAACGCCCAAGTTCTCGGAGTTTACAGTAAAGAGTGGGTAGAGCCTCTGGCTTACGTTCTGAAGGAGCTTGGCTGCGAAGAAGCTATAGTTGTCCATGGTTTGGAGGGTCTGGATGAGATTTCCGTTACTGGTAGGACCTTGTTAGCGTGGCTGAAGAACGGCCAAGTTTCCGTGAGAGAGATAGAGCCAGATGATTTTGGTTTAAAGCCAGTAGAATTCAGTGGTACGGGTGAAACTACACCTGAAGAAAGTGCCGAGATTGCGTTTAGACTGCTTAATGGTTCTTTGGACGCTCAAGATTCGAGAAGAAACATTGTGCTTCTTAATGCGGCTGCTGGTATTGTGGTAGGTAGCTTGGCAGACAGTCTAGCTTATGGGGCTGAGTTAGCCGCCGAGTCAATAGATAGCGGAGCTGCGTATAAAAAGTTAAGGATGATGGTAAAAGCGTATGACGGAGACATTTCTGTTCTGGAGGAGTTGGAGAAGAAGTATGCCTGATTTTCTTGACATTCTAGCTCAAGACGCATTAAGAACAATTAGAGAGGGATATTATGAAACTTTTGTGGAGGCAAGAAACCTTCATTTAAGCTTGAGAAAAGCAATTCTTCAGTGTAAAAAGACAGCAATTATTTCTGAAATAAAGTTTTTTTCGCCATCCCTCGGCATGTTAAGAGAAAATAGCAACATTGCACGGGTTGCCAGAGAAATGGAAGATGGGGGAGCTGTTGGGATATCCATATTGACTGAGCCAAAACACTTCAGAGGCAGGCCAGAATATGTCGCGGAAACTAGGAAAGAGGTGGATATTCCAATTCTTATGAAAGATGTCATATTAAGTCGTGTGCAGATTGAAGCTGCTTATAGATCTGGCGCTGATGTTGTATTGTTAATTCAGACACTTTTTAACAGGGACTATTGTGAGGAAAGCGTTCAAGATTTGATAGATTTTTCTCATTCAAAGGGGATAGAGGCACTCTTGGAAGTTCATACAAGAGACGAATTTCTTTCCGCATTAAAGACAACTGCAGACTTGATTGGCGTGAATAATCGTGATTTAGGTACACTCGAAGCGGATCTTAACACGGTCAGACATGTTCAAATGGGCTCTCGTGCCAGTGATAAGGTAATAATTGCTGAAAGCGGCATCAACAGCGTTGACGATATTCGTTTGCTGCGAAAAACTGGTGTAAGAGCCTTTCTTGTAGGAACCGCCGTGATGAGCGCTGAATGTATAAAAACAAAGGTTAGCGAGCTGGTGGAAGCAGTTTGAGTCGAGTTCGGGTCAAGGTATGTGGAATAACTTCTTTCAAAGACTTGAACATGGTTGTGGAAGCTGGAGCAGACGCCGTAGGCTTCGTGGTAGATGTTCCCCAATCGTCCAAATCTCTCTCTTTAGATGAGGCTGAGAAGCTAATTAGGGCGACTCCTGTGTTTGTTGAAACAGTTGCGGTTACAGTTTTTGCATGTCTGAAAAGTTTGAAGGAAATTTGTGAAAAATTAAATCCAGACTTAGTTCAAGTTCATGGTCTAAGATTTAATGAGAAAATACGCGAAACCTTTCCAAATACACGTTTAATAGGTGCTGTTCAGGCTAAATCTGAAGGTGCCGTTGTTGCCGCTTTGGATCTGTCAAAAACGTTTGATGCAGTTTTGGTTGACTCTCATGTTCATGGATCTTACGGGGGCACAGGGAAAACGCATGATTGGAATCTAAGCAGGAGGATAAGGGACGTTATTCACCCGAAGCCATTGATCCTTGCAGGCGGCTTGACTCCAGAAAACGTTAAGGAGGCTATACGGGTTGTTAAGCCACATGCTGTGGATGTTTCAAGCGGCGTCGAGTCTCGCCCAGGGGCTAAGGACAGATACAAAGTGCTTCAGTTCATAGAACGAGCAAAGGAGGTAGATGTTTGTTGAGGCTGCAAAAGTACCCTGTGTGCGGAAAGTACGGAAAGTATGGAGGACAGTTCGTGCCCGAAACCTTAATGACAGCAATTAAAGAACTGGAAAAGGCATATTTACAGGCTAAAGAAGATCCTGTATTCCATAGGCAGCTTAACTATTTCCTCAAGGATTATGCTGGAAGGCCGACGCCTTTGTATTTTGCTGAAAACTTAACAAAAGCGCTTGAGGGAGCGAGGGTTTACTTGAAACGTGAGGATTTGGCTCACGGTGGAGCTCATAAGATAAACAATACTTTGGGGCAGGCGCTGTTGGCGAGGAGGATGGGTAAGAGAAGAGTTATTGCTGAAACAGGCGCTGGACAACACGGCGTAGCCACAGCAATGGCCTGTGCGGCTCTTGGTCTACATTCTGAGATTTACATAGGTGCTGACGATATGAAGAGACAGAAGCTTAACGTTTTTAGGATGAGGATATTAGGTGCAGATGTTCACTGTGTTGATTCTGGATCGAGGACCCTTAAGGATGCTATAAATGAAGCCTTAAGGGATTGGGTGACAAACGTTCAAGACACTTATTACCTTATAGGTTCAGTGGTTGGGCCGCATCCTTACCCCATGATAGTCAGAGATTTTCAAAGCGTCATTGGAAAGGAAATTAAGAGTCAGTTTCTTGAGAAAGAAGGCAAGCTTCCAAACGCTCTTGTAGCCTGCGTGGGCGGCGGAAGCAACGCTATTGGGACATTTTACCCTTTTTTGGACGATGTTGAGGTTGAACTGTATGGCGTAGAGGCTGGTGGAGAAGGGCTTAGCACTGGAAAGCACGCTGCCTCGATATGCGGTGGATCTGAAGGCGTATTTCATGGGATGCTCACGTACATTATTCAAGACGAAGACGGTCAGATACTTAACACTCACAGCATCTCAGCTGGACTTGACTATCCAGGAGTTGGTCCTGAACTTTCCCTTCTTAAAGGCACAGGAAGAGCGCGATTTGTTGCAGCCACAGACGAAGAAGCCGTGGACGCTTTTCTCAAACTATCAAAAGGTGAGGGAATTGTTCCGGCTTTAGAGCCTTCTCATGCCTTGGCATTTGCCATGAAGCTAGCTAAGACTTTAGGAAAAGACAAAGCAATCGTTGTTACACTTTCCGGAAGAGGAGACAAGGACGTCGAAGTAGTGACCAACTATCTAGGTGAGCCCGTATGAGGAGGATAGCGGAGACATTTTCTAAACTAAGAAGGCTGAACGAAGGCGGTCTAGTCGCCTATGTCACCGCTGGTGACCCTGACCCATCGTGTACAGTCAAGATTGTTGACGTTCTAGTAAAGGGAGGAGCCGACATTGTTGAGCTTGGAATCCCCTTTTCAGATCCAATTGCGGATGGACCTGTTATTCAAGCAGCAACTGTGAGATCGTTGAATGCCGGAACAACGGTTAAGAAGGTTTTTAGAATTTCTGAGGAGATCAGGAAAGAGAACGAGGTTCCCTTGATCATCCTGTCGTATTTTAACCCGATTTACAGGATGGGTATAGAGGATTTTTTCGATTTCGCTGAGACCTCGGGAATTGATGGAATTGTTGTTCCCGACCTTCCTATTGAGGAGGCAGCTGAATACAAAAAAGCTGCTGAAGCCCACGGGATAGACACAATATTTCTCGTCGCACCCTCCACGCCTACTGAACGTCTAAGAAACATTATTGAGTACACATCTGGATTTCTCTATCTTATTTCTGTCTTCGGGGTTACCGGCGTAAGAAAAAGGATTCAAGGTTCAGCTGTAAGGCTGATTAGAAAAGCGAGCCAAGTTACGCGTGACCATGTTCCTCTAGCGGTTGGGTTTGGAATATCCAAGCCTGAGCATGTTAAAACTGTACTACGGAATGGTGCTGACGCTGCGATAGTAGGAAGCGGTTTTGTAAAGATAATTGAGACAAATCAAGATAGAAACAGTATGCTTGAGGCATTATATGATTATACAAGACAACTGAAAGCTACAACGGTGAATAAGTAACCCTCTGGTAACACTTCATTAGAAATTTCATCCAGCGTTTAACATTCCCTCTTTTTAGGTTCAGTGCGTGTTGAGAACTTCTTCCTTTACATGAGTTCTGTGGAAACAATGTGGAACTGTGGATTTCATGATAGTGTCGAAGGCTTTTTTATGTAGGGCATCGTAGTCTTTGGGGCATTAATTTTTTCTGTGTTGTTGCTGAAACTCCAAGACTATTGATGGAAATGCCTTATAATAGTCTGTGAAGCTTTCATTGGTTGTAATTGGGTATTTCATTTAAATATGGTCGTGGTTGAGGTTAAGTTTGATGTGTAGTCGAGGGTTGCCAGAGAAAATCAGGGTGTCAATTGGTTCAGCCATAGCTTTGGGTTTAGCTGAAGGAAATGTTGATGTTTTACCAACGACAATTTATACGCTGACTTACAGGCGCGGTAAATGTTTAGCTAATTGCGCCTTTTGTCCACAATCAAAAACGAGCAGTGGAAGAGCGGATATGCTTTCCAGGGTTGTTTGGCCCGCTTTCCCAACTGAAGAGGTAATTAAGCGTTTGGTAAAAGCTTACTCGAAAGGAAGGGTTCTCAGAGCGTGTATTCAAGCTTTGAACTATCCGCATGTTCAAGAAGACATAATATCTATAGCTCAAAAGATTCGGGCTTCTTGTGATGTACCTATTTCCGTATCCTGTCAGCCTCTTACAAGAGAGATTATGCAGAAATTTGCCACTGTAGGCGTCAACAGAGTAAGTATCGCGTTAGACGCTGCGACAGAGGGTCTTTTTGATAGAACAAAGGGTAGTAATGTTGGAGGACCGTACAGGTGGCAAAACCATCTTGCAGCGCTGAGCGAAGCCATTGAAGTTTTTGGCAAAAACAATGTGTCTACCCATCTGATAGTTGGGTTGGGAGAGCAAGAGGAAGAATTTGTAAAAATACTTCAAGTCTGCGTTGACATGGGCGTTTATCCTGCACTCTTCGCTTTTACGCCCATTCCAGGCACAATGATGGAAACTCATCTGCCTCCGCCTGTCGATTGTTACCGAAGATTGCAGCTTGCCCAATACTTGATTACGCAGGGATTATCGCGATACGAAAACATGAAATTCGAAAATGGGCATCTAATTGGATTCGGACTTGAGAAGGACCTCATGAAAAAAATTATAAACACTGGTGAACCTTTTCGAACCTCTGGATGTCCCGGTTGCAACAGACCATACTATAATGAGCGGCCTAAAGGTCCAATTTACAACTTTCACAGAAAACTAACTGAAGATGAAGTGAAAAGCATTGAAAAAGATTTATGCATTTAGAACATAGAAAAAGTTAATGATAGGAGGACCTTTAATGAAAATTTTCGTCGACACAGCAGAGATTGAAGAAATCAAAACCGCCATATCATGGGGGATAGTTGACGGCGTCACAACTAACCCTTCGCTCATAAAAAAGGCGGTGGACAGGAGACAAGGCAAAATTACGATGGAGGAGTACATCGAAGAAATTGTGAAAATTTCACCTGGACCAGTCAGCTTAGAAGTTCTTGGCGGAAAATGTGACAAAATAGTTAAAGAAGGAAGACTTCTATACAAAAAGTTCAGCAAACACGGGAAAGTCGCAATAAAAATCCCAGTAAACCCAAGCATACAAAAAAATGACGGGCTTGAATTTGACGGGTTGAAAGCCATAAAACAACTCTCAAGCGAAGGCATCCCCATTAACGTTACTTTGGTAATGTCTCCGGAACAAGCATTACTAGCTGCAAAGGCTGGAGCAACTTATGTAAGCCCATTCGCAGGTAGGGTGGACGACTATATCAGGTCAAAAATGGGCATGAGGATAGGAAAAGACTTTCAAAAGGACTCCTACTTTGATACAAAACGCATTCAAATGATAGCTGAAAGAAAGGTTGATGACCTTATTGATAGTTCGAGATCAGTGGCTGAAATTTACAATGATGTTGAAGGCTGGAAATTCTGGGAACAAGTGCAAGACAACGGAGTTTGGAGTGGAGTAGACCTTGTGGCGGAAATTCTGAATATCTATCGGAATTATGACATAAAAACAGAGGTTATAGCTGCAAGCATAAGAAATCCCCGCCAAGCCAGAGAGGTTGCAGAACTTGGAGTCCATATAGCAACTCTTCCATTCGAAGTTATTCAGGGAATGATTTCACATTACAAAACAATGGAAGGAATGCAAACTTTCACAGCTGACATTGTTCCTCCTTACCGGGCTCTTTTTGACCAAAAATAGACATTTCAAACAGCCAATTTCATAATACTTTATGCTTGATTTTGGATTAGAACACTCGGTGAAAGAATGACTAATTACTTTGATGATGGAAAGGGATGCAAGGTCATTTTTGACGATTTCCGAAACGTGGAGCTAGACGAACCAGCTAACTTGGTATTTGCTGATCCTCCTTTCGGCATCAACTTCAAAGCCAATTTACAAACATATCACAGAAAGCCTGATGCGTTTTCATATAAAGAAGTTCCAATAGAAGAGTATCCAAGGTTCATCAGATCCCTACTTAACTGGTCTTACAGCGCTCTAGGCAAAACTGGAAGCATGTGGCTGCTTTCCGGGTGGAACAATCTTGGCACAGTGCTTCAAGCTGTTGCTGAGTCAGGTTTTCACTTATTAAACCACTGCATCTGGAAGTATCAGTTCGGCGTTTTCACCAAAAAACGGTTCACCACATCGCATTACCACCTTCTTCTTCTAGTAAAAGACCTGAAGAATTACGTTTTCAACAAGCCTAGACATTATGCTGAAGACGTATGGTACATAAAAAGACCATACAACCGAGGCGTGCAAACGGCGGGAAACGAGCTTCCAGAAAAATTGGTTGAGAAATGCATAAGAACCTCGTCAAACGTTGGAGACCTCGTGGTTGATCCTGTCTTAGGTTCAGGAACAACTCTTAAAGCCTGTCTTCACACAGGCAGAAGATGCATAGGCATAGAGATCAATCCCGCGCTCATTGAAAGAATCATGTCAAAACTAAACATGTAACATAGTATTAGTCCGAAAAGTATTATGAATTGAACAGTGAAAGTTTGTACTAAAATTTGCTTTGTGGACTAATTGTGTAGATGGAAAAACGAATTCGCTGTTTTTATCCTTAAATTGATGAAAGAGGCAAGAATTTGGCTCCCTTAACCAAATTTGGAATAAGGCTGAAAATCGTCCAAAATGAAAAAAGAAGCAAAATCAACTAATTCTAATAATTAATCCACAAAGCACTAAAATTAAAAAAAGATTGGGAAGGGTGAAACCCTTATCCCTTAGCTGTATGCGCATTAAATCAGGTTTTATGCGGTTTCTGCGGATTTAACGTTGCATTCCACGTAGTACTGAGCGTTTTCAGTGAAGACCGTGATGCCTATGGTTGTGCCGATGTCATTCACGTTTATGCTGTCTGGGCTTGTGATGTAGATGATTAATGTGTCGCCTGAGGCTAATGGAAGATCCGTGCTAGGAGTAGAGAAGCTGCCGGTTTCTCCGTCAACATACTCCATTGAGGTCCAAGTCTGAGATGCATTTGGACATTGAAGTGATCCGCTGATTGCTGAATCAAGTCTCAGGTAGCGAACTGTGGACCATGCTGCTTCGACTCCTCTGACTTGGATCTTGTCGATGACTACGTCTCTTCCGCCGACACAATCGACTGCTACCGCAGCAAAAGCAGTGCCATTAGCGTAGACCCAGATAGCTTGTTTAGAAAGCCTAAGGTCTTCTTGTTGAGTTCTGGTTGATGTAATGTTGATGGCGTACATTGTGACTACGCCTGCGAGAAGCACTGAGACCACTAGTATTATTAGAGTTGTTACTACTGTGCTGAGCGCTTTCTTATTGTTTAATAGACGCTTCATTTTTCTCACTCGAGAAGTATTGATGCAAGAAATCGATATAGTAATTTGTGCGTCAATCCACCCTACATACAATAAGCAAACTCGCTACTTGGATAGGCGCAACGCCCAAAATCTCATGATCTAAATGGTCTGAACCATTTGTCTGGAACCACGGTTTATATACAGTTTCGGAAGCAAAAAACAGTATCAAAAACATGATAGCCAACTCAGTATTCGAGAAACATCCAGCCCCGTTCTCTTGAATATCTTTCATCGTGTCTATTGACAGATTTGTATCTCGGTGTTTTCCGTAAATGTCACAGGACCATCAGGCTTTGTGTCTACGACAGTGAAGGGAACATGCTGAGCCAAAATTCTTACCACAACAATGTTGTTCTTCATTAAGGCCCTGCCTACCAATTCCTTTCTCAAAAAACTCTTTAGAGCCTCATCTACAAACATGCCCACGCCGGATGGAATTATGACGACCGTTTCAGCCTTAGACGTATTAGTTTTGCTGACAGTAACAATCTCACCTATCCTTGTCCCAGCGTTTCGCCTTACATAGGCGTCTATCTTGATTATGTTTTCATCTTCGTTTCCAAAATCAGAAGAATAGACTCTTGCTGTTGTTCTTTTGTTGCCAACAATTTCTATAACGTCTCCATCCAATGTACGCAAGATTTTCATGGTGTTCTTGCTGATTCTTGCAATTCCTTTTGTGAGGTCACCTGTTTTTGCATCATAGACCCTAAGCTTAATACTACAAGTCTCATTGCTTGTCATGTTCTACTTTTGCCTTCTAAAATTGTCATTTTTGTTGAAAAACTAAAAACACAAGTTTAGTTTACCCAAAGCTAAAAAACAAGTCTGCGATAAAAACATTATTTTTTGCCCAAAAATCTCGCTCTTGCACATGACAAGTCACAACTCTAAAGCGCATTCTGAGTGCTGAAAATGGCGCTTGATTTGGGGAAAAGTATATACAAAAATGGATATTTCTAACAATTCATTTAAGTATGCCAATTTTAAGTATCTACACAAGAAATGCAAATGAACAATAAAAAAACTAAGTGGCGGAAAAATTGCCAATCATCGAAACAAAAAACCTCACGTACACTTACCTCACGGGGACGAAGCCGGCCTTTGAAGACGTGACCCTCGAAATTGACAAAGGCGAATTCATCGTCCTAACCGGTCCAAGCGGATGCGGCAAAACTACCCTTTGCAGGTGTTTTAATGGTTTGATTCCACACTTTTACAGCGGAAAACTTGAAGGCGAAATATATGTATCCAATCTAAAAGTTATAGAACATCCAATCCATGAACTTGCACGACATGTCGGAATGGTTTTTCAAAATCCAGAAAACCAGCTTTTCGCGCTTTCAGTTGAAAAAGACGTTGCCTTCGGGCTGGAAAATCTCGGAATAAGCCGAGAAGAAATGCGTGAAAGAGTAGACTGGGCTCTCAAAATGACGGGAATTTATGAACTTAAAGACAGAGCGCCATACGAGCTTTCAGGCGGACAACAACAGCGAGTTGCGATCGCTTCTGTTCTTGCGATGCAGCCAGAAATCATAGTTCTCGATGAACCGACAAGTTTTCTGGATCCTGTTGGAGCTAAAAACATTTTTGAAGTCATTAATAAGCTTAACAAAGACTTGGGCATAACCATAATTCTTGTTGAACACAGACTCGACCTTACCTCAAAATACGCCAGCCGCGTTATGATAATGGATAAAGGCAGAATTGTCCTCGATGGTCTTCCAAAAGAAATTCTTAACAGTGAGGAAGCCAGATTAATCGGGGTAGGAATACCTAAAGTAACACGGTTATACCAAATCCTCAGAAACAAAGGAGTACCATTGAACCGTGTTCCTCTAAGCGCTGAGGAAGCTACAAGGGACTTGCTGGAGGTTTTACGAATTTGATAAAAATCCAAGATGTCTTTTTCACATATCCAAACGGCGTAGAAGCGTTAAGGGGAGTGAATCTCGAAATTCAAGACGGCGAGTTCCTCGCCATCATGGGTCAAAATGGGGCTGGAAAAACTACTTTGGTTAAGCACATCAACGGGTTACTAAAACCCACTAAAGGCACTGTAATGGTTGATGGAGTAGACACAACAAAGGTTAGCGTGGCAACTTTGGCAAAAAAGGTCGGTTTCGTATTCCAAAACCCTGACCACCAACTTTTCAGCGAAACCGTAGAAGAGGAAATCTCATTTGCATTAAGAAATTTCGGATTCAGCGAGTCTGCAATAAAAGAGAGAGTAAATTGGGCTTTAAACCTTCTGGATTTGGCTGAATACCGAAAGGTTTCGCCTTTCATGCTAAGCGGTGGAGAGAGAAAAAGGGTTGCACTTGCCTCAGTTTTGGCGTGGGATCCAAAGATCGTCATACTTGATGAGCCGACAATTGGTCAAGATAGTCAACAGAAGGAGCGGCTGAGACAATTTATTTTACAGCTAAACCATTTAGGTAAAACTGTTATTATCGTAACTCACGATGTCGAATTTGTAGCTGAATGTAAATCCCAAGTAGTTTTGATGTCTCAAGGAAAAATCATTGCGCACGGTTCAGCTAAAAAGGTATTAACAAACCTCGAAGTTGTCACTCAAGCCTCGGTAGTTCTGCCGCAGATTTCTCAACTTTTCGCAAACCTCAAAAACATTAGCTTTCCAACAGAAGTTATCGACGTCAATGAAGCAGCAGACATTCTTCTTGGAAAATTAGGTGACAGCCAATGAGTATGTTTAACGGGTTCAAGTTTAGAAGCGTCAACTCAACAATTCATAAAATGGATCCGAGAGCAAAGTTCATCTATGTCTGTGTCATGTTTGCTGTAGCTGTGATGTTTAGTCAGCTGATTCCACTTTTAGTGTTGTTCATTATCCAGACGCCGTTAGTTTTTGTAGCTCGAGTTCAAAAAGAATGGCTGCGTTCCATGAAAGGCGCTGCTGGATTCGCAGCAATCATTTTTCTGATGAACGTTTTGTCTCTTTATTTCTACGGTAATTATGAGTCTCTGTCAGCCATATTAGAACGGTCTCTTGCCTTAACACTCAGGTTCATGGTTCTTATCGAGTCTTTCTCAGTGTTTTTTCTCACAACATCACCTGATCTTCTTGGTTTGGCTTTAGAACAAAGCCATGTGCCATATGAACTGTGTTTTGCCTTCACAACTGCTGTTCGTTTCGTACCCGTTCTTGCAGAGGAGGCCCAGACAATAATGGACGCCCAAAAAGCAAGGGGACTTGAGTTGGAAGGTGGAAGTTTTGTCAAGAAAATTAGAAATTACATCCCTATTCTTATTCCTCTTATTGTGAACGCCATACGCCGAAGCCTTGAACTTGCCGAAACCATGGAGTCTAGAGCTTGGGGGGCAACGCAAAACCGAACGAATCTCTACGTTCTTAGAATGGGAAGAAAAGACCTTCTTTTGATGCTTTTTTCTTTTATTGTGTTAGCAGTTTCAGCTTATGTTTCGTGGAATGTTCAAATTCCAAACATAACCTATTTATTGAACATTTGAGAATTAATGAGAATGTAAAAAGAAGGGAGTTATCTAATTTATGGTATGCACACCGCTGATTCCATATCATATATGAAACGCAAATTTATATTATCGGAATAATAAGTGTAATTCTCGTCTTTCAATCTATAGTTGTATATGTCAAGGGTGGATTTTTTCGAGATGTGCGAAACTCATTTGCCAATATATTGGAAACTTCTAAACAGTTGAAGATGAAGACATATGAGAAATCACAAGGTTTAATGGATAATAGCATCGATTAATAAATAAATGTGAACTTGTCTATGAAAAGAAAATATCTTGAGTTATTGAAAGCATGGAAAGGTTTTCCTAATTGGTATTCGCGTTTCTGGGATGCCAAAGTTTGGAAAGAGATCACAGATGAAGAATGGACTAAAGGTGTAATTGCTCCTTTCATTGTAACATATATAGCGCCAGCTCTTAACTGTAGCATCAGACTTGAACTAGACGATAGAGATTTTATTCTCTTGAAAAGTGGTGATGAATTAGTCTATATCGAGCACGAGAATAAAATTGATAATGCCTTTAGCGAATTGCCCAAACTTCACAAGTCACAGGCACCGATAAAGTGTATAGTATCTTATAGCGAGCTTGACGAAATCAAAGAATATGTTAACCTGTGGTTCTCGCCTCCCATTGTGAATCTTGAAAGGCCAAAGAAAAACAATGAGGAGTGGCTATTGATCTTCGGAATCATTAATTCAGAGACAAAATATATGGAAAAACCCACCGATTGGAGAGGGATTTGTTTCTATTTTGAGAATGAAAAATGGCAAAAGCAAGAAATCTAATAAGATATACATGAAGATCATCTTGTTTCTTGCTATCGGGTTTGTTTGAATAATTCTAAGCCTCAACTTGGTTCCATTGAGACCGTGACTTTGGTTGACAGTCATGGAATGTTGCAGTTAGTGTCTCAGTCTTTAATGACGTCTAGAGGAATGCAAAAAACATTAAAAGTGCGTAGATGTAACTTGTTTTGGTGAGAAATTGGTAATTTATATGAACGTTACTACAAAGCGGAAGTTCAGCCTCAAGAATTTTGATGCAAAAGTAGAGGAATTAGGTAACCGAACACCATGAACTATTGAAAAAACGAAAAGAGGAACTCAGTTAAACAGAGCAATGCATCACAAACAATATCAAGGTAGGGTTGAAATAGGAGAGGTTCCGAATCAAAGGTTAATTTATGCTAGTGTTTGGGGGAACGAGGAGGAAAGACTAACAAGTTCTTGGATTGAATGGATGATTCGGTATTTTTCCAATAAAATGGCCACGATTGAAGTATTATCAGATGAAGCCAAAGTAGGACAAGAGACCTAATCAAAGAGCTAATATTTTGAAACTTCCCCTGTGAGCAACAGTATACATTTTCATAGTTAAAACCATAATTTCAATCTATCCCGGAATCTCTCAATATTCGTTGTTCTGATAGCTCCGAATGTCGGAACATAAGGCGAACCGTCTTTTTTCAATTGCTAAATGTATCCGCAGACAGGGCTAATTCATAAAATTATGTTGCTTGACCTTTTTTCGGAAATCCCTCTGCATAGCTTTTCTGCAATTGGGAGAATAAGCAAAGGTATTAATGAGTGCCAAATTTAAATAGAAGTTCCACGCCGACTGTGCCGAATCAAAAATTATGTTTTTCCATGAATGTCACTTCTGTCTGACGGGTTTGCTAAAAAAGTAAATGAGTACCGTTCTTTACACAAATTCAAGATATTAGGCATTAAGTTCTAAGAAAGAAGTCGTCAAAATAATATACGTCTATTGTATATGGATACTATCGGAAGATTAAATAATATTTGGAGTTTTATAAATTGGGTATAGATGAGCTTCTTCAGGAGACCGCGAAACTTACTGGGCAAATGGATGAGTGCATAAGAAAGGCTTGGCGCGAGGTAAAGATTGAGCCGATGCGTGCTCTTTTATGGGATGAAAGAGAGTTAATCATGCCTTTTTATTTTCATTTGTGACCTATGGTAGAAGACTTGAAAGCGAATTTAGAAGATATACAATTTCACATAATACCTGAATACGCTCCAAAAGAATCATCGTACGCTAAAGAGTACGATGTAAAGTACCCTCCTCTCATAGAAGATAAAACAGAATACTCTAGGACAAGAAAGGTTGATCTATGCATAGCTGCCTTTGACAGTTATGACATAGAAGAAAAGAAGAAAGACACGAAAATGACTTACTGGTTCATTAGGCATCTCCCCATTGCACTGTTAGAATTTAAGATCGATACTATGAGAGAGTCGCTTTATGAGAAAATGAAAAACGATTTAGGAAAATGCGGCGAAATCAAACAAAGATACCGCGGCGTAAACAAGATATATCTTTGCTGTCTGGCAAATAAGCCCCCATCTACGGAAAAATGTCGAAAATAATGGATGAAGCGAAAGTTGAAACTTTCACCCTATGTTATGGAACATGGGATGGAAATAACTTGGGCATCATTGAAATCAAAGGCATATAGGATCATCTCGACAAGCTGATGCGACAGCAGCAGTGTCAAGCGTCATTTAACATTAGGCTTTTTGTTATACAAATAATGGTTACCACATCTAAATATTCGTCAAGCCGCTTCAATTCAGTCTTTTCTCATGCTTCAAAGGATGCTCATGGGAAAGGGGTACTTAAGAGTAATTGGATTGAGATATGTTTTGTTACGCTTTATTGAATAAAATCCTAATCTTCTAGGATAGTTTCCGTACTCTATCGCCTTGCTCCAATAGACTTCTACATCACCACCCCGCTATTCCTTCTTTTAATAAATAATATAAGTAATTCAAATTCGTAGCTTCTCTCGGCCTCGTCTAATCTCCCAAACAAACAGACAAGAACAGAGTAGCATAATGCTAAAAATTAAAAATGAAAATAGTGCAACCAAGCTCTTTTGATGCAGCGTGATTGACGCTATGGTCGCAGGGGGAAACATCTTGGAAAACAATCAAACGAGGGTAAGGAAACTGGAACTTTACGAGAGGGATCTGAAAAAAGGCTTATGGAAGGAAAACACAACCCGCAAAGAATAATTCGCAGAAAAGAACTTGAGAAGTACCTTGTGCAGAGATGACAGTTCCCAAGCGTACTGCCCTCAAGAAAAATGCAAGCGCAAGGTTGAAGGTTCTATAAGTCTTAGTGTGTTGAGGGCTGTGAATAATTAGCTTATCGTTCTCGTATATCGCTGAGTGTTAGTCGATTTTTTGTCGGGATTATGATTCCCATCCTTCAGAAAGGATTAGGAGGTGATACATCTGAAGGATGGGGAAATCCTTGCGGATCTCAAGGATAAATACGCAGA
>Ga0272448_1002810_pt1 | contig 21381 bp, 19 predicted proteins | sample YNPCB0191_FD_202220 | JGI IMG/M metagenome (GOLD analysis project Ga0272448, IMG submission 202220) | Hot spring sediment microbial communities from Yellowstone National Park, WY, United States - YNP-CB-019-1 | ecosystem: Environmental > Aquatic > Thermal springs > Hot (42-90C) > Sediment... | reverse complement strand
GTATCACTCATAATGATATTGGAACCATTGTATCATCCATTTATCTTCATCTATGGTGCTTTCTTTATTTCAAATTAAACAAGTGAGGGTACTAACTAAGTTTGTTCTTCAGAGTATTTGATTCCTCCTCGTTCCTCCCTAGAAGTTCGTTTAGTATTTCTACTCTTCAATTTTAATATTGTTCGAACAATATTAAAATATCTCGTGAGATAAAACTCACGAATGAGAAATTATACAAACAAAGGATATAATCATAAATATATTATTAATATTATTATAAATGTTGATAAACAAAAGTAAAAAGGTAATTAGTTAATATGTTAACTATGTCAATTGATGATAATTAATTAGTTAATTATATTATTTTATTGATGTAGATCAATAAAATAACATGAATAGTAAACGATAATGATAAAATGAGCATAGTAATGATTAACTAAAATAATAATTAATAAGAATATTTTAGATTGATCATTAATAAAAATTAGTTTGATTATTGTTAACTAGAATAAGTTGTTTATTATTAACTGGCATGATTAATTAAACTATTTAAGTTAGCATTGATTAATCTTCATTGTCTGTATCGCACCACTCGCTCCCTTCTTTTAGACTATGATGGTAAAAATCAGGATACATGAAGCGACATGCTAACAAAGAATACCTAAAAAAACAAGAATAATTAATTTAATCATATAATATAGATTAATGAAAATTATTAGGTTAAGTATTATGGATTACGATAAATAATAATTCTTAATGCGAATCATTAGATAACACTTTAGTGATGATAATTATAATATTAATTATTGTTAAGAATGGTTAATTTAATAATTATTCTTATGAAGACTCATTTATTACTATTAAGTTGATTATTCTTGTTAATTCATATCCATCTAATTAATCTACTTATCCTTATTAATATTAACTAATCTGATTAAGTTAATTATTCTTGTTAATTATTATCAACTTACTTAACTTAATTATTCCTGTTAATTATTATCAACTTACTTATTTCTGTTAATTATTATCAACCTAATTAATCTAATTAACTTAAATTTTTTATTAAGAATAATTAGTTTAATATTTTGTTAATAAAAACAACCTATTATTTTTGTTAAGAACAATTCACCTATTTTTGTTAACAAGAATAACCTATTATTTTTGTTAAGAACAATCAACCTATTTTTTTTGTTAAGACCAATTAACCTATTTTTTTGTTAACAAGAATCAAACTAATTATCTTGTTAACAAGAATCAACCTATTATTTTTGTTAAGAACAATTAATCTATTTTTTTTGTTAAGAAGAATCAAACTAATTATCTTGTTAACAAGAATCAACCTATTATTTTTGTTAAGAACAATTAACCTATTTTTGTTAACAAGAACCAACCTATTCTTGTTAACAAAAATCAGTCTATTATTCTTAACAAAAATCAGTCTATTATTCTTAACATGAATCAACCTATTATTCATGTTAAGAATAATCAATCTATTCTTCTTAATAAGAACCAACCTATTATTTTGTTAAGAATAATCAGTCTAATTATTCTTCTTAATAAGAACCAACCTATTATTTTGTTAAGAATAATCAGTCTAATTATTCTTGTTAACTATTATCAACCTAATTAACTTAATTATTCGTATTAATTATTATCAATCTAATTAACTCAATTATTGTCAAGCTAATTAAATTAATTATTCTTGTTAATTCTTATCAAGCTAATTAAATTAATTATTCTTGTTAATTCTTATCAAGCTAATTAAATTAATTATTCTTGTTAATTCTTATCAACCTAATTAACTTAATTCTTATCAACCTAATTAACTTAATTATTCTTGTTAATTATTATTAACCTAATTATTCTTGTTAATTCTTATCAACCTAATTAACCTAATTATTCTTGTTAATTCTTATCAACCTAATTAACCTAGTTATTCTTGTTAATTCTTATCAACCTAATTAACCTAATTATTCTTGTTAATTCTTATCAACCTAATTAACTTAATTATTCTTGTTAATTATTATTAACCTAATTATTCTTGTTAAGAATAATTAACCTAATTATTCTTGTTAATTCTTATCAACCTAATTAACTTAATTATTCTTGTTAATTATTATTAACCTAATTATTCTTGTTAAGAATAATTAACCTAATTATTCTTGTTAATTCTTGTTAATTCTTATCAACCTAATTAACCTAATTATTCTTGTTAATTCTTATCAACTTAATTATTCTTGTTAACAAGAATCGACCTAATTATTTTTGTTAAGAATAATTAACCTAATTATTCTTGTTAACAAGGATCGACCTAATTTTTCTTGTTAACAAGAATTAACTTAATTATTTTTGTTAAAAAGTATCAACTTAATTCTTCTTGTTAATTATTATCAAGCTAATATTTTTGTTAAGAAGTATCAACCTAATTCTTCTTGTTAAAAATAATTAACCTAATATTTTTGTTAACAATAATCAACCTAATTCTTCTTGTTAACTATTATCAACTTAATTCTTCTCGTTAACAATAATCAACCTAATTCTTCTTGTTAACTATTATCAACTTAATTCTTCTCGTTAACAATAATCAACCTAATTCTTATTGTTAACTATTACCAACCTAACCACCCCTATTAAGAAGAATCAACCTATTATTCTTGTTAACAATAATCAACCTAATTCTTCTTAATAAGAAGAATCAACCTATTATTCTTGTTAACAAGAGTCAAACTAATTCTTCTTGTTAACAATAATCAAACTAATTCTTCTCGTTAACAATAATCAAACTAATTCTTCTTATTAACTATTATCAACCTAATTCTTCTTGTTAAGAAGAATTAACCTAATATTTTTGTTAACAAGAATCAACCTAATTATTATTTTGTTAAGAATTATCAACCTAATTATTCTTGTTAAGAAGTATCATCCTAGTTGTTTTTGTTAAGATTAATTAATCTTGTTAAGAAGAATTAGGTTAATTTTTTGTTAATAATGGTTAGCTTAATATTTTGTTAAGGAGAATTAACTTAATATTTTGTTAAGAATAATCAATCTATTATTCTTAACAAGAAACAATCTATTATTCTTAACAAAAAGTAATCTATTATTCTTATCAAGAGTCAACCTAATAATTAACAAGAATAATTAATTTAATTAGATTGACAAGAATTAACAAGAATAATTAATTTAATTAGATTGACAAGAATTAACAAGAATAATTAAGTTGATTAGATTGATAATAATTAACAAGGATAATTAATTTAATTAGATTGATAATAATTAACAAGAATAATTAATTTAATTAGATTGACAAGAATTAACAAGAATAATTAATTTAATTAGATTGACAAGAATTAACAAGAATAATTAATTTAATTAGATTGATAATAATTAACAAGAATAATTAATTTAATTAGATTGATAATAATTAAGTTAATTAGATTAATAATAATTAACAAGAATAATTAAGTTAATTAGGTTAATAATAATTAACAAGAATAATTAGACTAATCCTTCTTAACAAAAATAATAATAAGTAGATTCTTATTAGGAATAATAGGTTGGTTATTCTTGTCAACAAAAATAGGTTGATTTTTCTTGACACTAATATTATATTTTCATCTTAACAAAAATAGTAGGTTAATTATCCTTAACAAAAATAGTAGGTTAATTATCCTTAACAAAAATAGTAGGTTAATTCTTCTTAACAAAAATAATTAGGTCGATTAACCTTAACAAGAAGAATTAATCTAATTCTTCTTAACAAAAATATTAGATTAATTCTTCTTAACAAAAATATTAGATTAATTCTTCTTAACAAAAATAATAGGTTAATTCTTCTTAACAAAAATATTAGATTAATTCTTCTTAACAAAAATATTAGATTAATTCTTCTTAACAAAATAATTAGGTTATTTCTTATGAGTTATGATGAATAATAATTAGTCTTATTGAGAATTATCATATTTATTATTTTTACCAATAAGTATTAGATTGAGCATTCTTAACAATATTTATTATGATTGACCACATTAATAAACATAAACTTCATATTTTTTCTTATGAATATTAACTCATTTATTACTATTAAGCTAGATCAAAATAATTAACTTGATTAAGTTAATTATTCTTATTAATCTGTACCGGTCTAATTAACTTAATTATCATTGTTAATGATTATCAACCTAATTAACTTAATTATCATTGTTAATGATTATCAACCTAATTAACTTAATTATCCTTGTTAATGATTATCAACCTAATTAACTTAATTATTCTTGTTAATTATTATCAACCTAATTAACTTAATTATTCTTGTTAATTATTATCAACCTAATTAACTTAATTATTCTTGTTAATTATTGTCAACCTAATTAACTTAATTATTCTTGTTAATTATTATCCTTGTTAATTATTCTTGTTAATTATCTCAATCTAATTATTATTGTTGATTATTATCAACCTAATTAACTTAATTATTTTAGTTAATTCTTATCAATCTAATTAACTTAATTATTTTTGTTAATTCTTATCAATCTAATTAACTTAATTATTCTTGTTAATTCTTATCAATCTAATTAACTTAATTATTCTCGTTAATTCTTATCAATCTAATTAACTTAATTATTCTCGTTAATTCTTATCAATCTAATTAACTTAATTATTCTCGTTAATTCTTATCAATCTAATTAACTTAATTATTCTTGTTAAGAAGAATCGACTAATTATCCTTGTTAAGAAGAATCAACCTAATTATTTTTGTCGAGAAGGATCGACCTAATTATTCTTGTTAAAAAGAATCAACCTAATTATTTTTGTTAAGAATAAATCCAATATTGTGTTAAGGAAAATCAACCTAATTTTCTTGTTAAGAATAATCAACCTAATTTTCTTGTTAAGAATAATCAACCTAATTTTCTTGTTAAGAATTAGCAACCTAATTCTTCTTGTTAAGAAGATAAACCTAATTCTTCTTGTTAAGAAGGATTAACGTATTATTTTTGTTAACCAAATATTTTTGTTAAGGATAATTAGCTTAATATTTTGTTAAGGAAAATCAACCTAATTATTCTTATCAAGAAACAATCTATTATTCTTATCAAGAAACAATCTATTATTCTTAATAAGAATCAACCTCTGATTCTTAATAAGAATAATCTATTATCCTTATTAAGAATAATCTATTATCCTTATTAAGAATAATCTATTATCCTTATTAAGAATAATCTATTATCCTTATTAAGAATAATCTATTATCCTTATTAAGAATAATCTATTCTGTTTGTTAAGAATAATTAACCTATATTTTAATAAGAATAACCTATTATTTTTGTTAAGAAGAATTAACCTAATATTTTTGTTAAGAAGAATTAATCTAATATTTTTGTTAAGAAGAATTAACCTATTATTTTTGTTAATTATTATCAACTTAATTATTCTTGTTGATAATATCATTAATAAGAATAATCTATTATTTTTGTTAAGAATAATTATCTTAATATTTGGTTAACAAGAATCAATCTATTATTCTTGTTAAGGAAAATTAACCTAATATTATTAATAAGGAAAAATAGATTTTTCTTATTAAGAGTTAATCTATTATTCTTAACAAGAGTCAATCTATTATTTTTGTTAAGAAGAGTTAACCTATTATTTTTGTTAAGAAGAATCAACCTATGATTTTTGTTAAGAATAATCAATCTATTATTTTTGTTAAGAATAATCAATTTATTATTTTTGTTAAGAATAATCAATCTATTATTTTTGTTAAGAATAATCAATCTATTATTTTTGTTAAGAAGAGTTAACCTATGATTTTTGTTAAGAAGAATCAATCTATGATTTTTGTTAAGAATAATCAATCTAATATTTTTGTTAAGAAGAATCAATCTATTATTTTTGTTAAGAAGAGTTAACCTATTATTTTTGTTAAGAAGACTCAATCTATTATTTTTGTTAAGAAGCATCAATCTATTATTTTTGTTAAGGTTCACCTATTATGAGTGTTGATAATAATATTTAGCTTAATATATGATTCTTATCAAAAATTAATCCATTATTCTTGCTTTGGATAAACTTATTATTCTTGTTAAGGATAAAGCTATTATTTTTATTAATGATAATTATTATTGTTAATAAAAATCAACATAATAATTATTATATTAAGAAGGATTGTCCTAATTTAATATAATAATTGTAATATTAATAAACATAGTTTAAAAACAGATTAATAATTAATTCAGTTTAATTTGTGTATAATTATTGGAAATTATATCTGAATGATATAAATTAAATGTTTATTCGATGATCATTATTAATTATAATTAATAACAATGAATATTTATATATGTTGGTGATTAATAAATATTGGTTATGTATCATTTAACATTTAAAAATTAATCAGTTATATTATGCTACTTGAAATAATAGTAAACTTTAACCAATATATATAAATATATGATCTTCTTTATCAATAAGTTAATAAAAAAGAAATATCCAAATAAACTTAATTAGTATTTAAAATAATGTTCAAAAATTTATTGAGGTAGCTAACATTAATGTATGATAACCAGCAGTTGAAATTTGGGTGGCCTTAAAATTAACTAATTTGGTGGGAGTCCAACACAAAAGATATTTGTCTAGACATAATTGTCCCAATCCATTGCTACCAAACATCCAAATATTATAATTTAGATCAATAATCATGGTATGTGAATTACCAGTTGATACTTGTCTAGCTTTTAAATCTGGAAGTAAAGTTAGAAAATATCTATTTGTTATATCACCTAAACCTAATTGCCCGTAATTATTCTAACCACAACCCCAGACATTATTATTAAGATCTAGGATTATCAGATGATAATCTTTAGTTGAAACTTGTTGAGCTTTGATATCCGGTATTTGTGTAGGTTTATTCAATTCTGGGATACGGCCTAATCCTAATTGTCCATAATCACTACTACCAAAAGACCACACATTATAATTTAGATCAATTACTACTGAAGATAGTTTACCTACAGAAACTTGTTGAGCTTTTAAAAGGGAAATTGGCGTTGGAATGGTTCGATTATTAAAATCACCAAGTCCCAATTGACCAAAGGCATTATAACCGAAGGACCAAAGATTATTATTAAGATCAATAATTATTGTATGAAAGGCTCCTGCTGCTACCTGTTTAGCTTTTAAGCAAGATATTTGTTGGGGAACTAAATAATTATTAGTATTACCCAATCCAAGCTGACCATATTGATTATTACCGAAAGTCCAAACATTATTATCTAAATCGATTAAAATAGTATGATGTTGTCCAAAAGCCACTTGTTTAACTTTAATAGAAGGTAATAAAGTAGGATAATATCTAGGAGTAAAATCTCCCAAACCTAGTTGTCCATCAGTATTATCACCAAACATCCATAAATTATCATTAAGATCAATAATAGCTGATGAATTAACACCAGTGAAAATAGATTTAGCTTTAATATTTGGGATAATAGTCGGTACTTTTTTATACTCATTGTCACCTAAACCTAATTGTTTAAACATATTATCTCCAAAAGTCCAAACATCAAGCAAACTCAAATAGAGAATTTTCCAAGAACCTTGATAGTTAATACGACTTCCATAAAAAAGATAATTATGATAAAATTTCTGTTGCCAAAAATAGTTATTATTACAAATTAAATTAGAAAACCGTTTGTTTGTTTGACTAAGACCAAAGCAATTAGATAAAGGTAACATCATAGCTAGAGCAAAAATAAATTCATCAGGTAATGATTCGAACGAAATATACATAATAATTCGGTAAAATTATTATGTAATAATAATAAAATTTATTAATCAATTATATTGCTAATAGTTAAAATACCCTACTTTAACTGTTTATGGGTTAATTAATATTTAAACACGAATTAATGATAAACGATAATTATTACTTGTTTGATGATATATGCTATATAAGTTTAAAAGATATTTATATTTGGCAAGATTATGTTAGTGGAACTTTCAGTAGAGATTTAATCACCAACTAACTTATTAATTATATAATTTTCCGATGATGATACTATTATTTAACATAATAGGTGATGTTGCCCTTTATTTAAAGTACGATAGCTTTTAAATAGAGGTCAGTAAGTACCAAAGAAGCTACAAAGGAAACTATTATTTCAAATTAATTTGGTAGTCAGATGTTACTTTTTGGAAATTGATCATTTAATAATCAAAATAAGTATTTAGTACCAATTAAACTCTCACACTTAAAAACAGAACAAATAACATCAGGTTACCAATTTACATTAATGTTAGCTACCTCGTCAATTTAATAATAGCTCTAACTACATAAATCATTTTACATTTAATCATGAGTAGATGAATAATATGTAGGATGATGTGATAAATTTTAATCCACTAGATAATAACTTTATCAATGTATTATAAATTAGTCACAATAATACATATATATATTATAATCTTAATAAACTAATATTTTAAGTATTGAAAATATTAGTTTTAATTGAACTAATGTCAATAAATTCGACTCATGAAATTGTTGTTTCTTATGCACTTTCTCTTTCGTTATCTCATAATTTAATATTTATTCGATGATTATTTTAGAATAAATAATTGATATAATATCTAGTTATGTACATATTTAAATCACAGACCGATATAAAAATATTTTTTACTCTTAAAATGTCAAATCCATTTGCATCTTTACCCAATGAACTTCTTATTTCCGTTGCTTTGTCCCTTTCTAGTAGAGAAATTTATAATCTGTGTCAAACTGATCAGCGATTTAATGAGTTAATCTGTGATAATCAATATTTTTGGCAACACAAATTTTACCATGATTATGGTAAAATAGTTATTCAATCGACTGATTGGAAAACCATTTACCAAAAATTCCTCAATGTGTGGGGATTTGGTAATAATAAAAATGGACAATTAGGTAATATTAAAACAACAGATACTCCCACTGTCATCAACGATTTTAAAGCTAAGTCTATTTTTGCTGGATTTGCATCTAGTGCCTTTATCGATGTTAATAATAACGCTTGGGTTTTTGGTCGTAATAGTACTGGAGAGCTTGGTTTAGGTGACAAAAATAAAAGATATCAACCAACCTTGCTGCCTTACAAAAAAGTTAAACAGATAGCCTTTAAATATCATCATATGGCTCTTATTGATTTACAAAATAATGTATGGACTTGTGGACTTAATATGTTTGGATCTTTAGGATTAGGTATATCCCATTTTGAGGAAATAATCTGGCCAAAACAAATTCCGCAAATTAAAGCCCAACAAGTGTCAGTAGGAGGTGAATATACTATATTAATTGATTTAGATAATAATATTTGGGGATTCGGCATCAATAGTTCTGGTCAATTGGGGTTAGGCGATATTGATGAAACTCCCGTTCCAGTCCAACTACCACTAATTAAAGCTCTACAAGTATCAGTCGGTGATACTTATACGGTAATAATAGATTTAAATAATAACGTTTGGGCATGTGGGTGGGATGAACATGGTCAATTAGGTCTAGGTTTAGCTAGGTATACTAGAATAAAAGTACCTACCCAAATACCTGATATTAAAGCTCAACAAGTCTCATGTGGAAAAAGTCATACAATACTAATAGATTTGGATAATAATGTTTGGGTCTGTGGTAGAAATGATCAAGGACAACTAGGTTTAGGAGACACTGAAAATAGAAATCAACTGACTTTAGTTCCCACTATTAAGGCAAGACAAGTATCAGCTGGGTTAGATCATACAGTAGTCATTGATATGGAATATAATATTTGGATGTTCGGAAATACAACTGGTATTAATCAAAATAAGTATTTAGTACCAACTAAACTCACAGGCTTAAAAGCAGCACAAGTAGCAGCAGGTTATCAATTTACATTAATGTTAGCTACCACATCAATTTAATGTTTAACAAATTATGGTAGATTTTGCTTTAAATGTCATGATAATAAAAATAATTGATTTGGGTGAATAAATGTACTCTTATTGTATAAGAAAATAATAATCATATATTCGAAATATTTATGAACATACATGAAAGATTGAATTGTTTAGCAACTCAATTGAATTTAAAGATCTTTTATTTTTATTAACCTGTTTAATAATTCAATCTTTTATGTATGTTTTTATTATTTATAATAGATAGATGATAATATATTATCTATCAATAAACTATGAACTAATTTACTATCACAATAGAATATTACTTATAGATTCTAAAAGATAAGTATTGAAATTTGGTGAATAAATAATCAATAATTAACTTTGCAACACATTTATAAAAGTATATCATTATTGAAAAAATAAATTAAATATATCTAATAATTTCTATTTGCCTTATATCTGTTGATATTCCCCATCTCTGTCTAACTAAACTTTAAATTAATTAATAATAATTAACACAAATATATATCAAAATTTAATATTCACCCTTCTAATAATTGTTATCATATATCTACTTATCATTGTTATCATATATCTACTTATCATTGATTGTACAGCTCTATTAATACAGAATAATTGATTATTTTTTGGGATGGTTTAAATATTGATATTGATCAAGAATTAACTGTTTTAATCGACCGATAATCGATTTTTTATATTACTCAACTTTTTTAGTAATAATTTACCTTTTGATTAATAATTTACCTTTTGATTAATAATCTACTTCTTGATTAATAATCTACTTCTTGATTATTAATCTACTTCTTGATCATTAATCTACCTTTTGATTATTAATCTACTTCTTGATTATTAATCTACCTTTTGATTATTAATCTACTTCTTGATTATTAATCTACTTCTTGATCATTAATCTACCTTTTGATTATTAATCTACTTCTTGATTATTAATCTGCCTTTTGATTATTAATCTACCTTTTGATTATTAATCTACCTTTTGATTAATAATTTACTTCTCGATTATCAACAATTAACTCATTAGTGCAATCAATATTAATAACATTATTGATCATTAAATGACATCAATTACTTATTTAATTCTAACATTATTGATCATTAAATGACATCAATTACTTATTTAATTCTAACACGATTAATAATTACGCATTTCAACAAATATAATATATGACTCAAGAAGTCATCCAAATTTAAACAAAATAATTTCTCTTATTATAATTAACAGTGAAAGAAAGTAAATATTATTAATAATTTAAAATAGAAGACAACAGTAAAAGAGTTTCCCAATAGTGATCATATTATCTATGAGAAATAATACTATGTAACACTTATCTTAGTTTATTCAAAAAAAGATTGATTAATTATCGGGAGTATATTCAATATCAATAATCTAATAAAATCTCTGAATGTTTAATCAATATCACTAGTTTAGCAAAAAATCTATTAATTACTCAATGTTAATATTCTCGATTTTAAATGTATATTTGTGAGGTTGTTAGTTAATTGGTCTTTTGATAATAGTCATATTGGATGATGTTTATTTTCTTGATAAACAACCAAGAAAATGAAATAATATTAACTATCTAGATAATAAAGAGTTATTTAACATCTAGGTAAAATTAAATATAATATTAGAATTACTACCGAGTAATGTCCATAATAGTAAACCCTGATCACTAATGTTTATTGAAGAGAGTTATAATATATAATTTTTTCTCTTGGTAAATCCACTAATTAATTAATTAGCATCTTGATCTTAATATAAATTATAATTGTGTGAACATTGATTATTAAACGATATCAATTATCATTGAACTATATAAGTAATTATTTTGGTCATTAGATAATATTAAGGATGCTTTGTTATCTTAATGATAGATTTTATACATAAATAGTTCTCTTCTGATTAATTATAAATAATCGTACTTTTAATGAATAAAAATCGAGACTATTTACAGTGAGAGGGTATATCCTAAATTTTGTTGGGTTCCAATGCGAATACATCTTGATATTTAATTAAGATTAAGGTCAGGTCGAGAAATTTCTTGATAATAGTTGATAATCATGGGATTTGTTTACATTATTACTTAATACTTAAGGATATGAGTATTAATCATCAATAATTTAAGGAATCTTTGTTGATCCTCATTAATTGATAATAAGAATTATATGGACATTAATTTCTCAAGGGTAAATGATATATAGTGTTTATTTCAAGAAATTATATTTCAGTAACACTCAAATTGGTCTCATTTTATCTGTGTATTAAAATAAACCACAGACGATTAAAAAATGGTAGTGTACCTAGTTAATCTTACAATTAGATGTTAGTTTTAAAGTATTTGTATTCCACCATTATTAATTGGAAAGTTTATCAATATTAACTAATTATCAAGAAATGATTAATTGTAATTAATCATCAAGAGGATATTAATTATATTTTAATTAAGGTTAAATTCATTTACTTATACCATCAAAATAGATTAATAATCTTAATTTTAGTGAATTATTTTTTCACTAATTCATTTCAATTAATCCTATGTGATTAATTGATATTATTACACCTCTTGATAATTAATCTGTATCTTGATCATGATGATTAAGCTCTCTCTTGATAATTAAGTTTCCTGATGATTCTAATCATCCTTTTGATAATTAATAATACATGTAGTGATATATAGATCTCCAATGACTCCCTATTTACTATCTAGTATCACAATTAATTAACTAAGATTAGAGCATTTTCCCGAAACACCTGTTGAGTTAATATTTATTTAGAACAAATGTAATCAAAGAATGAAATAATTAATAATAAACATATTATATTGATTAACAGAGTGTTCTATTTATAATAAATGATACTATAAGTATTATTCTTAAGTGATTAACTTATAAATGTATCGAGTGACTAATATGTTATTCATTATAACATATTAGTTATTGATGAATAATCATTAATTTTAAATACTATCAGATCAAGTATGTTATTTAATTCAATAATAATAATACTGAACATTATTCCTACAACCAAAAATGATTAAATATTTAATATTCTATCTATCTTAGATATAACAATGTCAATATCATTAGACTCTTTACCTAATGAATTTTTATTACCTTTTGCCTTATCTCTACCGTTAGTTGATATTTCTTGCTTCCGTCAAATCAATCAACGATTTAATAAACTAATCTGTAATAATGACTATTTTTGGAAACAAAAATTTTACCATGATTATGGTCACCTTGATTATACAGGTAATTGGAAAACCCTATATTTTAATTTTCTTAATATCTGGTCTTTTGGTAGTAATGAAGAGGGGAAATTAGGCCTTGTTTCTGATATTAAGATGCATGTTATCCCTACTTTAATTCCACATTTTAAAGTTAAACAAATTTCAGTTGGATTTAGTCATTCAGCTTTCATTGATTTGAATGGTAGTGTCTGGACTTTTGGGAAAAATTCTTCTGGACAACTAGGATTAGGTAGCGACTTGCGCGCGATGATCAAATGAATAGAAATACACCTACTTTAGTTCCGTCACTTAAAGCTCGACAAATAGAATTAGGATCATATCAAACTTTTATTATTGATTTAAGCAGTAATGTGTGGGCCTGTGGTAGCGACTTGTGTGCGATGATAATGGTTACGGTGAATTAGGATTAGGCTTTTACGGTAATATATTTACTCCTACAATGATTACAGGACTAAAAGCTGGACAAGTATCTACTGGTACTAATCATACCTTAGTGAGAGATTTAGATAATAATCTCTGGTCTTTCGGTGGAAACAATAAGGGGCAACTAGGTCTTGGCCATCTCAGAAATTCTAATACTCCCACATCTATTCCTACATTGAAAGTACGACAAGTAACAGCTGGTGATAATTATTCAATTGTTATAGATCAAGATTATTATCTATGGTCATTTGGTTATAATATTTATGGATAATTAGCATTAGGTGATACTATAGATAGATGAATACCTACTCAGGTATCAACTATTAGGGCTCAACAAGTGTCAATTAAAACTGGTCAAACTATAGTTTTAGATTTAGACAATAATGTATGGGTCTGCGGTGTTAATGATTCAGGTCAATTAGGACTGGGTAGCGACTTGCGCGCGATGATACTAATTGTAGATATTATCTAACCTTACTACCAAATTTAAAAGCTAGACAAATAGTTACCGGATTAGGATATACTATAATTATAGATAGAGAGTATAATGTGTGGGGATTCGGTTCCAATGAATATGGACAACTAGGACTTAACAGTAAACAAAATATCTATTTAACCCCAACACAACTAAAAGGATTTAAAGCTGTACAAGTAACAGCTGGATTTGATTATACTTTAATGACCGGAACTTCATTAACTTAAATTATGATGTTATTATCAGTAATTAGAAGTGTATTAAAATATTAATTATAATAATATAATTATATTTTATTATAAAAATAAAATTATATTAATTATAATAATATAATTATATTTTATTATAAAAATAAAATTATATTAATTATAATAATATAATTTTATTTTATTATAAAAATAAAATTATAATAAAATGTCAACTTCTCTAGAATTATTACCTAATGAATTTATACTACCTTTTGTCCTCTCATTATCTCTAGTTGAGATCTCTCATCTTTGCCAAACTAATCAACGATTTAATAATTTTATTTGTAACAACGATTATTTTTGGCAACAAAAGTTTTATCATGATTATGGTCAGATTATTAAGCAATCAGATGATTGGAAAAGTTTATACCTGAGTTTTCTTAATGTTTGGTCTTTCGGCAACAATGAATATGGTCAATTAGGTTTAAATTCCAATATTAAACAATATAATGTTCCAACTCTCATTAATGGATTTAAAGTTAAAGCTATTGCTACGGGATATCATTCAGCCTTTATTGATTTAAATGATAGTGTTTGGGTGTTTGGACATAATAACTATGGTCAATTAGGTTTAGGTAGCGACTTGCGCGCGATGATACTCGCAATAGAAATCAACCCACTCTGTTATCCTCAATTAAAGCTCAATCTATAGCCATAGGTTCTGGAACTACTTTTATCATCGATCTTGATAATAATCTATGGTCATGTGGAGCTAATACTTTTGGACAATTAGGCGTAGGTGATAATAAAGACAAACGTATTCTGACTAAGATATCAGACTTAAAAGCTAAACAAGTGTCAAGTAGTGTCACACATACACTAGTAATCGATTTAGATAACAATCTCCTAGTTTTTGGTGATAATTATCAAGGACAACTTGGTCTCAACAACATTGAAGCTACTAGTAAGCCCATACTTGTTCCTGAATTAAAAGTACAACAAGTGTCTACGGGGCATAATTGTTCAGCAGTAATTGATCTTAATAATAATATTTGGGTATTTGGAATAAATCGTCATGGACAATTAGGTATAGGTCATTCAATGACTATAAGAATACCCATGAAAATACCGGACATTAAGGCTCAACAAATATCACTAACAAATACTCATCTTGGGGTGATTGATTTAGAAAATAATGTGTGGATGTGTGGTAGTAATTATAATAGACAATTAGGACTTGGTAGCGACTTGCGCGCGATGATACTAATGAAAGATTAAGTCTAACTTTAATTCCAGATTTAAAAGCTCAGAAAATAGTGGTAGGAGAAGTAAACACTCTGATAATAGATCTTAATTATAATGTCTGGGGTTTCGGCAATAATAGATTTGGTAATTTAGGACTCGGTGATACTTCTACGTTATATTTGAAACCCACTCAATTAATAGGGTTTAAATGTTTACAAATATCCAGTGGTTATAGAAATACAATGATAATTGGTACATTATTACTTTAATAAAAATTTAGTACTACTAAGGTAATTAATTAATAATTTGGAGTAAATAACTCTTTTCATATATGTGACTATTGTTCTTTTTTAAGATATTAAGTTTATTACTATTAATCAAGCGAATATCACTTGTAGTGTCTATTGATTTGTTCATTGAACTAGGTTTAGCAAAAACATAAAGTGTATAAGTAATAAATAATGTTAAGATATTATTAATTGAGAAATTTATCATGATTAATTAAGATTAAATTCATCTAATTATATAGATGAGTTACAATTTAAATTAATCTTTAAATTCAGATAACAAGAATTATTAGTCTTATTAATCATAGAGTTAACAATTTAAATAAATTAATTATTTCCCTTTGTCGATGTATCTTGATCTTGGTCTTGTGGTATCCTCAACAAGTTACTTATTGCCTATGATAATTATACTAATTAAAGCTAAACCTGATTAATAATAACATATTATTAATTGTATCATCCATAATCATAATACAAGTATTACTTATTAAATAAGTAATTTTTATCCAGTGATCATTATTAATTTAATTTTTATCCAGTGATTATTATTAATCTAATTAGTTAATTTAATAATTATAGATTAATAATTAACTATTTATCTAGTGATAATATATTAATTTAATTATTTATGAACATCAAGTACATTTTAATAAATAATTACTTTCAAACATGGAACATTATTTTATCAAGTCACTATAGCTAAAACTGATTAAATATTTAATTTATATATCCAATATTAATATTAGATATAAGAATGTCAATATCATTGGACTCTTTACCTAATGAATTTCTATTGCCTTTTTCCATCCCATTATCATTGGTAAATATCTCCCATCTTTGTCAAATTAATCAGCGTTTTAATAAGCTAATCTGTAATAATAACTATTTTTGGCAACAAAAATTTTATCATGACTATGGACAAATAGTTGAATCTTCAGATGATTGGAAAAGTTTATATCTCAGTTTTCTTAATGTCTGGTCATTTGGTCATAATTATGAAGGTAGATTAGGGTTAAATCGCAATATAAAAACACAGAATGTTCCATTTAACTTTAATGGAATTAAAGTTAAATTTATTGCTACTTATAAGCATTCAGCTTTTATTGATTTAGATGATAATGTCTGGTTGTTTGGTGATAATGAACGTGGACAACTCGGTTTAGGTAGCGACTTGCGCGCGATGATACCAGTAAAAGAGATCAACTTACTCTACTACCCTCAATTAAAGCTCAATATCTAGCCTTAGGACCAATAACTACCTTCATTATTGATCTTAATAATAATCTATGGGCCTGTGGAGCTAATACTTTTGGACAATTAGGCGTAGGTGATTATCAAGATAAACATGTTCTGACTCTGATACCAGGGTTAAAAGCTCAACAAGTCTCAGCCAGTCTAAGTCATACTTTAGTTAGAGATTTGAATAATAATCTATGGGGATTTGGTCGTAATGATCGAGGACAACTAGGTCTTGGATATGTTAGTGATAATAGACCAATACTTATTTCTAACTTAAAAGTTAAACAAATCTCTACCAACAATGAATCTTCAGCGGTAATTGACCTTGACAATAATATTTGGGTATTTGGGCTAAATAGTTCTAGACAATTAGGAATAGATATCATGATATCACGAATACCTATGAAAATATCAGATATCAAGGCTCAACAAATATCATTGGGATGTTGTCATTTCGGAATAATTGATTTAGAGAATAATGTTTGGATGTGTGGTCTAAATCAACATGGACAATTAGGATTAGGTAGCGACTTGCGCGCGATGATACCAACAACAGATCAAGTTTAACTTTAATTCCAAACTTAAAAGCACGTCAAGTAGTGGGAGGTGGGTTTCATACAATGTTAATAGATTTAAACTATAATGTCTGGGGCTTCGGTAGTAATCGTTATGGCGAATTAGGATATGGAAGTGAAAAGACAGAATATTTAGAACCCACCCAATTAATTGGGTTTAAATCATTACAAATAGTCTGTAGTTTTGATACTACAATGATGATTGGTACATTATTACTTTAGTCATATAACTTCATATTTAAGATTAGAACCCGATGATGGTTATAATTAATTACTTAACTAATAATTATATTTTGACACTGTTTAGTTAATTAACACTAATATTTATTATCCATAGAAATCTTAATTTTTATTCCCTGATCTGTAATTAATAATATCCACTAATTGTTAAACAATGTCTTCCTATTGTTCAATAATATTTTAATTCCAATAAACATAGTATAATAATTTATTGATCATATGAAGTTAGTAATAGATAATTAACAATAAATAACGTTTAATATTCAAGACTGTAATATCAATTGACTTTAAATAATCTAATTATCACCTCATGATTAATTAGCTGTTAATAGTGATGATTATTTAACCTCTCTAGAGCGTTATGACATAATCATCTTAATTATTTATATATTCCTTAGTATCCATTGATAATAAGATATATAATATCTTATTATTTATTAATATAAGCACTCTTGGTACATTTTGTAAACAGTTAATAATTCCCTATATATAAATTTGCATCTTTACAATAAATAAAACCAGGTATATTCCATACTATGATTTAATTAATGATTTTTAAATAACACTATCTTCTATAATAGGTTACGTTTTTTTTTAAGTAAACGCGATAAGTTATATCATTTCAATTATATTCATACTACTTCCTAGCATTATTTGCAACAATTAATTAATTAATTGTGTCAGAGTTAAATATCAAGATCATGATTAGTCCAGTATTTATTTTACTTAATACTTTCATATATTAAATAAATAAAAATTATCTTGACTCTAATTAAGTGATTTATTGTTACAAGGACAAAAATCAAATTAATTGTCACCCTAACAACTTATAATTACTCATACCTGCTTCTGTTAGTTATAATCATATCAATGATCACATAAAATAATAAACTTTCTTGAGGATTTAAAGAAGATTAGTTTGAAATCCAGTAACATTTAAAGAAGATTAGTTTGAAATCCAGTAATATTCAAGAAGATACAAATTCATTATACAAAGTAGATAAATTTAATGCTGCGAGATAAATAAATTCATCTTCACAGGTAGAACAAAATTTTACACTACGTAAACTATTTTTTGTCAATAATGTGTACTTTTGATGGTTTAGTTTGTGAATTTGAAATGGGCATGTTGATCATTTTTAGATTTTTAACTCTAGTCAAACAAGCCAAACAACCCCTAGTTGAACTACATATGCAATTCACCACATTGCCGAATGCACAACACAAAGTACATTTCATTTCCTGATAACCCCGAATAGCATCAAAACGATTATCCAAAGCATAAAGCCCTCTATCTACACAAGATTTACAAATAGGTGCAGAATAAGCATATACACTACTTTCATTAAGAAAACAATTATGTGTGGCATTAGGTGTTTTGCCTAAATCTAGTATGATATTTAGATCAGATATCATTTTATAAGCACTAGACAAACACCAGGTGCATGGTATTTTATTACCATAACGTATATGTAATATATCAATATATTTTAAACATTTATTACATGCCATGTTAGTTAACTTATTACAAGATTAATTATTAATTAAATTTTCAATTTTTATATAGATATTCATATGTTACTATACATTTTGAATTTGGTCCAACTTTTAAAATTTCCAGTGAGGTTCGCCCTGGCCTCGATAAATGTAACACGGAAACTATTTTCACATTTATCGTTTCTCCCAAGTTAATTTCATGTCTGTAATATTTTTAAAATTTTATCATATAAAATTGAAAATTTTTCGTATATGATCTATCGATAATTGATATACTAGAAGGAACATCTAATTTATTTATATTTTCATATATAAAAATTATTATGGGGTCTTGATACAAGATAATCAATTTACTTTAATACTAATAGGTGTCGTTAAGATCTTAGTGTCAACTATATGGTTAATTACTATCACGTTATCTTTATGTTATTGAACTTGCTATCATCACTGTGTGTCTACTACCAGCAGAAATTTGTATAGCTTTCAAATTTGGTAGTTGTATTGGACTTAAATAATTCTGTGAACAACCTACAACACCCATATATCCAACCTCAAATATGTTGTAATTTAAATCTATTATCATGGTATAATCCTCTCCAGTTGAAACTTGTTTTGCTTTTAAATTAGACAGTAATGTAGGAACATTTCTGGGATTAGTGTCACCCAGACCTAATTGACCAAGCCTATTATAACCACACATCAAAATATTATTATCAGTGTCAATTAAAGCTGTTTGATTATATATGGCGGAGACCTGTTGAGCTTTAATTCCTGGTATTTGAGTTGGGGTTTGTATATTCATGATATCGCCTAACCCTAATTGACCTACACTATTATTACCAAATACCCAAACATTATAGTCGAAATCTATTACCACGGTATATCCATCACCAGCAGAAATTTGACGACCTTTTAAATATGGTATCATTAGGGGTAAATCTGATTTCTTGATGTCAGTAAATCCTAATGGTCAATTGGGTTTACGAGATAAACAACCTACATTATTATCCTCTATCAATGCATAACAAATAGTCCAAAGATTATTTATTTAGAAAATAATCTTTGGCTATTTGGTAAGAATAATAATGGTGTATTAGGTCTTGGGATTATGATTCTAGAAATCGCCCGATATTATTTAACTCATTCAAAGCTCAACAAGTTTTAGTCGGCTATGTACATACTGTAATCCTTGATTTGGATAATAATGTCATATTTGTTGTCTAAAAGAGTTGACGTTAGTGCTTATCACACAAGAATAATATCTGGTCAATTAGGGTTAAAAGATGTTGATATACGTGTTGTTCCTGTTATTAAATCAAAACAAGTATCATATGAATACTTTCATACTATCTTAATAGATTTAGAGAATAATGTCTGGGTCTTTGGAAATAATGATAATGGTCAATTAGGTTTAGGTAGTGATAGATATCAACCAACTTTACTCCCAATTATTAAAGTTAGTCAAATTTCAACACGATTTAATTATGATTTATGGTGTTGTGGTAATAATATAAATGGACAACTAGGTCTCGGATCAACTCAACGTATTTATTTAAAGTCAATACAAATAGCAGCAGGATTTAATTATACATTAATGAACGGTACATCATTAATTTAACAATTATTTTTCAGCTAATAAACTGAATTATAGAATCATTAATATTTGAAAAACACCAATTTATTTATTTAAAAGTTATTTATTTAAAAGTTACTTATAAATTGTTAATTATAACACTCACATAATAATCTTCACGGATTTAATATCATCTTTTATTCGATCCTGTTAATAATTAACCTCTTAATAATACTTAACAGGTTAATTATTTATTAACCTCATAATTGTTCATTAACCTCTTAATTGTTTATTAATCTCTTAATAATTATTAACTTCTTAATTGTTTATTAATCTCTTAATAATTATTAACTTCTTAATTGTTTATTAATCTCTTAATAATTATTAACTTCTTAATTGTTTATTAATCTCTTAATAATTATTAACTTCTTAATTGTTTATTA
>Ga0272448_1002809_pt1 | contig 21388 bp, 12 predicted proteins | sample YNPCB0191_FD_202220 | JGI IMG/M metagenome (GOLD analysis project Ga0272448, IMG submission 202220) | Hot spring sediment microbial communities from Yellowstone National Park, WY, United States - YNP-CB-019-1 | ecosystem: Environmental > Aquatic > Thermal springs > Hot (42-90C) > Sediment... | reverse complement strand
CGATTCTGCCGCTCCGGGCGTCCGGCCCAGATCGTCGGAATCGGCGCTGACAACTGAAAAGCGACGGCCAGGGAATCCACCTTAAATTAGGCCGAAAGCTGTCTTGACAACGGGGTACACTTTAGTCGCAATATATGCATCTTCCGACGATCTTCATGAGCAGGACAGCAAGCAATATAACCAGAGCCATGTGGTTTCACCTGCATCAGTTTAGAGAGCAGGATTTCCAGTAAGCTGTGGCGCGTTACTTCTGGCATAATTGATCTCCACTCTAAGCGCTCTACTTCTCCTTTGATAATATATCAGTTATTAGTAGATGAGGCTATTATTTGCGCAACAACTGGACCCGCACGGTAACTAGATCATACGCCCCACGCGGAACCGAGAACCGGTTGCCGTGCGCAGGTTAATAGTATTCTTCCTACCGCTGTTTGGCAGCACGATCCACCAGATATGCCGGGATAAGGTCGCACGCGCTGGTGATCAGCAGGCTGGAGAAGAACAGCGGATTGTAACCGTTGAATACTGTCGATCCTCTGGCGCCGCTGCTTCCGTTAGCATCCAGCACGAGAGTAATGACCATCGACAGGAGTGCGGAGATGACGAAAGTATAATAGCCCCAGCACTTGAAGAGCAAAAACCCGATGCCGCCGCTGATTTTCCCCAGAGAGGCAACCATGCCGAGGCCCAGGAAGAAGATGCCGACTCCCCCAGCATCGTTGTAGAGCGCATTGAGCGGAGAGTTCAGGAAAAGTGCACTCCAGGTGACGCACAGCACTACGCCGCTGAAGAGAAATGACACGATCAGTGCCGCCATCACTCCTCCGCTATGCGGTGTGCGAGAAAGAGGCTGCTCCAGTGCCTGTAACCTCTCCCGGCTTTGAGGACTGCCTATATCGTCAAGTTGTTGTGCGGTGTGATGCACCAGGTATGCCGGCAATAGCTCGAAGAGCACGACGAGCAACACGAGCACACAGCTACCGAAAAACAGCATCGATTGCGGAGTTTTTACCCAGCGTTCCGACATATCGCGGATCAACAGATAGACGCCGCCACAAAAGAACAGTGCCGCCGATACCAATGCGCTGAACACATAACCGGGATATCCCCAGTCCGTATCGAACAGCACGGCGAGTCCGCTGCCGATTTTCCCAAGTTGAATCAGGAGAAACGCCAGCATATCGAGGGTAAACAGGGGTTGCGTATCGTAAATGTAAGCAAGTCCGCGTGGGGTGCAGGCGGGGAGCAGCGCTACTACAATGAAGCCACTGATGAGGATGGAGATGATCAGCACCGTGATCAAGAAGACACCGTGCGGTTTTCGACCGGTCGCCGGATAGGGAGCTCGTACTTGCGGAGCCATGGGTGCTGGCTGGTTAAGATAACCGACGGGGGCCGGTATCGTCATCGGTGCTCCCGGTTGCCCCGGTGGGACGGCTTTTTGTGCTGGCGGAACGGCTTTGCGGGCTTGAGCTCCCAGCCGCTTGCAACACGGGCACTCCGTATCAAACGCCTCCAGCACATAACCGCACTCCGGACAATCCATCGCATTTATCTCCTATGCCAGGTAAGCCTACATTTGTAGTGTACCCTATCAAGGCGTTTCTCGCAAGGGCAGTACAACCTGGATGTACAGCTATTTTATGTGCCGGGAGCGCTAATAGAGTATTGGGGACAGCCACCGAAACTCCCTATAGGTCACTCCTTGCGCAAGCCCGGAAGCCGATACGTCTCAAGGCACTGGAGTTTCGATGTCTGTCCCCAAAACTGGTGCATCTCCACCGACCGCTTTATAAATAGTTCAAATTCTGCTCCTTGACCGCTTTTTGCAAGGCTTCCAGCGTGGCTTTGCCATCGGCGCCGATGGGCAGGTGCGGCCAGGTGTTGTTGTAGCGCGTGGTCAGCAGGATCCAGTCGAAGAGCCGGCGGCGCAGGGTTTCGCAGATGGCGTGATAGCGCGGGTCATCGTACAGGTTGTGCATTTCCCAGGGGTCCTCGGTGAGATGGTAGAGCTCTCCGGCGTCCTCCATCCCCTTGCACATACCGAGCGGGCGGTGGCAGAGCTTCCACTCGGCGGTGCGAATGGTGCGGCTGAGGGGGAATTCCGCCGTGATGAAATCGCGCAGCGGGTGGATGTCCCCATGCAACATTGGGGAAAGGTCCTGGCCATCGAGGGTATCGGGGGCAGCGACGCCGCTCAATCGGCACAGCGTGGGGAAGAGGTCGACGCTCTCCACCAGTTCGTCTACGGCGCCCGGCGTGAACCCGCCGCCCGGCCAGTGCCAGATGAACGGCGTGCGCAGGATGGCATCATAACTGATGCCCGGCGCCTTCTCGATGAAGCCGTGCTCCCAGGCAAAATCGCCGTGATCGGCGCAGTAGACGATGATAGTATTCTCCGCCAGCCCGCGCTCCTGCAATAGTTGCCGGATGAGGCCGACCATGTGGTCGACCTGCGAGATGCACCCGTAATATCCGCGCAGCTTTCGCTGACGCAGGTGGTCGAGCCCCGGCGGTGCAAAGACCGCTTCATAGTTATCCGCCCATTCGCGCGTCACCCGGTGGTGTGGCGGCTTGCCTGTCATCTCTTCATCCACGCTGGGTGGAAGGGTCAACTCCATGCCCTCGTACAGGTCCCAGAACTCCTGCACGGGAATATAGTCCTGGTGCGGGTGCACGGTGTCGATCTGATAAAGGAAAGGTTGATCCTCCGGTTTGTCCTGGAGAAATTCGCTGAAGCTCTGGAAGCAGTACCCCTCGTAGCAATCCTCGAAAGAAAGCGTGGACGGGCACGCATCGAGGATCTGTACCTGCCCCCGCCACGCCTCGTCGTCACGCTGCTCCAGCAGACCTTTGGCGGCGAGATAGGCGCTATACGGGTTGTCCGGGTAATAGGGATCGTACGGATCGACGTTCTCATGCAGGTCGCGGTACATATCGCAATGCGGCTCGATCCAATCCTTGCGCACGTGGATATGCCCGATGATGCCGGTGCGGTATCCCTCCGCTTTGAAGGTACTGTGCATGGAGGGCAAACCGGATGGAATCGGTTCCAGCGGCTGGCTGGTACACTCAGCCGACAGCCCGTAGACGCCGTGATTGTGCACGTATTGCCCGCTCAGGTAGCACATGCGGCTGGGCGTACAGATAGGATTCTGCACGAAGGCCTGGGTGAAATTGACGCCTTCCTGCGCCAGCGCATCCAGGTGAGGGGTGCGCACTTCGGGGTGTCCGTTGACCCCCAGGCAGCGGGCGTTGTGCTGGTCGCTTTTGATGATGAGGATATTGGGTCGGGTGCTCATGATGCTCCTTGAGAATGTGGATTGCGGACTGCTGTTTCGGTTTTCGGGAACGGCAAGCATAACTTGCCGTTCCCGAAATGCCTTGTCTCTCATCAGGTCGCATGAGCTGGAAGCTCATGCGACCCACGGGCTGGAAGCCCGTGCCACGTGGAAGCTTGTGCCATGTTTATTCAACCACTGCCGTGCCCCATTCGGCCGGCTCCAGCTTACTCTCGTTGGGGATATCGTTGGTGACATTGGCGCTGAAGCTGTTGTTCATCCAGTAGGAACGGGCGGAGACGGACGTGCCGGTGGCATTGCCGTAGATGATGCCCAGGTCCATCTTCACCTGCTGGCCGGGAGCGAGCACCAGGCCGATGGCGTCCCGCGGAATGGTCACCACCGCGGTGTAGCCGGTAGCCGTCTTTTTGTAGTCCAGCCCGATGGTGTTCATCACTTCGATGCCGTCGAAGGCTTCCTTGTTGCCCGGCGATTTCAGCCAGATCGGCTGGCCGGTGAACCCCTTGATTTTCGGGCGATAGATGACCGCGAACGGCTTGCCGTCCTTGCGCGTCACCAGGATGCGCACATCGCCAGGCACCGGGGCCTTCCGCTTAGCATCAGCAGCCGGGTCGGCGGCGAGCTGGATATCCAGACAGTTGCCGCCTTTGAAGAGGATCGATGGGTCGGGCTGGCTGTTGACCAGCTCATACGTACTGGTGACATCGAAGGCGACATACAGGTTCTTCTCATCGTAGGCGGCGCGGGCGGTGAAGCCGCGACCGGCGTCATCGGGCCGCGAGATCGCCTCGGTGGTCGCCAGACTCTTCTGCCCGCGGGCGATGGTGAGGCGCTTGCCTTTGGCTATTTTGGCGTTATATGCCGTGAAGGCATCGGCAACCGTTTTGACATCTGCATCGCTCAGCGTGAAGGTGCCGCCGGGCAGCGGTTTCACGGTATCGAGCCCGAAGATTTCGGTGACGCGCGCGTCGGAGGCGCCGGCAAGCAGGAAATAGCGGTTCATGCCGTCCGGCTTCACCAGTTGGCCGGTGAGCACCTCGGAGGCGGTGACATCGGCGCCCAGCCCCTTGCCGTCACGCGCATCGCGCATCAGCATGCCCACATAGACGCCGTCCTTGGTGAAGAGATGATAGCCGCCGAAGTAGTTGGACAGCCCGGTGAAGTTGCCGGCCACGCCCAGCGGATTGGTCATGCCGCGGATGCGTCCCGGCGCCTGCATCGGTTGACTCAGGCAGTTTTTCCATTCCGTCATGCCGGGATAGGCCCATTGCAGTTTGCCGTCCGCCGACCACTTGGCTAACCAGTTCTCATTGGAAGAGAAGATATCATAGGTGAATGTGCCGCCATCGGCGGGGTCCATCCAACCTACGCCATGCCCGGTCTTCGACAACGGCGTCTTCTCGACCTTCTCCAGATCATAGTAGACATGCCCATCGGCGTCGATGCGCACCGGGTGGATGACGCCATTGCCCAGCCAGAGATCGAGATCCCCATTGAGCGGATTGAAGCCACCGTTGCCCAGTGCCGCGGGGGTATGAATCAGCTCGTCGTCCTGTACGATCTGGTCGTTATTTTTGTCCTGCCAGTAGTAACTACCGTCGGGATATTTCTTCTCATCCTCCATGAGCGGGAACTGCACGACATGGCCCAGGTAAGAGTTGTTGTGAAAAATCGTGATGAAGGCGGCAAACGGTTTATACAGGTCGCCATCACGCACGGAGAAGATAGACATGAAAGTGTTGCCGCCAACGCAATACTGCTTGCCGTTGTTTGCAGTGAAATATTTCGGATCATCGCAATACCCACTCGGCCCCTGTGACCACATCATGTTCGGCGCAGTCGGGCGCCAGACGGTGGAGTACGGGCTGCAGGTGTTGTTCTTCCAGTCGATCTTCCACAACACGCTGTGGCAGTAGATTTCATCCGGCTGTTTCGGATCGATGTAAGAGTAGCCGAAGTAGGAGCAGCCGCCGAAGAATTCGTTGACGAATGCGCCGGTCTTAGCATCCCACTCGCTGATGCGCTTGGGAGAATCCAGGCGCTCTGCCACCCAGAGGTGGCCGTTTTTGTCCAGCGCGATGCCACCGGCCTCGTAGATGCCATTGGGGTTATAACGGCCCTTGGCCGGGCGCCCGCCGGCCATGCCGATGCTGCGCAGGTATTGTCCCGCGGCATCGAAGACCGAGATATTCTGCAATGCGCCCGCGTTGGTCACGTAGACCAGCCCATCCGGTCCCACGGCGATCCCTTGCGGTTTATCCAGGTGGGTATTTGCGAGCACGGTGACCGTGCCATCCTTAACGGACACCAGGCGGTCGCCGCTGAGCACCGCCAGCCCGCCATCAGGACGCGCGGCAATGCGACCCGGCGCCGGCACGGGCCACGCGCCTTTCGGATCACCGCTCTGCGCATCGAACAGACCGACGAGGTCGCGATCATGATACGCGATGTAGAGGATGCCATTGGCATACGCGATGCCGGAGACCCCATTCGTTTTGTCAGTGCCACCAGCCGGGGCCTGTACGTTGGGTTTGCCGTTGCCGAAATTCAGCGGGCGCGAATCGGCGGTGTCATACACCCGCACGCCGTCGCTCTGGTTGAAACCGCCGTCGCCGGCGGTGAAGTAGCGTTTGCCATCGGTAGCCAGGAAGGTGGCGCCGCTCCGGGTGCCCCATTGCTTTTTCCCGGTAAGATCGGTACGGATGATCCCCCAGCCGGCCTCTGCCGCGCTCCAGGCCATCAGGACGCCGCTGTCGAGCACGCAGACATCCGTCGGAGTGCCGTGATCGCCGCCCCAGCCGCCGGTGCCGTCATCGGTGGCATACGGGGGCGTGCCGGAGTTGTGCGGGGAGAAGAGGAACTTCTGCGTGATCGGTTGGTGGTACACGCCCTTCCAGTGGTACTCGCCCGCCGGCAGCGGGTTGCCATAATCGTCCATGCCATCCCACAGCTCGACGTTCTTCCCGGCCTGGCGGTTGCCCTGTGCCACCAGGATGCGGCGCACCAGGTTGTCCTTGTCCATGAGCTGGACGGTGATCTGGCTGTCTTCCGGCAGGTCATAGCTGAACTTCAACGGCAGCGGCCGCGCCGGTGCAATGCCTTCTTCCACGATCTCTCTGGGAAGATGGCCTTTACCGGAGAAGATGATCTTCCCCCAGCACCCGGTGGCCTGGTACGGGAAGCCGGGGCTGGACATCACGTCATACGCCCAACCGCCGTTCGTGGTCAGGCCGTCGGGCTTGCTCCAGTTGAACTGCACGGTGCCGGCCACCAGGTCGTCGCCTTTGAGCGGCGCCTTCGCTCCCAGTGTGCTCCACGGGATGCGGTATTCGAAGGTGTAGCCGCGGCCATCGTCCATCTTCAGATATTTGGCCTGGTAGAATTCATGTGGCACCATGCCGTGGGGTGCCCATGCGGGCCGCACCGGCTCGTACTGCATGCTCGAGTGTACCTGCAGGCAGGGCTCCTGCTTGTCGGTGTAGTTCCAGAGCGTCAGGTGCACGATATTCTTATTGGTCATATCCCCCGTGCCATACCCGATATTCACCGGATAGCCCATGGCCGGGTCCAGCGTCAGGCGGAACTGGCAGGAATCGGCGTCCCAACCGCGGTTCGCTTCCACTTGCGGATCGTGCCGGTTCATCATCGGCGACGGATCGCGCACCTCGGCGCCCAGGTACAGCGCCTGCTTGTCATACATCAGCGCAAATTTGGCGCTCATCATATCCGCCGTCTCGGAGACGACGTACATGGTGATTTGACCGGAGAGATCCCAGTCGTTCAACTTGCCGTCAATGGTCACTTTTTTCGGCGCAGGCACGGCGTACATTTTCTTATGCCGTGCCAGACCGGTATCAGCAAATGCCGTCATCGCCAGGTTCAAGGCGATGAGCGCTGCCAGCAGCGCGAGGAATGATCTTCCCAATCGGTTCATCTGTTTATCCTTTCATGCTCTCTGCATATGAATGATGCGCGGAACACCGCTATATTGCACTTGCCCGGTGCCGTCCGCGTTGTAATGCCAGGGACCGCGCCCGGTGATGGTCAGGCCGAACGCCTGCAACAGGTCGCCGTCCGGCACCGCCGCGCGGATGGTGCCGTCGGTTTCCCGGCGTATCCAGCCGACCCGTCCCACAAAGTGCACGTCGCCATGCCCTTCATCGACGGGTTCATCCGCAGCGAAGGCATAGTCCACGTATTCCGGAGTAATGATCTTCACGCCGGTGGCGCCACACGGCTCGATCCGCACTTGCCTCTCGCGCTCCTGGGCGAAGAGCACCGTGCGATAGATGCCATCCTCATCGTTATAGAGGCGGAAGAATTGCTGCCGGTAGGGATTGCTCTCCCGGTCGGTATAGTTATGCTGTTGCGGGAGCAGCTCGCCTGTTTCATAACGAAACGCCTGCGGGTGCTGCACATAACAGCGCAAATCCAGATCATAGCGTCCCTGGCAGTGCAGCACATTCCCCTGCCGGGTGATGGCTTCGCTCACCGCATGCAGGTTGAAGCGATGCGGGACAGCGCCGATGACCCGGTCGAAGAGGAGGAGATAATCCGGTTTCACGAAGAGGAGCAGTCGTTTCTTCCACACCTTCGGCCCGGTCGGGCACTCATCGCCGATGTAGTTGAACAGCGGCGGTGTCGGCGGGCCATCGATCTCCGCGAAAGAGCGCACTTTGCCCCATTGCAGCTTAAACGAAACCGGCACTTCACAGCGGGTGTAGTCCACCAGCTCGCTGAAATAGTGATCGCCGAGGAACCCGCGGCGCAGGGTATCCGCATCCGGAATCTCCACCAGGTTATGCATTGCCCATGACATGCACTCCACGGCATACACCCCGTAATCCATCGCCAGCGGCGTCCCTTTGGCATGCCAGTTGAAGGCCGTCTCATCCCCCTCGTAATGGTCTTTCCAGAGGCCGATCTTCTGGAAGAGATAGCTCTCCTTCTCCTGCAAATGGTTATGCCGCATGGCGACGCCCATCTCATCCATATACTCGCTGCTGAGCGGCGGGAGCATGTAGCGTTTGTTGATTCGCGGGGCGGTCAGCGCGAGGAGCGGCAGCCAGGATTCATTTATGCATGCTTTCGGCTCCATAGCCTGGTGGGCGGCGATGCAGGCGTCGCGCAACGGATCGCCTTCTTCCAGTTCACCGGCATAGGACAGCAGCAACGCAGTATCGATCGTGGGATATGTCCCATTGCCAATGACCGGCCAGGTGACGGTATCGAAACGCCGGTCATACGGGCCCAGGTAGCGCGTCAGCCAGCCGACGAACGCCCGCACACGGGGATCCTGGAAATAGTTGATCCCGAAACGGTGTTTCAGCAACCGGAAGGTCACCAGGAAGTAGGAGAAGGTGAACAGGGCATAGTTGATGTTTTCTTCCCATGCCCCACTCTTCCCGCAATAGTGGTCCAGTTGCGCTTCCAGGTCATCGAGCCCGGTGCGCAGCCAGGCCTGCGCGTCCGGGTGTTCCGGGAACAGAGAGGCCAATTGCATCAACGCGCTCAACGGGTCGGACTGGAAGTTCGGCAAGCAATTCGTCCAGTATAGCTTATCCGGGACGTGCTCGCTGGGATAGGCGTAAAAGCCGCGCGTGGAGTCGGGGTGCAGGGGATACAGCGTCGTTTTGTCGTGCGGCCAGCGCCCCGCGTCCATGATGCGCCGGGCGGCGAAGACGAAGTAGGCGCTCAGCCGGCGGAGGTCCGTTTCCGAGAGCATCTCCTGCTTGCGCAACAGCTCATAGGAGATCATCAACCAGCGCAGGGTGCGCGAGAAGCCGATGACATTCTTCGCATAGTCATGCTTGTTGGCGCGATACCCCTGGAATTGCGCCACCCAGCGTTCAAAACGTGAGAAGAGCTGCTCGCGCAAGGCGGCGCACGCTTCCTCATGCGTCACCCCCTCGACGGGCAAGTCCAGCGCGGCCAGGAATTGGCTGCCGCCCTTCGCCGCCTGTTGCATGTGCGGGAAGTGCGCAAGGTTTGCCCGCGCGGTGTGCGCCCAGTCTTCCCCCAGAAATCCCGGCTGCGCCCACGTTTCGGCGTCATAGAGCACTTCGCCGCTCAGGTCGAGGTTGTCATCCAGCCGCAAGGCGTTGAACTCGCCGTGCAGCCGGTGGAAGCGGTAGAAGTTGTCGGGGGACAGTTCGGTCTCCACCGGCGCCGTCACCAGCAGCCAGTAGCGCTCGCCGTCCTCCAGCGCAGCGGTCATCGTCACCTGCCCGCCCACATCGGCGAAGTGCATGATATTGTCCACCGGCGCTTTCCAGCGGTCGCCGTACAGCCCCAGCAGGCCCAGCATCCCCCGCTCGCGCTGCTCGTCGTGGTAAAAGGCGAACCAGCCGCGGTTATTCGGCACCGAGTATTCACCAAGCACCGGCATTTGCAGCCGGCAGAGCACATCTTTCGGGCGCGGCTTGCCCAGTGGCTCGACGGTGGGCGGGCAGTCCGATTCAAAGTCGTAGGTGCCGTGTGAAACGATGTGCGAGAAGGTGCCCGCCGGATTCCACTCCGCTGTCAGCCGCGCCCCCATGCCCAGGTGGAACTTCTCCGCGACCTCGATGTAGCTTTCTGCCTGGTAGCAGCGGTAACGGACGGTGTACCACCCACGCTCCGCGAAGCGATAGCACAACTGGTATTCGTCGAAGAGCGGTCCCTGGTTGGTGCAGGTGAGCGTGACGCTCTCCAGCGCGTGCTCGGTGAGGATATGACTCGCCAGTGGGAAGTCCCCGATCCTACCGAGCGGCCCGCCGACCGGATGCTGCCTGGCAGCAATATCGAGTACAAGCTGATTGCCCGTCCTGCCAATGGCGACCGGCCCATCCAGCGGGATCGCATGCGGCGTCAATTGCGTGCTGCAGCGCTCCGCCGGCACGAAGGCGAGGGTGCGCCGCTGATCCCGCGCAAAGCCAAGTCGTACCATCACTTCAGCGCCGCAGGCATCCTGTGCACCGGTATATTGAAATGGGGTCTCCACCCCATCCAGCAGTAACAGCGCCGGTTCCCCGACGTCCAGGCCGGGGATGCAGAGGGTCACGTGCTGTTCCTGCCAGGCCGCGCTCAGCGGGCTGATCAGGGTGAGCGATTTTTCCTGTGTGCTGGACACACTCATGGTATGTACTCACTTTCACCAGTGCATCGCGGTCGAACGCACTGGAAGACTCCGGTTGTCTGGATTATCTCATCGCCCGTGTGGCAGGCTGATATCGGGGGAACGCCCATTCGATCTCATCCCAACAGAACGGCACCACGGAGAAGACGGGAAGACAGTCGACTTCCGCACACGCCTGCTCGACGGTGCGCAGCAGCGTGCCGACCGCCTCCGGGGTCAAGGTCGGGTCGATATTCCACAGGCAGCAATCATCCGCTCCCGCGAGGAGCGCGCGCACCAGATGCGTGTGCAATACGGCGGGATCTTCCTGCATGAACTGCGGGTTGATCATGGCGGAGAACGCCGACTCCGGGCACAGGGCTTTAAAGCGCGCCACATCGGAGGTGATGGCGGCTTGCAGCGATGCCAGACCAGGCAGTTGCCGGTAGGCCGTGAAAAAGGTATCCGCCGGGACATCGCAGTGGTGGACCGCCGCGCGCGGCGGTGCGCCGGTCAGGGAAGTGCAAAACCGATTTTGCTCCGCATCAAACGGCAGCACGTGCTCTTCGTACGTCGCCGGGGAGAGCATCGTGACGTTGCAGTTACTGATCGGTACCGGGTCCATCGGCGGAAACTGCTCGCGCAAAAACGCATACACCGAGCGGGCGGTTTCGGTAATCACTTCGAAGAGGTGCCTGGCCAATTCCGGTTCAGTCAGCAGGTCGAGGTAGCTCTCCTGCCCGCGGATGCGGAACGCATTATTCATCGCGCTGCCGAGGTCGATGCAATGGGAGACTGACCCATAGCGCGCGCGTTTCCGGGCGATCTCAGCGCACAGCCAGTCATACTCCGGCGAGTTCCGCAAATCAACCGGGCGCATCTCCCAGGCCCGTGCTTCGTCGACCGGCCGTGTCTGCCACCCTCCCGCGGCAATGGTTTCGATTTCGACACCCAGCAACACCGGGATGAGATCAAAGCCATAGCGGATGACGGTATTCACATACTGCCCGTCCATCTCCGGCTGCGATTGCCCGAGCCCGAAGGCGCTGAAATGCGCATACAAAAAGCGCTGCCGTCCGAGATACATCGCATCCAGCGCGTCATCGCCGGGAAAATCGGGACGCGGTTGATGGATATGGTAGTACTTCTCCCACCATTCCCACATAAAATATAGACTGACCGGAATGCGACGCATCACTGTCTCCTCAGACAATCCCAATAACTGATCTGCGCACTGTTTATTTCGGCGGCGCAGTCGATTCCCGCACGGCCAGGGTCACCGGCATCACTTCTTGACAGGGAGCAGGCTTTTCCTCCCCGGTGAGCATGCACGTCTGGCTGATGATATCCACCGCGCGCACCCCCATCGTATAGCGATCATAGGCCACGGAGGTCAATGGCAGCGATGAGCCCAGTTCCATAGAGATATCGTCATAGCCCACCAGGCTCACGTCCGCAGGCACGCGGAGGCCACACGATTGCAGGTGACGCAAGGCGCCGATGGCGAGGGTGTCGTTGTAGCAGACCACGGCGGTGAATGCTGGACGACCGGATGCGCGATAAGAGGGATCTCTGGCCAGCATGCGCGCCATCGCTTCCGCACCAGCAACCGGCGATTGGATGGTAATCGATGTCTCATGCCACGCGGGAATCCATGGCAATCCGTGCCCTTCCAACTCCTGGCTATACCCCTGGAAGCGCAATGTCGCCTCCGGGAAATCCAACACCTGCCCGAGATACGCAATTTTCCGGTGACCCAGTTCAATGAGATGCCGCGTGGTTTGCCTGAAGCCATCAATGCTGTCTGCGGTGATATTATACATGGCACCTTGCAGCGACTCGGCAATGGTATGACCGACTGCGACCATGGGGAGGTCATGCTGGCTAATCTGTTCAAAGAGAGGATGGCTGACCAGGCTGATTATACCATCCACGCGTTCTTCCGCGATTAACGAGGGCACCTGCCCGCGATTCGCATGACACAGGACGACATCCGTCCCTGCCTGGTTGCTTTCCGACAGGACGCCGAGGATGTACTTGGAGAAGAACGGATCAATGATGAAGTTGCCGTTTTCAGTACCGGCATTGATGAACAAGGCGATGAGGTGGAACGGCACGCGTTTGTTGAAGCGCTGGGCAATGAGAACGCGCGCTTCACGATTCGACCTGTACCCGAGTTCAACGGCCAGCCGCTTGATCCGCTCCGCGGTAGCCGGCGCCACGCGGACGTTGGTACTGGTGTTATGCAAGACAAACGACACCGCATTGGTGCTCACCCCGGCCGCCTGGGCGATATCTTTTAACGTCACGCGTTGTTTCATAGGTATGGGCTCTGCTTGGTGATTGATCGTTCAATCACTTTATATCACGCTTCCCTGTGGTTGTCAATAGTGATTGGCTTGCCGGTGGGGAGAACGATTGGTTATTTCACGGCATAATCCCGCGTAAACTTCATATCGCTGTTGCTCATCCTCTTCGACTTCTCGCACGGGACGTCGTTTGTTGTCAGAGTGCCGCGTAGCTCGTATTGATATCGGTAAAGCGCTTCCCAGTAGGGAGGCGCCTTACCGTTACTAACCCGCACTCAGCTTCCCGGTCGTATATACCACCACTAACCCGAATGCCAGTAGAAAAACCGTCTGCCCCTCGAGCAGATATGGCAGGATGTTGAGTAGCCCAAGTAGGGAGAGCACACCGCCGAGGAGCAACAGCAGAAAGAATGTGAGGTTAGCCCGATCCCGGTGAATGACCAGTGCCAGCCAGCCCGACAGCAGGAACTGCATGATGAACAGCACCACCCCGATGATGTGATGCACCTGATCGTAGGCGGGGCTGTTGGGGACGGTGGTGACCACCACACCGACCAGCAGTAGCGCTATCACCTGGAGTCCCATCCGCACCACCAGGAACGGCATCCGGGCCGGCAGCGACAGCGAGGACAGCAGCAGGCACGTGATGCAGAGGAAAAATCCCAGCCAATACAGCGGCTTTGTCACCGGCAGATCGCCGTAAAAGCTGAATCCATGATTGACCCACAATCCTGCCGGCTCGATCGCCACACTGGCAAAGAGGCACAAAAAGAACCCGACCAACCCAGCGCAGAAGTACCAGTTGGCCCGCTGACATTTGCGCTGGTCACTGTTGCCTGCCGTCGCTGCCGTAAACATCGGGATACGCATCGGTTTGCATTATACGAGTGAGCAATCGCCAAATTCTACGAATCATACGACGTTCTCGTCACCCCAATGCGCAATCTCGCCATGGTATATACCACCACTAACCCGAATGCCAACAGAAAGACTGCTTGCCCCTCGATCAAGTATGGAAGGACGTTGAGTAGTCCCAGTAGGGAGAGCACACCGCCGAACAGCAGCAACAGGAAGAAGGCGAGATTGCAGCGATCCCGGTGCACAACGAGCGATAGCCAGCCGCCCAGCGAGAACTGCACAAGGAACAGCGTCACGCCGATGCCACGGTGGACCTGATCGAGCGCCGGGCTGTTGGGAACGGTGGTGATCATCACTCCGACGAGTAGTGGGAACATCACTCGGAGTGCCACCCGCATCACCCGGAAGGGCATCGGCGCCGGCAGTGACTGCGCTGACAGCAGCAGGCAGGTGCCGCAGAGGAGGAAGGCCAGCCGGTATGGCAGCACTGTCGACGCCATATCGCCGTAAAAGCTGAATCCCCGGTTAACCCATAATCCTGCCGGAAGGATCACCACGCTGGTGATGAGACACAGGAAGAAACTGGATAAACCAGCACAGACATACCCGATAGCCCACCGATAGCTCTGCAGGATACCGTTCTGTTCCATCGCCTTCGTCGTTGTGCTGATAGGCATTCTCTTCTTTCTCCTGATCTATAGAGTTGGTGGGTGTTGCCCCTGGTATGAAAGACACGCCAGACAGGCCGAACCAGTCGCGACTGATCGATTTATTCGTCATTGAGGGCTTTGCGTTGTCGAGCATGAATTCCATAGGGATGGCAGGAGGGCAACCCTGGCAGTCGAAATATCCTCCTGGTTATCCGATTTATAACGACCAGGGAGATGCCATCATGAATACTAACCCGGCGCAGGTGCTCACCTTTGAGATGCACGGGACGACGCTGCGGCTGTTGCTGCCGTCGCTCAACTTGCTCACGCTGGAGGTAGAGGGAGAGACGTGGTTTTCCGGTGGGGAGATAGGGCACCCGCTGTGGGAGGTGCTGGCTGTCGATGAGGGCGGACGGCAGGTGAAGCTGCACGGCGATGCGGGGACGGCCAGCGCGGAGATGCTGGCCGGGGTGCTGGTGCTCACCTGGCAGGGAGTGGCGGATGCCGCTACCGGCGCGGGGCCGTTCGATGTGCGCGTCGAGGTGCGCCCCACCGGCAAGGCGCCGGGCATCACCGGCTGGCGCATCGCGGTGAATAACCGCAGCGCGTGGACGCTGTGGAGCGTCACCTTCCCGCAACTACCGCACCTCACCCCGTCCGACGATGCGGAAGCGGACCGCCTCTTCTTCCCGCAGGGTTGGGGCACCGAGTTGGTGGGCTGGTCGAAGATGATCGACCTGCACCGCGCCTATCCGCGCGGGTGGGATTTCGCCATGCAACTGGTGGGCTACACGCGCGGCGCGCGCACCTTCTCGCTGGCGACGCATGATCCGGCATTGACCACGAAGCGCTTCGTCTTCACCCACCGCGAGAAGCTGGCCACACGCTGGGCGGATTTCGCGGTGATCAGCTACCCGGAAGGGATGTCCACCGCAGGCAACAGCCTGCTGCAGGAATACGACACCATTGTCGCCGTGCAGCCGGGCGACTGGTATGATGCCGCCCGGTTGTACGCCGGCTGGGCGCGCCATCAATCGTGGGCCTGCTGCCCGCAAGTGCCGCGTGCGGCTGATGATGTGCAGGGCTGGCAGGTGCTGCAGGTGCCGGACAAACCGATGGACACCTGGGCGGCGGATATGGAACGGCTCGCCGAACATGTCGGCGTGCGGCTGGGCATCCAGTATTACAACTGGCACGTCGTCCCCTTCGATACCAGCTACCCCGATTATTTCCCCCCGCGGGAGGGCTTCAAGGGACTGGCCACGCGCACGCAGCGCGCCGGCTACCTCACCATGCCGTATATCAATGGCCGCCTGTGGGACATCAACGCCCCGAGCTGGCCGGCGCGCGGCGCGGAGCGCTATGCCGCCAAAGGCTCGTCACTGCGCCTCAACCCGCTGACGCTGTTCAACTATCGGGAGGAATACGGCAGCGGACAGCAGTTGTCGCCGATGTGCCCGACCACCGCTTTCTGGCAGGACACCGTCATCGACCTCTGCACGCGCATCGTGAACGAGTTGGGCTGCGACGGCGTCTATATCGACCAGATCGCTGCCGAAGGCGCGATGCTGTGCTTCGACCGGACGCACGAACACCCCATCGGCGGCGGCAGCTTCTGGCTGGAGGGCTATCGTGAGATGCTCCGGCGCATCCGCGAAGCGGTGCCCAGCGCCTACCTGACCACGGAGTGCAACTGGGAGGGGTGCACGGCGGATTATGACGGGCTGCTCATGTGGCACTCGCTGGGCAGCGGGCTCATCCCGCTCTTCCCCGCCGTGTATGCCGGGTTGGCGAAGACCTACGGCTGCCAGTTCCACGCCGGCGACCTGGCGGAGAACGACGGCGCGGAGTTCGCCTCGCGCATGGCCATGCTCTTCGTCTGGGGGGCGCAACTCGGCTGGGGCGACCTGACGCTGTTGCTCGACCCGCAGTACGCGCTGCTGCTCGATTACTTCACCGTGCTCTGCCGCGAGCGCGCGCTGCAGCAAGCAACCTTTACGGCAGGCCGCATGCTGCGCCCGCCGGCAGTGACCCTCACCCGGCAGCTCGATACCTCGGAAGCGTCGACCGGTGCCTTCGATGCCGCCCTCGCGCCGCTCACCGTGTTTGCTTCCGTCTGGCAGCACCCCTCCGGCGATGGGGCCACCGTCTTCCTGGTCAACCCGATGCGCGATCAGGTCCAGGTCGATGTGCGCATCACCGCTGTAGAGTGCGCCAACATGACGGTCGGTGAACCGTTGCAAGGGGAGATCAGCATGCGCGGCACATCGGGGAATCCACCGGCCTTTTCTGCCGTCCTCCCGCCGCTGGGGGTGCTGGTGGTGCCGCTGGGGTAGACATAGCCTCCTGGAGCGCGAACCTCCTGGTGAGCCGATTATAGAGATGGAAGCAATGCTATAATCCGCTCACAGGAGGTTCGCGCTCCAGGAAATACAATTACACCGGCGTCCGCTGGGCGGTCAGATGATCCAGCAACTTGTTGAGCTGGGTAAAGTGCCGGTCCCAGTTGAATTGGGCGGCGGCTTGCTGCCGTTGTGCGGCGCGTGAGCGGCCTTCGCTGATGGCCGCGTGTGCCGCGAAGGAGAATTTGTCCTGTCCCGTCACCTGGGTGACGAGTTCGCCGAAGACATCCAGGTCGGGCATTGGAGAGCTGATCACCGGCAACCCGCAAGCCAGGTATTCGTAGACCTTCAGCGGATTCATCGCGCGTGTGGCCGCAGATTCGATGAAGGGGATGAGGGCGATATCGAAGGCGCGCAGATACGCCGGCGCATCCTCGTAACTCACTGGACCGGTCAGGTGGAGCGGCGCATCATCGATCTTCCCAATCAGCGCTCTGTCGACCGGGCCGACGAGTACCGTGCTCCATTCCGGGTGGGATTTGGTCAGGTTGGCCACCAGCGTCATATCGAAGATCTTCTCTTTCATGGTGCCCAGATAGCCAACGATGGGACGCGGGAGCTGGCTCAGTTCTTCCGGGATCTGCGTTGGGCGGGAGAAGCGGTCGATATCCAACCCATTGGGCATATAGTAGACGATCTGGCGGTTATAGCGGAGCAGCTTGCGTTCGACGAGATGGGAACTCGCCAGCGCGGCATCGGCCCGTTTCATCAACAACGTCTCCGCCGCCTGCAATTGCCGCGACAGCATGGGATAGGCTTCCGGCAAATCCTCGTTGCAGTCATAGATGACCGCTTCCCAGGGGCGCGAATTGATGAGGGCCATCACATATTCCGTGGGACAGGAGGTCCACAGCACTGCGCGCTTGAAACCAGCTTTATCCATCGCCTTGTTCACCTGCTTGGCGAACATGCCTGAGTTGACCTTCACCGATTGCTTGTCGCCCGAGGACGGCAACGTCCACGGGGAGACTGCTGTCAGGTTGTTGCGTTGTTGCTGGGAGAGCGTGGGATGCAACAAATTGTCGCCGGCGCTTTTGCGCAGGTTGGCGAAAAAGCGCTCGCCGGCTTTCATCGCCTGCTCCAGGTCGAAAACACGCATGCCGGGATTTTCGGCAAAAATCACCGGTCGCTCCCCCGCGAACATACTCGCGAGCTGGTGATAGCGCTCCCAGGGCGCATTCCAGTCAATATGTGAACAAAAAACAATACCAACGTCGGAGGTCATAAGATCAACCGCCCCTTCATCCCCGGTATGCCACATGATAAATGGTAGCGGGCTATTCATTTTGATGCTAAGTACTGTGTTTCGTTGCACATGAGCGGAATCCTTCTGGCGAATGCGGATTGCGGACTGCGGATTGTGGAATACTTCCCCTCACCCCCAGCCCCTCTTCCCGAGGGTAGGGGGACAGGCTGGTAGAGTGATGGGAAGTCTAACTTATATATTCTCCGCTACTCCCCTCTCCTCGGGGAGAGGGGCTGGGGTGAGGGGAAGCGTGTCATTTATCACCCATCTTGCCATCCTCCTCCAGTTATTACCACTCGTCGCCAATATGCAAAAACAGCTATGGCGATTATTGACAATGTAAAATCGACGCAGTATCGTGGAGATGGATCACCGGTGGTACTACGCTTCACAGGAGGATATTCTTATGGGAACCGTGCAGAATGATGCACAAGGCGGGCCTGCCGCGGTGCAGGAGGAGTTGCTCGATCTCGAAGCTGCCGCCGACCATCTGTGCGTCAGCAAAACGACGTTGTACCGCATGTTGGACCGCGGCGAGGTGCGCGGCATCAAGGTTGGGCGGCAGTGGCGGTTTCGCTCGGTCGATCTCGATGCCTATCTCACCCGCGGGCCGGTGGCGGTGGCACTGGCGACGCTGCCCGTCGAGGTGCTCGATCGCGAGGTGGCGGTCTTCACCGACCAGCTCAGCCAGTTGCATGAGCCGCTTCCCGCGGTCACCGACGCATTGCTCGACCAGTGGGAAGCGCGCGTGCTGCACCTGCTGCAATGCATCGTTCGCCTGGCGCGACGGCGGCAGGCCAGCGATCTGTATTTCGAAGTGGTGAAGGAGGATGAGGAGCTGCTCGGGCTGCTGCGCTTCCGCATTGACGGCATGCTGCATCCCGTGCACCGGCTGCCGTTGCGCATCCACGAGGCGCTGCTGCTGCGCGTGCGCCTGATGGCCAACGGCGATGCGGGCAACAGCTATCTCGATGCCAGCCTGCATCTGCCGATGGGCGATGGGTTCGAGGATGTGCGCCTTTCCATCATGCCCACCTTCCTCGGCGATGTGATGGCCGTACGGCTGCTCAGCGACGATGCGGTGCAGCAACCCGGCCTCGACTGGTTGGGCTTTCATCCCGACGACCTGCTGCGCGTGCGCGAATGGCTCACCGCGCCGTCAGGGCTCATCCTGGTGGCCGGACGCTCGGGCAGCGGCAAGTCGACGCTGATGTATAAGCTGCTGCAGGAAGTGGCCGGGCCCCAGCGCAAAGTGGTGACGGTGGAGCCGATGGTCGAACGACAACTCCCCTGGGTGACGCAGGTGGAGATCAACAGTAAATCGCGCGACACCGCCTCGGCGATGCGCGCCTTCATGCGCCAGAATGTCGATATGATGATGGTGGGCGAACTGCGCGATCTGGAGACGCTGGACCTGGCCGTGCACGGCGCGGAAACCGGGCACCTGACGCTGGCGCCGGTCTCCGTGATCAGCGCCGTCGACCCGCCCAGGCGCATGATCGAGGTGTTCCCGCTCGAACAGCAGCCCCAAATCCGCGGCATGGTGGCGAAATCGCTGCTCGGTATCATCGGCCTGCGCCTGGTCCGCGTGCTCTGCCCACACTGCAAGCAAGTGGACACGATACCCGCCGAGGTGATCGACCGCGTGCGTACCGTCGCACGCGCCGGCGGCTACCAGGCGCCGGCGGAGGCGGACTTCCACCGCGCGGTTGGCTGTCCCGAGTGCGGCCACACCGGCTACCATGGCCGCACCGGCGTCTACGAAGTGCTGGACATCGACCCCGCCTTCCGCAGTGCCGTGCATCTCAACGCCCCCCGCGAGGAGCTCTTCCGCCTCGCCATCGCCCACGGCATGCGCACCCTCGCCGCCGAAGCCTTCCGCAAAGCGGTGGAGGGCATCACCACGATCGAGGAGATACTGCCGATTGTTCGGCAGTATGAGCATGTGTTGGGGTAAGGGATTTTGGGGTGCGAGGACGAATGATCTCGCACCCCAGGAAATGCCAACTCGACTCTCTAACATGCAGCCGCTAATCACATCTTCTTTCAATATCCCAGTACAACCGGCAGGTACTCCCACCGACAGTGAAGAAAAAAACAGAGTATAAGAAAACAGCATTACGACATAGCAGTTGCAGGGGAAAACACATATAACGAGGTAATGGCAATGGTTGTAGAGACGACGAGAGATTTGCGGAAATGGAACGCGATGCGATTTGTTCGCCAGATCAAGGAGAATTGTAAACGGCAGGATTCGCATTTCGCATTTTTCCTTGGTGCTGGGTGTTCGGTGTCCTCCGGCATTCCAACGGCAAGTAAGCTGGTGCGTGAATACTGGTTACCCAAATTACGCGACACTCACGGAAAACGAAATGAGAGCGTTGAAAGCTTTGTCGCTACAGAATACCCTCATTGGCAATACGATCCAATGAATCCGGCTACCTTATATGGTGAAATAATTAAAGAGCTCTTTCCTTTTCCTGCTGATCGCCAACGGGAAATCGAATCTTTATGTGATAGGCAATTCCCCGGATTTGGCTATGCCATGCTTGCCGCTTTAATCGCACGGGAAGGTGGATGTTTCAATGTCGTGCTGACCACCAATTTCGATGATATGGTTTCTGACTCGCTTTACCTGTATACCGGTGCACGCCCGTTGGTCATTAACCACGAATTCCTGGCAAGTTACATCAGGCCAACGCGTACTCGTCCACTGGTGGTGAAGCTGCACGGCGATCATCGTCTCTCGCCGAGTAATACAGTAGAGGAAGTACAAGCGTTGAAGGCGGAGATCGAGAAAGCGGTTAGTAGATTACTCTATGACCGCCACATCATCTTCCTCGGGTACAGTGGATACGATGAAGGCATATGCAACATGCTGGAAGGCTTACCGCACGAAGCACACGAGATGGCCGTGTATTGGGTAAACGACACAGAACCTATCGGCCCTATACGCCGCTGGCTGGATAAGCGAAACGCCATCTGGGTAGAACAAGGTATTTTTGATGAATTGATGCTGCTGTTCAGGCAAGAATTTGAAATTCCTCACCCGGATAAACAACGCTTTGATAACTTGTTTACTCACTATTATGAAACTTACGCAGAACTCTCTACGAAGATCAAAATACGTGAAGGTGAAAATGAAGAAACCACCGCGCTGAAGAGCGCTGTGCAGAAGGCCGATGAATCCTTTAAGGATTGGTGGGCGGTTGAAGTTGCTGCAAGAAATGTGGTGAAGGATAATCCTGATGAGGCTGATCGGTTATACCTGGAAGGTATCAGCCGTTTTCCTAACTCCTCACCTTTACTGGGGAATTATGCCGTCTTCCTAAAAAATGTGCGCAAAGCATACGATCAGGCGGAAGAGTACTACCAGAAGGCAATACAGGCTGATCCGACTGAAGTTTAGCCATTTTCAGACGCAGTAGTGCCCTGGTCTGACGGGGATTTCGCCTCGTCACCGTCTCTTTAGGCCCGCGTGGCCATCACCAGCGCTTCGGGGGTGATCCGCACCCCGTACGGCAG
>Ga0272448_1002807_pt1 | contig 21391 bp, 18 predicted proteins | sample YNPCB0191_FD_202220 | JGI IMG/M metagenome (GOLD analysis project Ga0272448, IMG submission 202220) | Hot spring sediment microbial communities from Yellowstone National Park, WY, United States - YNP-CB-019-1 | ecosystem: Environmental > Aquatic > Thermal springs > Hot (42-90C) > Sediment... | reverse complement strand
TTAAAAGAAGCAGACTTAGAAAATGCTGACCTCCGGGATGCTGACCTTCAAGGAGCTAATGCCCAAAGAACAAATTGTATCGAGACTAACTTCTGGTGCGCAAACTTAGAGGATGCTGATTTTCAGGAAGCAAATTTCGAATTGGCTAATTTAGGAGAAGCTAACCTTACCCGAACCAATTTGAGTGGAGCAAATTTTTGGATGACCAACTTTAAAGGAGCAAATCTTTTAGGTGCCAATCTCATCAATGCCTTTAACCTCGAAGCCGAGCAATTGGCTGGAGCTAAAACCCTTTACCAGGCTCAGCTCGATGAACCTCTTCAGGAAGAAATAAAAACCAAATATCCTTATCTACTTGACAAATCAGATTAAAATCGATGAATTAGGTAGAATTTAACTCACGAATTTTTCTTATATATTCCCGGCTGGAATGGCCTTTAGGATCACCGACAATAGCGATCCGGGCATTCACGGATAAAGCGGTATTACGTTCCGGAACATTTTCTACCGTATAATCGGTTCCTTTTGCAAATACCTGGGGCCGGATTTTCTTTAAAAGCTCATCCACAGTTGGTTCAAAAAAAAGGGTAAGGTAGTCCACCCATCTAATCGCGGATAAGATTTCTAATCGCTCCTCCTCCGGAATCAATGGCCTTCCGGGGCCTTTAGTCTTTTGCACCGAAGAATCACTGTTTACTCCTACCACTAAAACATCCCCTTCTGCTTTGGCTCCCCGCAAGCAACGAATATGCCCCACATGGATAAAATCAAAACACCCATTGGTAAGCACAATCCTTTGCCCTTTCTTCCGGTGAACTTCAAGCGCTTCTACTAACTTTTGGTGGTCAAGGATAATTTTAGCTTCATTCATAATGTCGCCTCATTGCTTCCCGTAATTCCTCCCGGCTAAGCACCGCAGTTCCTCTTTTCATTACCACCACTCCCGCGGCACAATTAGCTAAAAAAGCCGCATCATAAAATCCGGCTCCTGCTGCTAATGCCAGCGTAAACACTGTAGCCACAGTATCTCCTGCACCAGTAACATCCGTAATATCATCTGACCCAGAAATAGGAATATGGACAATCGGGGAATTTTTCTCTAAAAGACTCATCCCCCGATTTCCTCGGGTAATAAGCACTGCCTGTAATTTTAGTCTTTCCAGCAATAAATGTGCCGCCCGCTCTACTTCCTGTTCATCATTCAACTTTAACCGGACTGCTTTTTCCGCTTCTGATTCATTGGGAGTAACTGCCGTTACCCCACGAAACCGCATCAACTGGTAACGGGAGTCAACTACCACTATTTTCCTTTTTGCCAGGTTTTGGAGAAAAGAAATTACCCGGCCGGAAACTACTCCATAACCGTAGTCCGAAACCACCACCGCATCTGCTTTGTTAGCCAATCGCTCCAGCTGGTTAAAAATCTTTTCCTGCAGGCGAGTCGGGATAGGTTCATCATTAACCTTGTCAATCCGGATTACCTGCTGCTTGGAAGTATGTTCGTCTCCCGCCATAATCCGGGTTTTGGAAATCGTATTGACAATATGGGAAAAAAGAAGTCCTTCCACATTTACCCCTTTCCCTTTTAGTTGGTCAAGGAGGTTATTTCCCACCTCATCATTGCCCAAAATTCCTACTGAATAAACCTGACAGCCCAGACTGGCTAAGTTATTTGCCGCATTTCCTGCCCCCCCCGGAACAATACTTTCCCTTTCATGCCGGATAACCACTACCGGCGCCTCCCGGGAAAGTTTAAATGGTTTCCCGTATACATATACATCGGAAATATAATCTCCGATAACCATTATTTTCGGTTGGGAAAATTTATCAATAATCTCTTCAAAATGGCGTCTTTTATTTTGCGGTTTCTTCTTAATTTCTACTGCTTTTTTCCTGATTTCCTTTCGGCGACTAAGGTTTCCCGCTTTTTCTCGATTACTCATAAAATTATATCCCTTTTTAGGTTAAAAATTCTTCACAGGCTTGGATTACTCTTTCGGGGGAAATATTCCGCATACACTTATGGTCAGTGGGACAAACCTTAAGATGACAAGGGCTACAATCTAATTCTTCCCGGATAATTTTCGTCCGCTCTAAACCATAATTAGTGTACCGGGGGTCAGTAGGACCCATAATAACCACCACCGGAATTTTAAAAGCTATTGCAAAATGGCGCGGGCCAGTGTCATTGGTTATAACTAACGATGAATCACTAATTATTGCTTTTAAATATTCCAACGGTATAATTTCTTGGGAAAAATTAAAAGACTTACGATACATTAATCCTTCAATTCGGTCCGCAATTTTCTGTTCATTTGGCCCCGGGATAATCAATATTTGGACGCGATATTTTTCAATCAAGTAATCGCCTACCTGGGCAAAATATTCTGGTGGCCAGCACTTGGAGCTCCCAAAACTTGCTCCCGGAATAAGAGTAATTATCGGCTTATTGGGGGCAATTCCATAACGCTGATAAAGTTTATTTACTTTTTCTCGGGTACCATTGGAAAAACAAAGCTCGGTTTCAGTGGAACTAATCCGATAGTTGAGAGCCTGACAAATAATCAAGTACCGTTCTACCATAGGAACGGGGATTACTTTACCCTCTTCTTGAGGAGGTGGAATAGGGTGAGTTAACATAAATCCCCGCATATTGGTCCGAAAGCCAATCCGCTCGGGAATTCTGGCTAAAAAAGAGAGCGCAGCTGAACTAAAGGAATTAGGGAGGATGATCGCCCGGGTAAAGTGAAATTTTTTTAGCTCCTGACTCAATGCTAATTTATCTTTCCATTTTCGGTGCAAAAATTTCGAGTCGTACTCAATAATCCGGTCATAAAAGGGGAGGCCAGCGATTACTTCCCGAACCTGAGGCCGGACAAGTAAAGTAATCGAGGCATCCGGGTTATTTTCCCGGATAGTGCGCAAAGCCGGGGTAGCCATTACTAAATCTCCCACCCAGCTCGGGCAATGCACCAAAATATTATGATGAATTTTTATCTTCCCCATTAGTCAGTATCAGTAAAAATTATTATTCCTCAGTTTCTTCATTCAGAAAATAATCGCTTCTTACTCCCATAAAGGAGTTATACTTAATGGCAAAGTGGATATTTCCCGATTTCACCATCTGAGCAGAAATTTTTTGATCTTGCCGGAGAATTCCTTCCTTTATTTCTCTCCATTCCTCCGGGGATAATTCCTCAACCCTCCGGACTAAATCAGCATACTTGGGAGCACAGGGCCAATCGGTTGCAGCGTTTACATACCAGGGAAAAATTTTCTGTAGTTTTTCCATCCAGAAATTTAATTCCGGACCAAAATCAAGGCAGGATTCCTCAAAAAAATTATCTAAGGTATTCATCTTTGCCTCATTAATAAACCCACCCCGCTGAGCAATTAGGTAGGCATCGGTATTAATGTAAGGGAAAAAAATTGACCAGCGGAACCTCCCGGGTTTAATCTGGGCTAAAAGCTTTATGGTCATTAAAATATCTTCTTTGGTCTCATAGGGAAAACCAAACATTACAAAAGCTGAGGTATGGAGCCCAGCCTGATGAGCCACCGCAAAACTTTTAATAATTTCCTGATTGGTCATCGGCCGGCGGAGAATCTCCCGCCGAATCCGCTCGCTCCCGCTTTCTAAACCAAACTTCACAATAATGCAGCCGGATTCTTTCAAAAGATTGGCTCTTTCTGAATCAAAATTTTTGACATGCCCATTTACCACAAAAGGAATCCCAATTTCCTGGCGATAGGATTTACAAAACTCCCTTAAATAACTTTTATCAAGGGTAAAGATGTCATCATCAAAAATAAAAGTCTTTATATTCTGGTAAGTATTAATCAGGTAACGGAGTTCTTTAATTACCGCGGAAACCGGATGATAGCGGATATAATGAAGCGCTCCTTCGGTTACCTGTAAGTCATTTTTATAAATATTAACCATCTGATGATTAAAGCAATAAGTGCAACGGTAGGGGCATCCCCGGGAAGCCATTACCCCTACCCATCCCCCTTTCGCATCAATCAGTTGTTGAAAATCAAAAAGCTCGTAATCTTTGGGAGGAAGAGTAGCTAAATCAACAAATGGACTCACCTTGTTTCTAATAACTTTTCCGTTTAATCTAACCCAGAGATTAGGAATATCAGTGTAATCTTCCCCTCTTTCTAACCTCGCTACCAGTTCTTTAAGTGCATTTTCCCCTTCTCCAATACAAACAAAATCAAAATATCCCGAATCCATGACCCCTTCTGGATCCGCAGTGGCATGGATCCCGCCGCCAATTATTGGAATATTAAATTCTTTTTTAATTGCAGCAGCAATTTCCCGGCAATACCGATATTGATTGGTGACCATAGAAATCCCAATTAGTTGAGGAGCGAAAGACTCAATATCCTTTTTAATCCGGTCCCAATCCAGCGGATAACCTAATTTCTCGTTAAGGTTCAAAAGCTTGGTAGTATGCCCGGCTGACTTTAAAACTGCGGAAAGAAAAGCCAGGCCATAATTAAAACCAATTTGAGCATTAAGATTAGGATAAATAAAAAGAATCCGCATCTATTTTCCTTTTTATGAGTATTTAGTTTGGCTCATTTTAATCGAAAACAAAAAAGATAACAACTTCTCCTTTTTCTCCGAAAAAATATTATTGCTAACTGGTTAATAAATCAACTGGAAAACAGGAAATGGGAGAAAAAGTCCATCTCCCTCTTACTGTCATCCCGAACTCGTTTCAGGATCTCAGGGATGCGGAAACAAGACCGTAACAAGTTCGGTCCCAGGTTCAGCCTGACATTTTGCCTCACTCTGCCAATTTTTCCGCAATCTCCGTCGATTTTCTTGACGAAATTAAAAAATTTAGTTAAAAAGCTTCTATTATTTAATTGTTAAAAATTCAAACGGATGGCTCCACGATATAAATACCGCTGGTTACGACTTTTTTCTTATTATCTGAAAAAAGGTTTAGGAAAGGTATCCCTCGATTTGGCTCGCCTAGAAAAACTCTGGGAGTTAGAGGATAAAATTTATTATCAATTTTCTGACTGGGAGCTTCTCAATCAAGCCCTTACCCATAAATCTTATGCTTATGAAACCTCTCACAATGTTCGTAACCACTATGAAATATTAGAATTTTTAGGAGATTCGGTTTTGGATATGGTAATCACTCAGCTTTTAATTAAAAACTATCCCCGAGCCACCGAAGGGGAACTTTCCCGGAGCCGTTCCCTGCTGGTTAATACCCACCGGCTCGCCCGGATTGCGCGGGAAATCAACCTCGGAGAATATCTTCTTCTGGGCAAAGGTGAAGACCAGAGTCAAGGACGTTTTAAGCCAACAATCCTTACCTGCGCTTATGAAGCATTAATTGGTGCAATTTATCTCGATGGAGGATTAAAAGGAGTTACCCGGGTTATCCAGACTCATTTTAAAAAATTATTCTCCCCTGAGTTAAACCAGGAAATATTTCACGATTTCAAAAGCCGCCTCCAGGAATATGTCCAGGGTAGTTTTAAAACTATTCCTGAATACCATTTGATCCGGGAATCCGGCCCTCCGCACGCAAAACAATTTGTTATCCAAATTAAAATCAACGGGAAGGTTTATGGAACTGGATATGGGAAAAATAAAAAAGAGGCACAACAACGAGCAGCGCAAGCTACTTTAAAACAACTGGGTATTTTCCCCTCATCTTCTCCTGGTCTAAGTAAAAGCCAATGAAAACTACGATTGCGATTGTCGGTCGGCCCAATGTAGGCAAATCAACCCTTTTTAATCGGCTGGCACGAAAACCCAAAGCCATTATTGATGACCTTCCGGGAGTAACCCGAGACCGGAATTATGCTGAAATACAATGGGATGGCTATTCCTTGATCCTGATTGATACCGGAGGATTTGAGTTTGAACCCAATCATGAACTCTCTCGCCTGGTGCAAGAACAAGCTCGTTTAGCAATTGAAGAAGCAGATGGTATCATTTTTCTTTCGGATGGGCAGGAGGGGCTGACGCCGGTAGATCAGGATTTAATCAATCTCTTACGCACTATCCCGAAACCGATTTTCCACTGTATCAACAAAATCGACGGTCCCCGGCAGGAAAAAAATCTCTACGATTTTTTTGCCACCGGGATCGACCGTTGGTTTCCTATTTCCGCCAAACACAATCGAGGGGTAAATGAATTAATGGCGGAAGTAGTGAAAATCCTTCCCCGAGAAAAACCCGCTGTTCGGGAAGAAAAGCCAGCAATTAAAATAGCCGTGCTGGGTCGTCCTAATGTAGGCAAATCATCCCTGGTTAATCGAATTTTGGGATATAACCGGGTAATTGTAAGTGAAACCCCAGGAACTACCCGAGATGCCATTGACTCTTATTTTAATTTTAATGGAACAGATTATATCATTATCGATACCGCGGGAATCCGAAGAAAAAGCCGCATCGGTTATCAATTAGAAAAATACTGTGTTATTGCTGCATTGAAAGCAATTTCCCGTTGTGACATTGGATTAATCCTGATTGATGCTCAGGAAGGAGTAACTGAACAGGATGTAAAAATTGCGGGTCAGGTCTATAACCAGGGAAAGGGGTGCATGGTGGTAGTAAATAAATGGGACCTGATTCCGAAAGATACCACTACCGCAATTAGGTACCGCGAAGCAATAAAAGCAAAAATGAAATTTCTCGATTTCGCCCCTATCCTTTTTGTCTCTGCTCTTTCCGGTCAACGAGTAACTAAGATTTTAGACCAGGTAAATTATTGCTTTACTCAATACCAAAAAAGGATTGAGACGGCAGAATTAAACCAGTTCTTAGCCCGGCTAATTCAGGAACATCCTCCCGCTCACTATCGGGGAAAACCGATCAAATTCTATTATGCCACTCAGGCTGCTATCAAACCTCCCACCTTTGTGTTTTTTACTAATTTTCCCACTGGAATCCATTTTTCTTATGAGCGGTATATTATCAACCAGCTCCGGGAGGCCTATGGTTTTGAAGGCACGCCGCTAAAGATTTTCTTCCGGGGAAGGAAAGATTCCTCTAAATAACGCACTCCGTTACGAAAGAGAGCAATGCCCAACCCTTCTTCGGGCAAAGGTAATCCGCGACGTTTGAGTTCCTCTTTTTTCCGCGTCCAGTCCGGATGATTAGTGAAATGGTTATATCCTTCCGGGTGGGGCATCAAGCCAAAAATCCGGCCAGTAGGGTCGCAGATTCCCGCAATATCCCGAAGTGAGCCATTAGGATTATAGGGGAATTTTCCTCGGGCCGGTTTCCCTTCAGGAGTCGCATACTGGAAAACCACCTGATTATTCTGAAAAAGCCTTTCGATTACCTCCGCTGGAGCAAAAAACTTCCCCTCGCCGTGCCGGATAGGAAGCTCAATGGTTTCAATCCCCGGAGTAAAGACACAAGGAGAGTTTTGCGTCCGGAGATAGACCCAATCATCCCGGAAGTTACCACAATCATTAAAAATTAGTGCCACTTCCCGCTGCTTATAATTGCCTCCAAAACCGGGCAAAAGACCTAAGTTGACCAGAGCTTGAAAGCCATTACAAATCCCGATAATTAATTTTCCCGCGGCAATAAATTCTTCTATCTCCTCGCCTAAATTAAACTTAAATCGAGTAGCTAAAAGCACTCCCGCGCCGTGGTCATCTCCCCAACTAAACCCCCCATCAAAGACCAGAAGGTGATAGTCCGGTAACCTTACCTTATGGGCAATCAGATCATTAATGTGGACCCGCTCGGAATCAGCTCCCGCCCTTTTTAAGGCATAATCAGTTTCATAATCACAGTTAAGACCATAACCAGTTAAAACCAGAGCCCTAACCTTATTCATCGCAAAGCTCCAAAGGTTTTTTTCCACGCCTGTTTTAATGCCCCCACCGATTGATTAATAATCATTCCTTTTCCTCCTACCCCTTTTACTCGCAACCAAGGTTCCTCCGTAATTTCACCGATTAAGGAAAAGGGATAACCATCCAAAACCTTCTCAAACTTTTGCCGCTTTTCCGGAGCAACCGTAACAATAAACCGACCTGGGCTCTCCGAATAAAGGATACGGTCGTTAGTAAGCTCTCCTTCCACTGGTACCTGACCAAGGTCAACCTCCAATCCTACTTCTCCTGCCATTGCTATTAATGCCAGGTGTACCCCTAAACCACCCCGATAAATACCATGGACTGAAGCTAACAGTTCTTCTCTAATAGCCAGATTTAATGCCCGATAAAGGGGAATAACCTCTTCTACCTTTACTCGCGGGACATTAAGCCCCACATAACCAAAGTGCTCATAGTATTCGGATCCGCCTAATTCATTTCGAGTTACTCCTAAGACATAAATTAAGTCTCCGGGAAATTTGGCATCCATAGTCACACACTTTCGGATATCCTCAATCACTGCAGTAGCAGTAAACTGGAGGGTAGGCAAACCCGATACCTTCCGCACCTCACCGTACTTCCCCTTCAGATAACCATCAATATACATACTATCTTTCCCCGAAAGAAGGGGGATGGCAAACGCCTGGCAGTAATCCCGCAATGCCCAGTTAGCCCGGACTAACTGAGCGGCTTTAAATTTACCATCAGGATTAGATACCGGATGATACTGGATATTAGGCCAGCAAAAATTATCCACTCCGCCAATCTCATCCAGGGGGGCACCAACCGCAATCACCCGCCGCACTGCCTCATCAATCGTGTAACCTACCATATGGTAGGTATCAATCTCACTATAGGTAGGGTTAAGTGCCTGAGTAGCAGCTAAGCCCCGGTGGGAGTCTAAGATTGGCCGCACCACAATTGCATCACTGGGTACATCCCGTCGTTTTCCCACCAGAGGTTTGATCACGCTTCCCCCTTGCACTTCATGGTCATACTGCCGGACTACCCATTCCTTACTGGCAAGATTGGGACGGGAAAGCAAATCTAATAAAAGCTGATTATGGTTCTCTGGCTCCCGAATCTCCGGTTCATATAATCCCCGAAATTCGGGAGGAATCCATTCTGCCTCGAATTCCCACTGAGGGAAATCTGATTGCAAAAATGCGGTATCAATATAAGCGCAGGTTTTACCTTGATAAAGGATATGAATTTTCCCGGTAGAAGTATATTTACCAATTACCGTGCTTTCAACTTCGTGTTTCCGTGCTAATTCTAAAAATCGGCTCTTATGCTCGGGTTTTACTGCTACCGTCATCCGTTCCTGAGATTCAGAAACCCAGATTTCCCATTGGTCTAATCCGGCATATTTAAGGGGAACTTTGTCCAGATAAACTTCACAGCCATTACTAAACCGGCAACTTTCTCCAATCGAAGAAGAAAGCCCTCCTCCTCCATTATCAGTGATAAAAGCGATTAATCCCTCATCCCGGGCTTCCAGTAAAAAGTCATGCATCTTTTTCTGGGTATAGGGATCTCCAATCTGGACATGACCCGCCGGGGTGTGTTCACTAAACTCCTCTGAAGCTGCAGTTACTCCGTGAATTCCATCCTTCCCTACCCTTCCTCCGGTCATAATGATAAGGTCACCAGCAGTAGTGGTCTTCATTTCGCTTGGCCTTCCCTGAATCGAAGCCGGCATAATCCCCATTGCAGTAACAAAAACCAAGCATTTCCCTAAAAAGCTCTCATGGAAGAAGATGTTGCCAAACGGAGTTGGCACTCCACTCTTATTCCCCCCATCCCTGACTCCACTAATCACCCCATCTAAAAGCCGGCGGGGATGGAGCCGGGGCTTTAGCTCGCCCTGGTAATCCCGGGGAGCAACACAATAACCATACATCCCTAAAATCAGTTTAGATCCCAGACCAGTTCCCAAAGGATCCCGGTATACTCCCACAATGCCGGTAATTGCTCCTCCATAAGCCTCCATATTGGAAGGACTGTTGTGGGTCTCTCCGGTAATAGTGTAATAATGGTGGTCATCAAATCTCCCTACTCCCGCATTATCCCAGAGCACCGAAATCACCCAGGGTTTCTTCTTTTGAATTTGCCGGGTCGGTTCCTCAATGCAGGTCTTGAATAAATTATCCACCACCACTGTTTCTCCTGATACCAGATCCCTATAATGGAAAAGCCCTTTAAAAGTGTTATGATTGCAATGGTCCGAACGAGCTTGAGCAATATACTCCAACTCCACATCCGTAGGCGAATCAAGCCCTACTTTTTTCCGTTCGGCTTGAACTTCCGGCCGAAGAAAATATTCCCGGATGGTAGGAATATCCCGGGGATTAAGCGCTAAATTCCGTTCTTCACTTATCCGGAGTAAATCTTTATCGCTATCAATGGAAAACGACCGAACCGTAGGAGTATGGGTGATAATTACCCGGGGAACTTTCAACCCCACTTGATTGCGTAAACTTTGATTATTCCGGTCAAACACCTGCCATTGCTGGATAAGGTCATTAGCTAATGATTCTCGGGCAATTAGTTCTAATTCTTCCGGTTTTAACCCCTTCCCCCGGATACAAAAAAGCTTAGAAGTATAACAACCTTCTCCGTTTTTAAAGCGGATTTTTAGTAAATCTTCAATCGCCTCCTGGGCAGTGCTTCCCGCAGTATCCCTCACTCCCGGTCGGAAACCTACCCAGATTGCCCAATCGAATTCAATATCCAGAGGCTCAAATGAGGAGATGTGGATTACCGGATTGGTAAAAATTTGGGTGCGAATTTCTTCCAGTTGCTCGGGGGAAAAAGCAGCATCAATAGTAAGGATATTTATCAGTCGGACCTCATCCAGTTTAATCCCAAAATAATCCCGGGACTGAGATTTTACTTTAGCTCCTTCCGCATCAAAAAGTCCCGGTTTTAAAGCGATTTCTAATTTAGCTACCATAAATTGATCCCGGTTATCATTCTCTCCGTAAAAAAAATTACCTTTGGTTTCCAATTTTGTTATTTCCTAACACTTAAGTCAAGCTAATTTTTGCCGCCTTCGGATAACGGATTTTATTGAATTTCAAAAAGGTCTTTAATATACTTAGGGAGAAAAGGAGGTATAATTTTATGATTACTCCACTTCATAACCCCGCCGAAGGTCCTTTAAGGATAGTAGGCCTGATGTCTGGTTCCGGCACCAATATCCGGAAAATATTAGAACACCAAAAACGATTGGAAGAAGAAGGTGAATCACCCTTTAAAATAGTAGTCCTTTTCAGTGATACCTGGAACAGCAATGCCACGAAAATCGGTCAGGAGTATGACCTTCCCGTAATCACCCGGGATATTGGTGGATTTTATGCTCAACGGGGAAAAAAACGGAATGATTTAAGCCTCCGACCCGATTTTGATCAGGAAACCATTAAAGCCCTTTCCCCGTTTAGGGTCAAAGTGGGTGTTTTTGGCGGTTATATGAGCATTGTAAGTCCCCCTTTAATCAAGGCATTCTTAGGGATAAATGTCCATCCAGCTGACCTTTCGATTGAGGAAAATGGAAAGCGCAAATTTACCGGTCCCCATGCGGTGCGGGACGCAATCTTAGCCGGCGAAAAAACCATTGCCTCTTCCACCCATATTGTAGAAGAAAAAGTAGATCAGGGCCCCATCCTGATGATTTCTCCTCCGATCCCGATCCTATTAAAAAAAGAATGGGACCTTTCCCGGCCTGAAGACCTCCGCGAAGCCGAAACCTTTAACCAGGAACGGCTGAAAGAAAAGGGCGACTGGCTAATTTTCCCCAAAACAATTGAGTATATTGCCCGGGGTCGGTATGGGAAAGATGAGAGGGGAAATCTTTATTTTGATAACCAGCCAATTCCCCGAGGATTTCGTTATGCGGAATAAACTCTTAGCCCCCCATTATAAAAAAGCTGGCGTTGACCTTAAGTTAGGCGACCAAGCCTCCCGGATCCTTTACCAAGCCGCCCGAAAAACCTGGAAAAACCGGCTCCATCAATTAGGAGAAGTAATTACTCCCTTTGATGACTTTACTGGCCTCAGGGTAATTGAAGTAGGAAAACTCCCTCCGGGAACCGTATTAGGAGTAGGATTTGACGGAGTAGGGACCAAAATTGAGATCAGCGAACGGCTCAGCCATTATTCTACTATCGCCTACGATTTATTTGCTATGGTCTGTGATGATGCGGTAGTAAGAGGAGGGGAACCAGTGTTAGTTGGCACCGTGCTTGATGTGAATTCCTTAGGCGAAGGGAGTAAACCTTTTTTAAATTTTATTAAACAACTGGCAAAAGGCTATGTGAATGCGGCCCAGGAAGCGGGAGTGGCAGTAATCAATGGTGAAATCGCAGAATTAGGAGTGCGGGTAAGAGGATATGGGTCTTTCAATTATAACTGGAGTGCTGGAGTAATCTGGTTTGCCCGGAAGGAAAGAATGTTTACCGGGAAAGAAATCAAACCCGGAGATACCCTGGTCGGATTAAGAGAAGAAGGCTTTCGTTCTAATGGCCTGTCGTTAGTGCGAAGCATTCTCCAAAAAAATTGGGGAGAAAACTGGCATACTCAACTCCTCAATAAAAAAAGTTTAGGAGAATTAGTGCTCCAACCCTCCCGGATTTATACCCGGGCAGTAGTGGAGATGGTAGGAGGAGTAAACTACCCTCCCCGGGCAAAAGTCCACGGCGTAGCTCATATTACCGGCGGAGGCATACCGGGAAAATTAGGGAGAATCCTTAAACCCCAAAAATTGGGAGCCCGAATTGATAACCCTTTCCCTCCTGGTGAGATTGTCGCCTACTGCCAAAAAATTGGAGAGATTTCGGATGTCGAGGCTTATCAAACCTGGAATATGGGCCAAGGGATGATTATCGTAACTCCAGAACCAGAAAAAGTAATCGAAGTTGCCCGCAATTATCGGATAAAAGCAAAAATAATCGGAGAAGTAACTTCAACCCCGGGCATTACCATCAAAAGCGAGGGGGTTTTCCAGAAAGGAGATAAGTTAAAATTTTAGTTGATAGGGGAAAATCACCTCAAAAAATTATTTGATTTTTTTAAAAAATGAGTGATAATAGAAAAATTAATCGGAAGAGATATCTACCGCTGGATTAGGAGAGAAAGAAAGGTAATTTTCGATGCCAGTAATCCAGTAGGTGTATGATCACTGCAAATAACCTTTTTATCGGGGCGTGGCGCAGCCTGGTTTAGCGCACCTGAATGGGGTTCAGGGGGTCGGAGGTTCAAATCCTCTCGCCCCGATTATCTTTTTCTACCTTTTTATCGGGGAAATTCCTATATCTGGGAATTTTCCCGAGGAAAATGATTTATTTTACCTATTGACAATTTCCCTATTTATTGATAAATTCAAAAAAATCTTGGTTTAACCTTTTGATTAACCTTTTGCTGATGGAGGGAAAAATATGAAGAAGTGAGGAATCTTAGGAATAGTTGGGAGTCTGCTTTTTCTTATCGCTATCCCCTCGCTCTTTGCCTCCCCGCTTACCCAGGGAGAGTATGCCATCCAGTTAGCAGAAAAATTAGGATTGGGTAAAAACCTTTCCGTTGAAGCGGCAATTTCTGCCCTCACCGGAAAAGGAATAATGCCGGTGGGTGGATTTAAGCCGGAACAACCTATGAACCCCGCGGTGGCAGAAGAGATTTTACAATCAGCACGAAAAGCTTGTGCTAAAGGTTTGCTTGCCCCCTTATCCTGTAAAGAAGTCGATACTATCATTGCCTCCTTAAATGAAGAACTGCGATTACTAATTCCCGAGGCACCCACTCCTCCGCCCCTGCCTCCTCGCCATCCCGCTAGCCCCGCATATTAATGAGTAAGAGAGGAGGTAACTGAACATGAGTTTGAAGCGAAAAATTCCCGCAGGAATCATTCTTGCAGTTGGGTTGTTTTTATTTGGGGTAAGCATTTCTCTTCCCGGATTTACTCAGCAAACCCCACCTCCACTGAGGCCCAAAAATTATCCGAACTTCCCGGAAACATCCATCTCGGACCATTAAAAATCCATCCGGGAGTAAGTGTAAAAGAAGAATACACCTCCAATATCTTCCGGGATTACGAAGAAAAAAACGGAGCTTTCATCACTACTGTTACTCCCACTCTGGTGCTTCAGCTTCCCCTCCGGCGCCATTTTATCCAGATTGATTACCATGCTGATATTATTGAATCCGAACGGTTTCATAAACAGTATGACACTGACAGCCATTTTATAAATGCACTGCTTAACCTTGATTTTAACCGGTTAAACATTTTAGCCGGCAACAACTGGGAAAGCAACTCCACTCCGCCGGATAGCAAATTGGATATCCGCAATGACTATCTCCAGAACCGGGCTTTCTGTGATGTAAGTTACCGGCTTGCCAACCGCTACAAGGTTACTGCTTTTTACCGGAATACTTCGCGTAACTTTGATGATTTTCGCAGCCCCTTAGATCCTGCTGCTGACCCAGACTGGGATAATCTGGTAGAAAATGATATGGGAATTGACCTTTTTTACCGGTTTTTACCTGTGACTTCAGTCCTCTTTGAATACGGTTTTACCCATCGCAATCTAACTGACCGGGGATTGCCCAATACTGACCGGGATTCAGATTCCCACCGTTACTGGTTAGGGTTTATGTGGGAACCCACCGCTAAGCTCACCGGGATTATCAAAGGTGGTTATTATGAAAGAAACTATGATGAAGGCGGTAATTCCAAAGATTGGGATGGGTTCGGAATGGAAGGAGACTTAAAATACGCACTCACCTCCTATGACACCTTTACTCTTAAGGATTCCGTAGACTACTTGAAACCAGTTTCACTGACTCTTCCGTGGCCGGAGGAGGACCAGCAAGATACGGCACTTATTACACCTCCAGTGGCGGAACCTTAACCTATAATCATCGCTTTACTTATAAAATTTCTGGTCTCATTGAAGCCTCATATTTTAACGACAAATACCGGGGAAAAGGCAGCCTGGGGAAAAGAAGGGAAGATGACCGAGTGAGCGGAGGGATTTTCGCCCTCTATCAGATTCAAGACTGGTTAGGGTTTAAGTTAGGTTATCGGTATACCAACAATGATTCCAATGCGAGGGTAGAATCCTATCGTGAGGATTTATTTTCCGGAACTCTGTCTCTCCGGTTTTAACTTTATGAAAAAGTATCAGTTTAATCCCGGAAAAAATCTTTTTCGAAAGGGGGCAAAAGCCTCCTTTCTTGTTGTTATGCCTCTGATTTTTCTTTTGCTCACCTTTCTTTTTAGTTGTAATTACCCTACTACTCCCCAAATCGAAACCAGCCCTTATCCCGGCAAAAAAGAACCAGGGTCTCCCCCTGCTTCCGAAGAAAATATAGGAGAATTTTTCCAGAAAAAAGCCACCAATCTTACCTTTCCTTCAGAACATAAAGAAAAAGAATATGAAGTCGGACCAGAAGATGTCCTCGAAATTACGGTCTGGGACCATGAAGATTTGAAACGGGAAGTAGTGGTTTCGCGGGAAGGAGTCTTTTCTTATCCCCTTATTGGGACCGTCTCTGCCAATGGCTTAACCATTGAAAAGCTGGAGCAAGAAATCACTAAGCGGCTTGCGGGTAGATACATCATTGACCCCCAGGTAACCGTTATAGTCAAAGAATATAAAAGCAAAAAAGTATTTGTCTTAGGAGAAGTAGGAGGAAGCGGAAAAGGACCGGGAACCTATCCCCTTACCGGTAAAACCAGCTTAATTGAAATTCTTACTCTTGCTGGTGGTCCTACTAAAGATGCGGGAAGTGAGGTAATAATAATCCGTCCCCGGAACCGCTCTTCTAACCCAGTTACTTTAGAAGAAGTGGGAAAAGAGGACCAGGTGATCAGAGTAAATTTGCGGAAACTTCTCGAAGGAGATACCAGTCAAAACCTTTACCTTGAACCGAATGATACTGTCTACCTTCCCCGGGCCGCTTATTTTTATGTTTATGGCCAGGTTAAAAACCCGGGTAAATATAACTTAGAAAAGGATACTACCGTGCTTAAAGCTATCACCACTGCCGGAGGAGCAACGGAAAAAGCGGCAGTCAACCGGACCAAAGTAGTGCGCGAACGAGAGGGGAAAAAAGAAGAGAGGCGGATAGAGCTTACCGCTCCAGTAGAACCCGAAGACATCATCATTGTCCCGGAAAGTTTTTTTTAATTATTAAACCGTTAACCTTTTATTTTAAGTACCTATGGTGTGGGATAATTTTACGGAAGAAGAAATCCACTTACGCGATTACCTGAGAGTAATTCTCAAACGGCGCTGGCTCATTGCCACGGTATTAATTTTAGTAGTTTTAACGGTCACGATTGAGTCCTTCCGGATGACTCCCATCTATCGCGCCACTGCCCAGGTGCTGATTGAAAAGGAGAATCCGAAAGTGGTCAATATTGAAGAGGTGATGCGGGTTAATACCAGCGATCAGGATTACTACCAGACCCAGTATGGGATTTTAAAAAGCAAAGCCTTAGCTTTAAAAGTAATTAATGCCCTTAAGCTAAAGGAAAACCCTGACTTTTCTCCTCCAAAATCAATCTTTAGCCTCCGGGCATTGCTCCACTCCTTATTAGAGGAAATCAAACAGCTTACTTCCTCCGCCGAAGGGAAAACCGACCCTCAATTAGAGCAAGAAAAAGAAAATAATCTTCTTATTCAGAATTATTTAAACCGGCTAAAAATTGAACCGATCCGCAACAGCCGCCTGGTAAATGTGAGTTTTGAGAGCAAAAACCCTCAATTAGCCACCCAGGTGGCTAACACCCATGCCCAGCTCTATATTGAAAGCACCCTGGAAAGAAAATTTACTGCTTCCCAGGAAGCAGTAAGTTGGCTCAACCAGCGAATAAAAGAAGTAGAGAAAAAACTCCAGCAAACCGAAGAAAACCTCCAGGCTTATCGGGAAAAAGAAGGATTGGTCTCCATTGATTTTGAAGAACGGCAGGGAATTATCCTTCAGAGCCTTAATGACCTGAATGCTGCTTTAACCAAAGCCAAAACCGAAAAAATTGAAAAGATGCAACTCTACAATGAGATTAAAAACCTTTCCGCTCAGCCCCAGATGATTGATTCTTTTCCCACCGTAGTCCAGAACCCCCTCATCCAGGAGCTTAAAGCCAATTATATCGCCCTTTCCGGAGAATACGCTAAACTCTCCCAAAAGTATGGTCCCGAGCATCCGAATATGATCCGACTCGCTTCGGAAATAAATGGAGTTAAAGAAAAAATTGCCCAGGAAGTAAAAAAGATTGCCCAGAGCATTGAAACCGAGTACCGCTTAGCCTGTGAAAAAGAAAACGCTATCTTAAATGCGATGGAAGAAAAAAAGCGCGAAGCCCTTGAACTTAACCAAAAACAAATAAAATACAATCTCTTAAAAAGAGAAGCGGATACCACCCGAACCTTATTCCAATCCTTACTCCAGCGAGCAAAAGAAGCCACGGTTACCGAAGGTCTGGAAGTAACCAACATTGTAGTAGTTGACCCGGCTCGTATCCCCGAGCATCCAATAAAGCCGAAAAAACTCCAGAACATTTTACTGGCTTTAATTATCGGGCTTACTCTCGGAATCGGATTAGCATTTTTCCTGGAATATCTGGATAATACTATAAAAACTCCCGAAGAAGTAGAACGGTATTTAAAAATCCCGTTTTTAGGAGTAGTGGGAACTTTTCCTCCGGATGCAACCGAGGCAACAAAAAAAGAAATAATTGCCCATACTGCCCCCGCTCCACCATTGCCGAAGCCTTCCGGACCATAAGAACCAATCTCCTTTTTTCTTCTCCGGATCAAGAAAAACGGGTATTTCTGGTAACCTCTGCTTCTCCCCAGGAAGGGAAAACCGTACTTACCGCTAATATTGCCATTTCTTTTGCCCAGACCGGGAAAACCGTCCTCTTAGTTGATGCTGATTTACGCAAACCGCGGATTCACGAACTCTTTGGGGTAGAGCGAAGCTCAGGTTTATCCAACTATCTGGTCGGCCAGGAGACCACCATCCGGACTACCGAAATTCCCAACTTAAAACTGCTCACCTCCGGCACCCTGCCTCCCAATCCGGCTGAGCTTATCAACTCGCAGAAAATGAAAGACTTTATCCAGATGGCAAAAGAACGGTTCGAAATCATTATCCTCGATTCTCCGCCGGTGCTTTCCGTAGCTGATGCTGCTATCCTTTCCAATTTGGTCGATGGAGTAATTTTTGTCGTAAAAGCTTCCACTACCCCTCGACCTCCAATCCAGCATGCCCTCCACCAACTTACTGAGGTAAATGCCCGGATTTTCGGCTGTATCTTAAATGCGGTTGATTTCGAAAAAGAAAACTATTACTACTCCACCTACCGGTATTACTACCACTATTACTATGGAGACGAAGGAAGCAAGAAGCTGAACCCAAAACCCCCAACCCCCGAACATAGAACCTTGAACTTAGAACCTTGAACTTAGAACATAGAACCTCAAACATAGAACATTGAACTTCGAACACATGCAAATGAAACCAACCAAATCAACGAAATCAACAAGACAAACGAGACAAACGAGATCAACCAGACCAACGAAACAAACTAAATCAACCAGACCAACGAGACCAACGAAACAAACCAGATAAACGAGATAAACGAGATAAACCAAATTATGATTGACCTTCATGCCCATATCTTACCCGGATTAGACGATGGCGCCCGAAATTGGGAAGAAGCCGTGAAAATGAGCGAAATTGCCCGGAAGGACGGAATCCATACCATAGTGGCTACTCCCCACATCAAGCCCGGGATTTATTCTCCTTCCCCGGAAGAAATTTATGCCCGGGTAGTAGAACTAAACCAACGCCTCCCCTTTAAAGACTTGACCATCCTTCCCGGAGCAGATTTTTCCTTTCCCCCGGATTTACTTACCCAAGTCGAAACCGGGAAAGCACCCTTCCTTCCCCTCCTGACCCCGGCCAACACCCCTGACTCTATCCACCCAGCTAACCAGTTTCGCTATCTCCTCCTCGAATTACCCGACTATTTTATTTTCTCGGCAGTAAAAGAAATCATCGAAAAGCTTCAGCAGAAAAACATTATTCCGATATTAAGCCATCCGGAAAGAATTGCCTTAATCCAGAAACAACCCCGGTTGCTTTATGAACTTATCCAGGCGGGAGCACTATCTCAGATTACCGCAATGAGCTTAACCGGTGAATTCGGAAAAGACCTCCAAAAATTCACTCGCACCTTAATAAAAAAGAACTTAGTTCATATCATCGCCTCTGATGCCCACTCCGAAGACCGAAGACCACCGGTGCTCTCCCGGGCAATAACTGAAGCCGCTAATATTATTGGGAAAGAACCAGCAGAAAAATTAGTCCGGGAAAACCCCCGGGCAATTATTGAGGGTAAGAGGGTAGAAAGTGAAAGTTGAAAGCCAAATTCCCAAACTCTCCCTCCTCGAATTCAGCCTTATTTTTCTTATCATCTTTACTCCCTTAGCTTTTGGAGCAGTCCATTTCTGGGCGTTTACCCTAATGGAGGTGCTCATCCTTTTCCTGCTGTTAACTCATCTCTTTTCCCCCTCCCCCTTCTCCTCCAGTTTTTGGGGGTTACGCTTTACCCTTCCTTTTCTCCTTTTCTTCGCATTAATCCTTTTTCAGATTATTCCCTTACCCACCTCGCTGGTCAAAACTCTTTCTCCTAAAACCGCTGAACTCTACCAGCAAGCCTTCCCCACCCCCCTACCCTTAGCCCTAACATCTTCTCCGTATAACCCTTTAGCTTTCTATCCCCCTTCCCGTGAATCATCGGATTTACTCCCTCCTCCCCCTACCTCTCACCCCTTGTCCATCTACCCTCACGCTACCAAAACCGAGTTAATTAAGTTCCTGGGATATTTCGCCGGATTTTTTCTTATCCTTACTACCTTCACTACCTTTGCCCAGATAAAAAGGCTGGTATTTACCATTATCTTTACCGGCACCGGAGTAGCGCTTTTAGGAATTCTCCAGTTTTTAAGCCACTCCGACAAAATCTATGGCTTCTGGCAATCCCAGTACAAACAAGGAACTTACGGAGGACCATTTGTCAACGAAAACCATTTTGCCGGTTATCTGGCAATGGTTATTCCCCTCGCAATCGCTTTGCTCATTAGTCGTCCTCGTCCTCCCCTCCCTCCTCGGGCAAAAACCTGGAAGCAACGGATTTCAGTACTTGACGCCTGGATCGCCCAAAACGCTCTGCTTCTTTTCCTTATTGCCATTATGGCTATTGGAATATTTCTTTCGCTTTCCCGCGGAGGTATTATCTCTTTTTTAATCAGCCTCTTCCTTTTCTTTTCTCTCTTAGGGCTTAAAAAATATTCGCGCCAAAAACGAAAATCCATCCTCCTTATCAGTGGATTAATCTTAGCCCTCCTTATCTGGCTCGGAATTGGCCCAGTAATACAAGAACTTTCTACCCTGCTCGACCTGAAAAAAGCAGCTTCCGACCGACCCCAGGTCTGGAAAGACACTATTTTACTCTGCCGCGACTTCCCCTGGTTCGGAGTAGGTCTGGGTAATTTTCAGAACCTTTATCCTCAGTATACCACCCTTACTTCTTCTACCTTCTGGGAACATACCCACAACGACTACCTTGAGCTTTTAGCTGATACCGGAATAATCGGAACAGTTTTCTGGTTAGGAGGAATTTTGGCTTTTCTTTTGGCAATAATCAAAAAATGGAAAAAACGGCGCGACCCCTGGGTAGTAAACCTTACTCTTGGTGGTATTATCAGCGTCTTTGCCCTTCTCCTCCACTGCGCAGTAGAATTCAACTTCCATATTCCCGCAAATGCCTTTCTGTTCTTTGTTATCCTCGGAATAATCGGAGTTACGGTTAACCTCCGCCGCACTGCCGAAGACCAAAATTCTCCTTCGCCCTTTCTCCCTAACCCCCCCCACCCCTTTGTTCTCTGGGCAAGCCGAATCATAGTAGGACTGTTTCTTTTAATCACGATTAAAGACGCTCTTGCCCACTTCCTTGCTTCTTGCCCTCATCCCACCCGGCTTAAGGTAGCAATCTTCCTTGACCCGGGAAACGCCGATTATCATTTTGCTCAGGGAAACTACTATCTCCAAAAAATGGCAGAAGCCTGGAAACAAAGTAAATGGAAACTGGACCAGGGAAAATGGATTTTACAACCGGAAAAAAACACGGTTAATTATGGGATAAACGCTTTACAATCATTTCAGAATGCAGTAAGATTATCTCCAACCAATGCCTGGTATTTTTTTTACTGGGGGTGGACGATTGAGAAATTACAGCGTCTTTCTCACGATACGGCCCTGCAAATTTACGGGATTGAGCGGCTACCGGCAGAAAAGATATTTTCTCGTGCCCGGATACTTGCACCTAATAATCCGGAGATAAAAAAATATCTAAACCCTTTTAATCAACCTTAATCCGATGGAATTACAAAAATTCTGGTTTGTAGTGCATACCAAACCCCGGCAGGAAGAAGCAGTAGCCTTCTACCTC
>Ga0272448_1002806_pt1 | contig 21398 bp, 19 predicted proteins | sample YNPCB0191_FD_202220 | JGI IMG/M metagenome (GOLD analysis project Ga0272448, IMG submission 202220) | Hot spring sediment microbial communities from Yellowstone National Park, WY, United States - YNP-CB-019-1 | ecosystem: Environmental > Aquatic > Thermal springs > Hot (42-90C) > Sediment... | reverse complement strand
AACAAAGATATCCAGATATGTTATATTCACTATTGTAGAGAAGCCCTAAGATACATAAGAAATAAAAAACACCTTGCCTCTTTAAGGAATAAAATCTATGATCTTTATAAATCAAAAGATAGTAAACAATTCCTCCTAAGATTAAATACTCTTAAGCGAGCCTATCAAGATAAAGAACCGAAGTTCTTCAGAATCTTACTTAGAAACATAGATAAAACCTTAAGCTTTTTTAAATTTCCGGATAAATATCATTCTCTTATAAAAAGTACCAATTTATTAGAGCGTTTTATAAGAGACATAGAGCAGTTAACTCGCTATTGGGCAGGATTTAAAGATATCCAAAGTGCAAATAGAATTATTTATATATTAGTAGAGAGATTTAATAAGAACAATAATCACAATTATGGAGGGGGTAGCCTTTTTTGTGAATTTACACACTTTTGTTGACAGTGCCACCACCAATAAGGCTTGAAAGTTTACTTAAGATTAAGATATGGTATAAAGAAAAAGAAAAGGGTGGATACGATGTAGCTATATCAGTCCTGAATTTTTTCTAAAATACTTGACAAATCAACTATTGTATGGTAAACTATATTTGAAATATAAAAATTGTACGCATTAATATATGGAAAAATCCAGATGAAGGCAAAGATGTCACCGCTTAAGAATTTCGGAATCGATGTTAATAAGAGCAATTTTGGCGAAATCGCTATTTACAGCCTTGCCCGCGCCTACGCTTTAATAGAGAGGGAGATTTCCGAATATCTGCGTCCATTTAATCTGACCCCCGCCAAATTTAACGCCATGATGGTTATTAAGCATCAAGGCAAGGAGAAGGGGTTAAGCCAGATAGCTGTGGGCAGGCAGCTTATTGTTACCGCTTCCAACATGACGCGCCTTTTAGACAAGCTGGATAAAGAAGGCTTCATTGAGCGCTTGCCGCAAGGCGCAGACCGGCGTATAAATTTAATTAGAATCAGTAAGAAAGGTTCTAAACTTCTGGATCAGGTCTGGCCGGGATATAGTAAAAAAGTAAACGAATTAGCAGAGATTCTTGGAGCAAATAATACAAAAAAAATTTCAAGGCTACTTTTGTCCTGGTGCGCAAAATTAGAAAGTAATTCCAAGAATAGAAAAGCCTATGCTTAAAATTTTATCCAAGAACAAGAATTTCCGTAATCTCTGGCTGTCCCAGTTAGTTTCTTCGTTTGGCGACAGGCTCACCCAGATGGGTATTTTGACTTTCCTCATGGTTATATCAGCCGATAAGGGCGAGAAGACGGCTTTGATTACTTTTTTTAGCTTGCTTCCGTTTGTATTGTTTGGGCCAGTCTTTGGGGGGTTGGCCGATAGGCATTCACGCAAACACCTCATGATTTTTGCGGATATCCTGCGCGCACTTTTAGTTATCGCGATACCGGTGCTTTGGATACGCACGCATTCCTTTATCATTATGGTGATATGGTTCTTTATCCTGAGTTCGCTTACCGCTTTATCCACACCCGCGAAAATGAGCATTATCGCCAACATCACCGATAAAGATGCTCTCCTTAGGGCTAATTCGCTGATTATGACCACAGGTATGGTGGCTACGCTGGTGGGAACGGTAATTGCCGGAGGCGTCATCAGGACTTTCGGCATTAGATCGGCTTTTTATATAAATTCCTTTACCTATATAGTTTCCGCGTTATTTCTTCTGGGTATTATGTATAAAAAACCGCAGAGGGATATTACTGTCGCGAAAAATATCTACGCTCCATTGCTATCGGAGATCAGATTGGGGATAGGCTATATCAGCCGTCATAGTTTGATTATGCGCTTAATGCTCCTCGGCAGCACTTTTTCTTTTATCAGCGGTTTTGGCTATATTTTAATTTTAAACTACGGGGCAACGGTATTACACCTACGTTCGCTTGGCTTGGGAGTTTTACTTTCTGCTGTCGGTTTCGGCATGATTTTTGAAACAGTAGCGTTACTTGCGAAAAAACATAAAATTAACTACAGCACAGTGTTGTCGGTTTCCTTTCTTGCTATCGGCATTGCCGCAGGCATGTTTCTTTGTAAGCCGGCGCTTCCGGCAGTCATTTTCATGCTTTTTTGCGCCGGCGCCGGTGCTGCCAACGCGACGATTACGCTCGATACGCTCTTTCAGCGCGTCACACCCGATGAATTGCGCGGCAAAATTTTTGCCGCCCGTGGTGCGCTCGCTAACGGCGTATTTCTGATTTCTTTGCTTTTGGTAGGCTTACTTATTAAGGTAATGCCGTCAACAGTGCTTTTTGGCTTAGTCGGCGCACTTAGCCTGATAACCGCCCTGCAGATTTTTTTGTTCGAGCGGCACTGGGGATATCAACTTTTACGCATGTTCCTGCGATTACTCATGAAAATTTTCTTCAATTTTAAAGTTTCAGGCCTCGAAAATGTTCCGCAGGGAAAGCCCTTTATATTTGCCGGAAATCACTCCAGTATCCTCGATGGTGTTGCTCTTGTCTGTGCCTATCCCAAGAGAATTTATTTTCTGATAGCCGATAGTGTTTTGCAGCATAAATTTTGGGGTTGGTGCGTTCGTAAGTTAGGGTATATTCCGGTCAAGCGGGGAGGGTTCAACAAAAGCGCGCTTAAACAGGCGGTTTTTCTTTTACGCTCAGGGTATTCAATTGGCATATTTCCGGAAGGAAAAATTAGCCGCGATGACCAGCTTGATATGGGTAAAGCCGGCGTTGCAATCATCGCCCGTTTAAGCAACGTCGACGTAGTGCCGTTTGCTATCGAAGGAGCGCATGAAGCATGGCCTGTCCCGAAAAAGTTTCCGCGGCGCTTCCCGATTGAGCTGCGTTTCGCCAGCCCCATTGATATAAGCGCCTATGCGGTTCCTGAGGAGCTCGTTAACGAGGTGATGAAAGAAATCGCCAAGGTAAAAATTGAGCTTGAACGCGAAGGGTATCTGCGCGTTACGCCCGACGAGATTGTTAAGCATTTAATTAATATAGGATAAAGATGGCAGGGATAAAAAATGTAATTTCCCTCATAGGCATTCCGGTTATGGTGAGCGGAACATTGCTGACGGCGGATAAGCACAAGGTAGCGTATCATCATTATCGCAATGGGCACAATCAGGTCGTCATTATCGCGCACGGCTTCTACAATAGTAAAGAAGCAATACTTCTTCAAAAACTTAAAAATAACCTGCTTGATAGTTATGATGTTTTTATGTTTGATTTCCGGGGCCACGGAAAGAGCAACGGTTTATATAGCTGGACAAGCAAGGAGGGAAGGGATTTGGAGGCGGTCTTTGATTATTTAAAAGGAAAATACGAAAAAACAGGGATGATTGCCTTTTCTTTAGGAGGCAGCGTGGCCATAAATGTTTTAGCGAAGCGTAACGATAGCGATGCTTTAATTTGTGTGAGCACCCCTTCTGATTGTAATAAAATTGATTATAAATTCTGGAAATTAGACTGGAAAAGGGATGTGTGGTATACGCTCATTTCAAAAGAAGGAAGAAAAGGTAAAGGTGTTCGTGTGGGTCCATTCTGGTTCAAAAAACAAAAGCCCATTGATAACGTAGGAAAGCTTAAAATTCCTATTCTTTATATCCATGGCGAAAAAGACTGGGTCGTAGAACCATGGCATTCTCAAGCGCTCTACGACAAAACAAACTCGAAAAAAAAGTTAGTGATAATTAAAAACGGCCCGCATGCGGAATATTTAATGAAAGAATCAGAAGGCGAATTTATCAAAGAGATAAGACAGTGGTTTAACCAAACATTAAACGGAGGGGCAAGATGAAAAGTTTTTTGATAACAGTCGGTCAACTGATTTTTGCGCTGATGATGTACATTTTAGGAACAATTTTTTTTGGATTAGCGCTCGTTCCAGGCATAGCTTTGGTTTTAAAAGCCTGGCAAGTGAGCCTGTCTTGGAATCCGCTGTTGCGCTATGCCGTCTTAGGCTTTTCAGTTGCCGCCGCCTATTTTCTCTTTGGATTGAGCTTAATTATCCTTGCCGGAGGCACAAGGACAGTTTTGCGCCTGCGGCTGCGTGAGGGGACGTATCCTATTTTTTCCTGGGGCGGTTTTAAATGGGCTTTTATCAGTTCTTTGTATCTTCTTATTAATTTTACTTTTATAGATTTTATTCTCTTAACTCCTTTTGCAAATCTCTTACAGCGGTTGTTAGGTGCAAAACTGGGCAAGAACGTTCAGATAAATTCCAAATTGGTATTTGATGCTACACTCTTAGAAATTGGCGATAACACCGTAGTCGGCGGCAACGCCATTATTATCGGCCATGTGGTTGAAAGGGGCAGGCTTAAATTAAGCAAGGTTAAAATCGGAAAAAACGTAACTTTAGGTTCGCATTGCACGGTTATGCCCGGCTGTGAAATCGGCGACAATGCCATCATCGGCGCAGGCGCCGTGCTTTTAAAAAACACCAAGGTCGAGCCGGGCTCTGTTTGGTATGGTATACCGGCAGAACCGATTAAACCGCATCATCCTAAAGAGGAGTAAGAGGAGTAAGAAAATGCGTAAAGCTAGTCTTAAGAACGTAACCATCATTGAGCTGCTTGTTGCAATTAACCGTCGCTATTCCCAAAAACCCGCATTGCAAATAAAAAAAGACGGTAAGTTTTCTTTTATCTCTTACATCGATTTGGGTCGCCGCACCTCTGACACTGCGTATAATCTAAAAAAACTGGGAGTAGAAAAGGGAGATCGTGTGGCAATATTATCTGAAAGTCGTCCCGAATGGGGGATTGCTTTTTTTGGCATTGTCTCATGTGGTGGCATCACTGTGCCGATGGATATAAAATTAAGCGATGCGGAAATAGAGTTTATCCTTAATGATTCCGGCGCAAAATGTATTTTCGTATCGGGTAGGTTTTTAGAGCGGATTATAAATTTAAGGCCTAAACTTATGCATTTAAAGAGTATCGTTGCGTTTGACGATGAGGTAAAGGAAGGTGTCTTGCTATTGAGAGATTTTAAAGTGCCGGAAAATGAAATTGCTCATCGGGAAATCCAGCCGCAAGATGTAGCCGTGATTGTTTATACTTCAGGAACTACAGGCCTCGCCAAAGGAGTAGAGCTCACTTATAAAAACCTCTTATTTGAGGTAATGTCGCTGCATAATTTGGTTACTTTTAGCTCCAAGGATAATTTTTTATCCATCCTTCCCTTAAACCACATGCTTGAATTGACCGGAGGATTTCTCGGTCCGCTCTACGCAGGTGCCACCATTACTTATTGCGAAAGCTTAAAACCGACGAATATCCTTTCACTGATGAATGAAACCAAAACTAGCGTTATGATTTGTGTGCCGCTTGTTTTAAAAATGTTTCACAACAGTATTATCAAGAAAATTGACGATTTGTCGAAATATAAGCGCCAAGCAATAAGGTTTTTGCTTAGCCTCTCACGTTTTTTGCTAAAATTTCATATCAGAATCGGAAAACTATTCTTTTCTTCGGTGCATAAGCAGTTCGGCGGTAAGCTCCGCTGTTTTGTTTCCGGCGGTGCCCCCTTAGATCCCGTGGTAGAGCTTGATTTCAACGCCATGGGCTTTCGGATTTTACAGGGTTACGGCTTAACCGAGACTTCTCCTGTCGTCACGGTCAATAATTTCAAAGACTGCAAATACGGCTCCGTAGGAAAGCCCCTGCCTAGTGTTGAAGTCAAAATTCTTGCCAATAGCGAAAGTGCCGCACGCGAGGGCGAAATAATCGTCCGAGGACCCAACGTCATGCGCGGGTATTATAAGAATCCCGAAAAGACAGCCGAGGTCCTGCGTGACGGCTGGTTTTATACGGGTGATATCGGCTACTTTGACGACGACGGATTCCTGTTTATCTCCGGCAGGATTAAAAATCTTATCGTGCTCGGCGCCGGCAAGAAAGTATTCCCCGAGGAAATCGAAGAGGTAATGTCAAAGAGCCCCTACATAAAAGAGATTTGCGTTTTAGGCCGCGTCGCCCAGAAGGGGATAAGGAAGGGTTGCGAGGAAGTGTATGCGGTGGTGGTTCCCAATATTGATATGTTTGAGAAAGGGATGCGGCAGGATAAAGAAGCTATCCGCAAAATTATTGCCTCTGAGCTGTCGCGCTTGGGAGAGAATTTAGCGGAATATAAAAGAATAATGGATTTTGAGATTTGGGATGAAGAGTTGCCAAAAACATCCACGCAAAAGGTCAAACGCAAAGTCCTTTTGGAATTGATTACAAAGAATAATGCGAAAGCCAAGGTAGAGAAGCAAGAATTTGTTGAGGCAGCGGAAATTTACGAAGACGCTTTGACGATGAAGCTGCGAAATATCATTTCCGGCCTTACTGCCGTACCTGAAGAAAAAATCAGGCTCGTTTCTAACCTTTATAACGACTTAGGGGTTGATTCTCTGATGAAGGTGGAGATTCTGGCTGCCATACATAGAGAGGAGGGTGTCGATATCCCCGAGCGCTTGGCTTATGAGATTAATACCTTTGCGGATTTAGTGAAGTTTACTAAAGAATACAGAGCCGGCCGAAGCGGCGACGAAGCGGACATTGCTGAAGAGATTAACGATTTTATCACTAAGAACGTAAGGCCTAAGCCGGCTCACGCATTAGCCTATTTTATGTTAAAAAGCCTCTTTAGGCTGTATTTTAAAAAATCCGTCTTTGGCGCAGAAAATATTCCGCCTGATTCTTCATTTATCATTGCCTCGAATCATACAAGCCTTTTGGATTTTCCTTTACTTATGACGAGCCTTCCGTTTCGCACAATGAAGGATGTTTTCGCTCCGGCAGCGAAAGATTATTTTTATACAAAAGCAAGCCCCAGGAAAATTATCGTTGGGTTTTTATTTAACACTTTTCCCTTTGAAAGGATGGGCGATTTCGTGAAAGGAATGAAAATCTGCGAAGCATTGCTGAAGCTCGGTAAGTCGATAATTTTATTCCCAGAAGGAACGAGAACGTTAGAGGGTAAATTACAACCTTTTAAGCCAGGGGTGGGATGTTTGGCGGTCAATCTCAACGTACCAGTAGTTCCCGTATATATTAAAGGGGCTTTCGAAGCGCTCCCAAAAGGTAAAATAATACCACGTCCCGCAAAGATAGAAATTTATTTTGGTAAAGCGATTGTGCCACGAGAGATAGATTTCTCACGATGTTCAAATAATTATGAAAAATACGTTTATATTTCAGAATTAGCGTTTAACGAAGTAGAAGAATTGAAAAAGAGGAGGGGATAACTATGGGGCTCTATACGTGGAAATTCCCGTATCGAAAAGTTTTGTTGCCATTGGCAAAGCGCCTGAAATGGGTTAATCCTGATATTTTAAGCTATTTAGCTGTAGTCGTCGCCTTTTTAACTGGTATTTGTTTTTATTTTGCGTACAGTAAAAACTGGCTTTTACTCTGGGCTATAGGTTTGACGTTTTTACGTATGACTTTAAATACCATTGATGGGGTTATTGCCATCGAAAGAGGAAAGTTAAGACTTAAGGGAGAAATAGTCAATGCTCTTCCTGACAGGTATTCTGATATTTTTGTAATGTTAGGTATAGCCTTTTCGCCGTATTGTTGTATACATATAGGAACAATTGCGGCTATAAGCGTTCTCTTAGTCAGTTACACCGGTATGTTAGGCAAAGCAGTGGGAGTAAATTGGCAACATCACGGTCCATTAGGTAAAGTGGAGCGCCTGATACTTATGATGATAGCTTCTTTTGTGCAATACATATTGACGGCAAGGGGTTTAAAGTATTTTACTTTTTTTTCTTATCGGACTACTCCATTAGAGTTGTTGATGTTTTTGTTTATTGTCGGCGCGCAGATTACTATTTTTAACAGAGTAAGAGGAATGTTAAAAGAAATTCGGGAGAAAGAAAATGTTGCATGACGTCATACTAAAAAATACGTTAATAGTTTTAGGTTTTTTGTTCACGGTTATATTTTTTTTAACGGTATATTTGGACGTTAAGAAGAGGAGAGAACAAAAAATAAAAGGTTTGGGTGAGTATTGGCTCAGGTATATAACTTTTATTTTTATTACTCCGGCATTCCTAATTCCTGCCTATTTAGGAAAACCGGTTTTTAATTTTCTTGTGGTGCTCATGGCAGGATTATATTTAAGAGAGTTTTTTAATTTAACTAAGGTATGGCAGCATAAAGTGTATCGATGGGAAGGCAGGATATTCACTATTTTAGTATTATTGGGAACTTTGGCAGAGAATAAATTTGTTTTCTTTCGTCTCCCTGTTTTAGTGATGATGGCTGTTTTAGCAACGCCAGTTTTTCTGCGGAAAGTAGAGGATGCATTAAGGCAGACAACCATAACCATTGTTGGTATTCTGTATTTTGGTTGGATGTTTAGTTATGCAGTTTTTTTGCGGGAGAGTTTTGGCTTTGGGGGTATATTGTTTGTCTGTTTCCTTGTAACTATTGATGATATTGCTTGTTTTTGGGTGGGAAAGAGTATGGGTAAACGCAAGTTGATACCCGAGATAAGTCCCAATAAAACCGTAGAAGGTTCATTGGGGGGCGTTGTTATTACTGTTATATTCTCCCTTTTGTTAAAGTATGCGCTGCCAGAATTCTCCTATTTTAAATGCGCCATTTTGGGTTTAATAATTAGCATAACTGGTCAAATCGGAGATTTAGTGCTTTCAGTAATGAAGCGCGATATGCAGACGAAGGATTCAGGAAAGCTATTGCCTGGTCATGGAGGAATGCTTGACCGTTTTACCAGTTGGATTTTCACTTTACCTATTGCATATTATATTTTGCACGCACTAAAATAAGGAGCGGGGCTATGAAAAAACTAAAAATCTTATTATTAACTTTCATAATACGCACTATTGGCAGACTTAGCACCGGTATCGATATGAGTTTTAAATATGGATTTACTTCGGGATTGATGCTTGACTATATTTACGCAAACAGAGCCCATGGTAAATTTATCATCGGTAAGATAATCGATAGAATGTTTCTTAATAATATCGGATGGCAGGCAATACGGCAGCGGAAAGAAAATCTAAAGAAGTATATTGCATCGAGCATCAGAGAAAATAGGACGCATGGTATCCGGACTGTAATCCTTGACATTGCTTCTGGCCCGGCAAAGTATCTTATTGAGTTGTTGCGAGAAGAAGGAGAAGAAAATGTTTATGTGATATGTCAGGATATTGATAGCCGGTGGCTGGATATGGGAAGGCAAGAGGCAGAGAAAGCGGGATTAAAAAATATAAGGTTTGAGAAAGGCGATGCCTTTAATCTTGACTCACTTTTAAAAGTTTCTCCTCAACCAAACATCGTCGTTTCGTCTGGTTTTTATGATTGGATTACTGACGATGAGTTGATAAAAAAATCATTGCTGTATTGCTACCAAATACTTCAAGATAGGGGTGTGGTGGTCTTTACCAATCAGGTGACGCATCGTGAGATGGAATTAGTATCCAAGGCATTCGTTGATTTTAACAAGAAGCCCTTAAGAATGAAGACTAGAGCCGCAGAAATAATAAACACATGGGCACGGGCCGCCGGTTTTAAAAATTTAGAGACCTCGATTGATAAGTGGGGTCTCTATTCAGTTACGAGAGGTGAGAAATGAAAAAAGGGATAGTCGTTTATGATTCATGGAGCGGTAATACGAAAAAAATTGCAGAGGCTATTGGGTCAGTTACTAGTTTTGATGTTATGAAAGTAGATGATGCTCCTTCTGACTTAAAAAACTATGATGTTTTAGTTTTGGGCACTTTGAATGTGAGAGCATCTCCTTCCGAGAAAATACTCACTTACATAAGTAAGGTGACCCCTCCAAAGCATTTTGCCGTATTTGTTACCTTTGGAATGCCTGTATGGGGGCAGATTTCCTCCATTATGTGTTTAAAGGATATGCGTAGGCAGCTTGAGGCAAAGGGATCCAGATTTGTAGGCAGATTTATGTGCCCTGGTTATCACGTTAAATATAAAACATACCAAGGACGACCTTGCGATAAGGACTTAGTCAATGCAGAAAAATTCAGTAAAGATATTTTAGCTGTAGTTGACGGTTGAGGTATGAACGTAGAAATGCCTATGTACATTGAGATTGTTGGTATCGACGGCAGTGGTAAAAGCGCGCTTTCTTTTAAACTATTTAAAGCTTTATCGCATACAGCTAAGGCAGGATACGTGGCAGATAAGATATACTGTTGCGCAAGGAAAAACACATACCTTTAAAGAACCTAGTTCGCAAAGTCAAAATTAAGAGTGTCGAGCTTTGCCAAAAATACTAAGAATCCCACCGTCTATGGTATCTCAAAGTTATTGGATTTTATCCTCAGGGCAAGAATGATGAGGTCGTTGCGTGAGCAGCGCGGCGCAAAAATTGTGGTAGAGGATGGCGTTTTCTTTGATAAACATCTTAGGGTGGGGCAGATTCTATCATAAAGGATTGTTTTCGGCGATATCCCTTATTTTACGGAGAGTAGGTTTATAAAATATTACAAGGGCATTTTAGGTTATTTTTTCAGAGACAGGGGCCCGTTTTTAACCGGAGCGAATCTCGCCTTAGCCAAGCGTATCTGGATAAAATAAAGATGCGAAAAAAGAAGTTTAAGATTATTGCCGACGGCATCGATATCCATTTCGAAAATTATATAAACATTATTGTTATGAACGGAGACTTGGAAGGCACTTTCCTATCGCTCGAGGCATTCCCTTGCAAAGCGGCGACTTTCAGGTAACTTTAATGAAAGATGAGGGCTTAATCGGCCGTATAAGCAGACGATTCATTCCTGAAAAGGAGATTTGACACAATATCAGGATAAGCTGGGGGTCATGGTTTTTCGAAGAAGGGCTTTGAGAATTTTACCTGATTTCGATTCGCCCTATTTCTTAAATGTAGATGGTTTACTAAGGAAAGTCTGCAAAGAGATAGAATATAATTTATTTGGTAAAATTAAACTCATAACAGGATGAACCCCTGCGAGTTATGAAAAAATTTTATGCGTGATTATTATTGACGTAGCAACCTTCATGATTTTAAAGTTTTCGACTAGCCCGCAGTTTGCGCCATAGCCTGCAGATGTACTATTTTTAGCTTTTAAGATTGCGAAAATGGTTTATAATAAAAAGATATATTGAGCGAACAACATACAGAGAGAATAATTTCTTAAGCACAGTAAATTTTCTTTCCGCACGAGGTCAAAAGGAGGACACAATGTTTAGATTTATCGTAAAAGGCGGGCCGGTAATGTACCCTACCCTGCTTGGTTCAATATTCGGCCTGGCTATCGTTATTGAACGATTTTTAGTTTTCAGGGCGATGCGGATTGATACCTTTAAATTTGTCCAGGAAATATTCAAGCATATAAAGGAAAATAGTATTCAGGCCGCGACAGAGCTTTGCGACAACACGCGCCATCCTATAGCCTCGATTTTTAAAATAGGCATTGAGCTGCGCAATTTACCCCCGCAGAGGCTTGAGAAAATTTTAGAACAGGCGGGCAACAACCAGATTCAAAAATTGGAAAAACGCCTAGGTGCTTTGATTTAGCAATTTATTATATTTTTATAAAACTATTTAATAGTTTAATGCAAAGAGCATAAAATAGCAAAGAAAAAACATACTACAAATTAGTTATAGATTTGTGACAGATAATTAAAAGCAGTTAATCCTGTTATATAAAACAAAAGTACAAAATCTTCTTGACAGACTTTCTCTTTTTCTGTTAAATAATCTTTGTATTCTTTATTGGAATATTAATTTTTATTAAAAATATAAAATGGCAGATCAAGAAAATATAAATAATTATAGTGAATCTAAAAAGTGTTTTTATATACGGACTTTTGGATGACCAACGGACACAATATTATACGACTATTGTGCCATTTTTAGAAAAAATTTAGTGAATATGCATGTAAGTTCATAATATGACTTTTGTTGCACAAACTTAAGCAAGATGACTAGACGAATTCAGAGAGTTCCGCTTCATCTTGATGCTAAGGGAATTTCCCAACTCTCCCTTGAGGAAATTAAATATATTTTAAGGGGAGCTGACGATATAATTGCTAAAGGTGGCCGTGGATTACTTGCAAAGATCTTAAAGGGTTCGAAAGATAAAAAGATTATTGAACGAAGCCTAAACAGCTCGCCAGCTTATGGCTATTTTAAGAACCTTACCATAGATGAAATTACTGCTAAGATTGATTGGTTGATTTTGAAGGGTTATCTTAAGATTGAATATGATTATCGGTTACCCGTGCTTGTATATACTGACAAAGGCTGGGCTATTGAAATGGATACATATTCGGATGAACTTTTAGCCGGATTTGACAAGTTGTTAGATAGCGGTGTAGATGACTATGATATGACCTATTTAAAAGACTGTAATCGTCAAATGATTTTTTTATTATTGGATAAAGTAAAAGCAGCAGGGAATTCTAAGTATATCCCCATTTTAGAGTCGTGGGAGAAAATTGAGTATAAAAAAGTCCAAAAGAAAATTAGACATGTAATTAATGAACTTAAGGCACTATAAGATTAGACCATGGATGTATGTGACTATAAACAGATAATGAGACAATTCTATGCCACTCTGGCTGATTTTATATCTAAAATGCCTGAGGTACTTGAAGAAATGGCATACCAAGAACACTTTTTTACAAACCTTAATATGTCTGAAAATGAAAGACATAATCTTGTCTTTGACTGGTATATTTTTGATTACAAAAGTGAGGTCTTGTCTAAAAATCTTTTACAGTATTTTCTTGAAAAAGCCGAACTTAATGAAGATTTAAAAGCCATATACAAAAGATTTAAAGATGGGATTTTTAGTATTTTTGAAGTTAAAGCCTTGAGACTCGGTAAAGAAATGATAGCCTGCGATCTTGCGACCGGTAAGGAATACGGTATAAAAGATACAACCCTTACTCGACAGGTTTCAAAGGGCCAGTGTGGCTTTTTGAGAGTGCTTCCTTTTGAAGATTATTACATCTTAACTGGAACAGGATATTTTTTCCCTCGAGAAGCAAGTCATTTTATCAAACTGTTTTTCATGGATGCGGAAAAACATAAAAAACCTTTTAGGCTGACCCCCCTTACGATTTACGAAATATTCTTTGCTAAGACGAAGCCGGAGACTTTACCGACTATCGAACGTTTTAGACTTTTTTGTCAAGAAGGAGGCCTTAAAGAAGACTATATTAATGAGATAATTCAAAAGATAAGAAAAGAGGCGTTGAATAAAGGAGATTTTTAGGATATTCAGAAAGAACTTATCGCTAAGATAAAACCTCATCCGGGGTTAAATATTGAAGAGATAACACGGGCTTTTATAGATGTGTGGAATAATTTTATTTCACAACAGAAAGGTTATATCGAAAAAGGACCTATTGAAACTGCTCTTATCCATGCTTCTATGGCTTACATTCAGTCAAAAATAAACCCAAAAAGATTTAAAGATGAGAAAAGAGTCTCACAAAGAGCAGAAAAACTGCTGGAAGAATGGTTAAAAACACCACGTCAGGAACTTGATGGAAAAACACCTGAGGAAGTTATTCTCCAAGAGCGCCAGAGACTGGGGAATCCAGAAAAAAGAATAAAATTCAGAATTAACATAACTACTCTTACGCCCGGTGAAGAAGTTGTTCAAAAAGCCAACGAAGCATTTGCTAAGGGCAGACAGTTATTATTGGAAAACAAACCTAAGGAAGCAATAGAGGCCTATAAGGAATATATTTCTCTCCATTCCCAAAACTATGTCGTCTGGCATAATATGGGAATAGCTTATATCCTTTTGATGGACAGAATTAATGCGGAAAATTGTTTTAAAAAAGCACTTGAAATTAAACCTGATTATGAGTTGGCGAAGCGCAATTTGGAGATTCTTAACAACGCCACCCAGCAGGACATCGAGCGCATGGCTAAAGAATATAGGGTTACGATGGTAAATGAAGATAAAGAAATGGAAATACCGCATGAAGAATAAAGTAAAACGGCAAGATAATCTTAGACGATTTTGAGCCACATTCATTCATCGGTTATTTTATTTAAATTTTAAATCAAGACCTACAAATTTATAATTCACTATGGAAGAAGGAGTTGCATCAAAAAAATTTTTCATCCGCACCTGGGTTGACTGTTGGTGCAGGTGACCAGAGATGATTTTAGGGATTTTAAAGGGGATAAACGGTTTAGAATGAATAGAGAGGGCAAAAAAGAAAAACATAATTGTTTTATTCCCTTGACAAAGATTTAAAAAGGCGTAGACTTTTATTGTATGTAAATTTACGATAGTTATTTATCAAATAACCAACATGCAAGACAATACAATAGACAAATATCTCGGACCTAAAGAAACACAAGTCATAGGTAGGCTTTCATACGAGAAGGTATCCATAGTCACAAAAGAGCAGTTTGATGAGTGGTTTAAATTCAATCAGTCCCTAAGAAAACAACTGATTTTCAGACTCAAGAAAAAAGGCATTTTAACAACAATAAAGAGAGGCGTTTATTTCTACTCTCCTCTTGAATCAGGGCCAGCAGGTAGCAATATAAACGAGTTTCTTATCCCGCCTGTTTTCTTTTCCAAAGGCAATTATTACATAGGATACGCCACTATGTATAACTATTACGGCTTTACTGACCAACTTTTTCAGGTGATGTATATTCTCAATACCTCATTACAGCGGGAAAAGGTTATAGGCAGTATGCGTTTCAAAATGATTAAAATATCTCCAAATAGAATGTACGGGCTTGAAAAAATCAAAGTTAAAGATGCGCAGAAATGAAAGCAAGGGTTGAAGATGAGTTATTCCCTGTTTTGACTATTGAAGAGCAGAAATCTTTTAATATGCAAAAAATCCTTGATGAATTGAATTGCATTTTTGAAAACATTGAATGAAGAACAATAGGATCTATAAAGTTTACTATTAACTATGAAACAAGAAGTTGCAACAAAAAAAGTGTTCATCCGTACACTGGGATGTCAGATGAATTTTAGGGATTCAGAGATAGTTAAAGGTCTTTTTATAAAAGATGGGTATAAATTAGTAGATAGCGAAGAGGAAGCAGATATTATAATTTTTAATACCTGTTCAGTGCGTCAGCATGCTGAGGATAGGGCAGTAAACAATATGGCTTTATTAATGAAAAGATTTGATAAAAAGATTTTTGGTTTAATTGGTTGCGTCGCACAACACAAAAAAGATGAGTTATTTAAAAGACTTCCAAAATTAGATTTTATATGCGGTCCTTCAAATATATATGATATACCAGTTGCTATAAAAAATGTTTTATCTAATAGAGAAAAAATAAATTTTACTTCAAATATAATAAGAGAGGATAAAGAATATTCTGTTTTATACAGAGAACCAAAAAAACAAGCTTTTGTTAATATAACCTATGGTTGTAATAATTTCTGTAGTTATTGTATAGTTCCGTATGTAAGGGGCCCTTTAGTTTCAAGACCAACAGAGGATATATTAAGAGAAGTAGAAGACTTAACAAAACAAGGAATAAAATTTGTTATCCTTTTGGGTCAAAATGTAAACTCTTATTTTTATAATAGTAAAAAATATAAAAAAGTAGATTTTATAAAACTTCTTAAATTTGTATGTAGTATAGATGGTATAGAAAAGATAAATTTTACAACAAATCATCCAAAAGATACAAAGGTAGAGTTATTTAAAACAATTTCAAAATTAGAAAAAATAGAAAGATATCTTCATCTTCCAATGCAGTCAGGCTCTAATAGAATACTTAAACTTATGAATAGAGGTTATACCATAGAAAGATATAAAAAGTTAGTTAAGGCATATAGAGATATCTGTTGTGGCAAATTAAGCACAGATATTATAGTTGGTTTTCCAACAGAGACAGATAAAGATTTTAATATGACAAAAGAGGCTATTTTAGAGATTAAATTTGATAATGCTTATATTTTTAAATATTCTCCAAGACCACCTGCAGAATCTTCTAAAATTAAAGACGATGTCCCCAAGAATGTTAAGGAAGAAAGACATAAGATTTTATTGGATTTGCAAAAAAAGATTTCTTTATCATTAAAATGCCAAAGTTGATTTTTATTATAGGACCAACAGCAACAGGAAAAAGTAAGATTGCCTTTTATCTGGCAAAGAAATTAAACACAGAAATTTTATCTTGCGATTCTATGTTGATTTATAAAGAGCCAAGTATAATCAATTCAAAACCAAAAGAATATTTAAAAGAGATAAATCACTATTTTATTGATATAATCTCTGTAGAAGAAAACTATAGTGTTTTTGAGTATTTTTCTTCTGCTGTTAAGTTAATAGAGGATATTTTAAAAAAAAGGGAATTTTTAATAGTTGCTGGTGGAAGTTGCCTATATATAAAGGCACTACTTGACGGAATATTCAAAGATGGGTTTAAAGATAATAATTTAAGAGAAGAATTAGAAAATAAAGCAAAAATTTTTGGTAAGGATTATTTACATAAAGAGTTAAAAAAAGTTGATCCAATAACTGCAGAAAAAATAAATGATTTAAAAAGAATAATAAGGGCGCTTGAGGTATATTATTTAACAGGAAAACCTATTTCAGAAAAAAAGAAAGAGGCGGTTGGTTTATATAATAGGTTTGATATAAAAATATTTGGTTTAACTTTAGATAGAAAATTATTATATGATAGGATAAATAAAAGAGTTGATAAGATGTTTGAAGAAGGTGCTGTTTTCGAGGTAGAAAATTTACTTAAATTAAATTTAAGCACAACCGCTAAGGCTATGCTTGGAATAAAAGAAATAACAGGTTATTTAAGTGGTAATTATGATATAGATACAGCTAAAGAACTTCTTAAGAAAAATACGCGCCATTTTGCTAAAAGACAGATTACTTGGTTTAAAAAAGATACGAGGATATTTTGGTTAGATATAGGAAATTTAAGTTTAGAGGATATTTTAAATTTAATATTAAAAAATGTATGAGACAACAAAAATAGAAAAGGCTTTATTGGTGATGGTTTTAGTTGGAAAAGAGACCTGGCCTGTTGAAGTTTTGGCTAATGAGTTTAGGAATTTAGTAAGTTCAACCGAGATTGAAGTTAGTGATTTAAAGATTGTAAAAATAAAAGAGATAAATCCGGCTATTTATATTGGAAAAGGAAAAGCAGAGGAGTTGTCTTTATTAATTAAAGAAAAAAATATAGATGTTATAATTTTCAATAATAATTTAAGTTTTACACAACAGAGAAATTTAGAAGATATTTTTGGAGTAAAGACAATAGATAGAACCCAACTTATTTTAGATATATTTGCAAGACACGCGCACACACAGGAAGGAATACTACAGGTTGAGTTGGCGCAACTTCAATATCTTTTGCCAAGATTAAAGGGAAAAGGTATTTTTCTTTCCCGTTTAGGTGGTGGTATAGGAACAAGAGGTCCCGGAGAAAAAAAATTAGAAGTAGATCGCCGTAAGATAAAAGACAGGATAAAGCATTTGAAAGAAGAGTTAGAAGAACTAAAAAATCATAGGGCTTTAATTAGAAAAAAAAGAGAAAAGGAAAAGATAAAGGTCTGTTCATTAGTAGGCTATACAAATGCAGGTAAATCTACGCTTTTTAATACACTCACAAGTTCAAGTCAAGAAACATCAAATGATCTATTTACTACCCTAACTACAAAATCTAAAACATTTCTTTTAAACAATAATATAGAGGTTTTATTGACAGATACTGTTGGTTTTATTTATAATTTGCCACCTACTTTAGTTGAGGCGTTTAAAGCTACATTGGAGGAGTTATATTTTGCAGATTTACTTTTACACGTAATAGATTCATCAAGTCTGGATATAGAAAGACAATTATCTTCAGTAGTTAAGATATTAGAGGAATTGAATTTAAAAGAGAAACCCATTATTTTGATTTTTAATAAGATTGATAAAATTTCTCCTGAAAAACTTGATTTTTTAAAAGATAAATATAAGGAAGCGGTTTTTATTTCGGCAATTAGAGGCGATAATATTGAAATTTTAAAAGACAGGGTATATAGAATTCTTTTTTCTGACATAGTTGAGGTTCTTTTGGAAGTGCCATTTAATCTTATGAATTTGTCAGGTTTTATATATAATAATTGTGAGGTGATAAAAACTATTTATAAAGAAAACAGCACTTTGTATTTAGTGCGAGTAAACAAAGAAAAATTAAGTTATTTATCTAAAAATAGTTTAAAAATAATTAATTTATAAATAAAAAATTTTTTAATTTTTTTAAAAAATTTTTTTAAAAAAACTTGACAAATTTAAAAAAATATGTTATATTTTTTTTAGAAAAATTAAGAAACTATGGAAAATAAAAATTTATTAAAATTGTTAAAAGAGCTGGATATTGAGATTTCTGAGAATGAGCCTATATTTCCTTTGAATATTGTTTGTGAACTTCTTAATTTACATTATTGGACATTGCATGAAATTTTTAGGGAAGGTATTATTAAACCACATAATAAGGGTAAAAAAAAGAAACTTTTGTCTTATTATGATATAAAATTACTTAAATATGTAAAATATCTTATAGAAGAAAAGGGGGTAAATATAAAGGGTGTAAAGGTCATACTTGAGATGGAGAAAAAAATTTAGTTTTTTTAAATTGATTTTAGCACTCTTTATTAGAGAGTGTTAAGACAATATAGATTAAAAAGGGGGTGATACGTATGGCATTAATTAGATGGCGTCCAAAAGAGTACGATCCTTTTAAAGAACTTTTGGATTTTCATAAAGAAGTTTCTAATATTTTTGATACATCTTTTGGAGATTTACCTGACAAATTATTCCAAGAGGGAACTTGGTTGCCTAATTTAGATGTGAGTGAAGATAAAAATAATTTTATTGTAAAGATAGATTTGCCGGGTTTAAAGCAAGAGGATATTGATATCTCTGTTAGTGGAAATGTTCTTACAATAAAAGGAGAGAGAAAAAGAGAAGAAGAATCCAAAGATAAGAACTACTATCGTCGCGAACGCTTCTACGGAGTTTTTTCAAGAAGTTTGAATTTGCCAAACTATGTAGATACAAATAAAATTGAAGCATCTTATAAAGAAGGGGTTTTAGAGATTACTATTCCAAAAACAGAGGTTGCAAAACCAAAACAGATTAAAGTTAAGGTAAAATAATAAAAGAAAAAACTATCTTAACACTCTCTAATAAAGGGTGTTTTTAAAAGGATAATTATGAATTTAGATAAATTCACACTAAAAGCACAAGAAAAAATTGGTCAGGCTGTTTCTTTATCGAGAAGATTACACCATCAGGCAGTAGCGCCGGAACATCTTCTTTCTGTTATCTTGGAAGATAAGGAAAATATAGTTTTAGAAATTTTAGGAAAACTTGCCATAGACATAATTGATTTAAAAAATAAAACAGATGAATTTCTTTCTTCTCAACCTAAAATTTATGGTAGTTTAAAAGAATCATATATGTTGCCAAGATTAACAGATGTTTTAAATTATGCTTTAGAATATGCAAAGGATTTTGAGGATGAATTTATAAGTTTAGAGCATTTATTTTTAGGTTTAGTAAAAGAACACAATAGTTTTTTACAAACTTATTTATATAAACAAGGAATATATTTTGATGATATATTGCGTATTATAAAAGAAATAAGAGGTTCTTCTAAGGTAAGTTCTCAATATGCAGAAGATACTTATAGGGTTTTGGAAAAATTTGGAAGGGATTTAACCGAGCTTGCAAAAAAAGGAAAACTTGATCCTGTCATTGGAAGAGATGAGGAGATAAGAAGAGTTTTAAGAGTTTTATCAAGAAGGACAAAGAACAACCCGGTTCTTATAGGTGAACCTGGCGTTGGAAAGACAGCAATAGTAGAGGGCTTAGCTCAAAGAATTGCTTTTGGCGATGTCCCAGAAGGTCTTAAAGAGAAAAAGATAATTGCTTTGGATTTAGGTTTAATTGTTGCCGGGACAAAATTTAGAGGAGAATTTGAAGAAAGACTTAAAGCAGTCTTAAAAGAAATAGAAAATAGGAATGGAGAAATTATACTTTTTATAGACGAACTGCACACATTAGTTGGAGCAGGTCAGGCTGAGGGTGCTATTGATGCTTCTAATATGTTAAAACCAGCTTTGGCAAAGGGACTTTTACGTTGTATAGGGGCAACGACTTTGGATGAGTATAGGAAGTATATTGAAAAAGATGCAGCACTTGAAAGAAGATTTCAACCAATTCTTGTTGGAGAACCTGATGTGGAAGGAACTATTGCTATTTTAAGGGGAATAAAAGAAAAATATGAGGTTCATCATGGAGTTAGGATAAAAGATTCGGCCTTAATCGCTGCTGCTGTACTTTCTAATAGGTATATATCTGAAAGATTTCTTCCGGATAAGGCTATAGATTTAATAGATGAGGCTGCCGCTAATTTAAGAATAGAAATAGACAGTAAACCAGAAGAGATAGATAAATTAGAAAGAAAAATTCTTGAATTGGAAATTCAAAGACAGGCTTTAGGAAAAGATACAGATGAGGCTTCAAAAGAGAAACTTAAAAAGTTAGAACTTGAAATAAATAAATTAAACAAGGAGCTTAATTTAAAAAAAGAACATTGGAAAAAAGAAAAAGAACTTATAGATAAGATAAATAAAATAAAAAGAGAACTTGAGGATTTAAAACTTAAAGCTATAGAATATCAGAAAAATGCACAGTTAGACAAAGTAGCAGAAATAAGGTATGGTAAAATACCTCAATTGGAAAAAGAACTTGAGGAATTGAATAAAACACTTGGAGATTTGCAAAAAAATCAAAAGATGTTAAAGCAAGAGGTTGATGAGGAAGATGTTGCCGCTGTTGTAAGTAGATGGACCGGTATTCCTGTAAAAAATTTGGTTCAGGAAGAGGTGAAAAAGTTAATAAATATGGAAGAGGAATTGAAAAAATACATAGTTGGGCAGGATAAAGCAATTAAACTTATTTCAGATTGTATTAGACGTGCTAGGTCTGGTCTTAGTGATCCAAATAGACCCCTTGGTGTATTTTTATTTTTAGGTCCCACAGGCGTTGGAAAAACAGAACTTGCTAAAACATTGGCGAAATTTCTTTTCAATAGCGAGAAGAACCTGATAAGGATTGATATGAGTGAATATATGGAAAAGTTTTCTGTTTCAAGACTAATTGGTGCTCCTCCGGGTTATGTTGGTTATGAAGAGGCCGGGCAACTTACAGAAGCTGTAAGGAGAAAACCTTATTCGGTAATTTTATTAGATGAGATTGAAAAGGCTCATCCGGAGGTATTTAATCTTCTGCTTAGCGTTTTTGATGAGGGGAGACTTACAGATTCACAAGGAAGGCTTATTAATTTTAAAAATACAATAATAATAATGACATCTAATATAGGTAGTGAGTATTTTAACGATTTAACAAAAAGTTATGGTAATTTGGAGGAATTAATTAA
>Ga0272448_1002804_pt1 | contig 21399 bp, 16 predicted proteins | sample YNPCB0191_FD_202220 | JGI IMG/M metagenome (GOLD analysis project Ga0272448, IMG submission 202220) | Hot spring sediment microbial communities from Yellowstone National Park, WY, United States - YNP-CB-019-1 | ecosystem: Environmental > Aquatic > Thermal springs > Hot (42-90C) > Sediment... | reverse complement strand
GACGGCCGCGCCCTGCCGGTCGAGCCGGGTCTTGCCCGAGACTTGCCAGCCCTCCGGGGATCGTTCGATGCGGTACTCTTCCGTGCCGCTCATGACGCTCGCGACGCGGATGCGGAATCTGCCGGATGCTTCCTGCACCTGGGCGCGGCCCGGCGCTGCGGCGAGCATCGAGCACAGGGCGCAGCAGGCGGCCCACGCCGATACGCTTCTCATGGGTGCCTCCCTTCGGCAACGATGGCTTCTGTATACCAACTAGTATACAGACTTCAATCATTGCGTGCAAGTAGTATGTCCCGCGCGCCGCGCTGGACATGTTCGTCCCGGAGGGACGAAAGCTGGTAGCTCCAGGTGAGCGCAAGCGAACCTGGAGAAAAGGGACGACATGGGACAAGCCCTGAAGGGCCGGCAGAAGGATAAATCAGAAACGTCGATCTGTCGGCCCTCCGGGGCTCGACTGATCGATACGCCCCTTTCCGGGGGTTCGCCTGCGGCTCACCCCCGGCTACCGGCTCAGGGCCCCTGCCGGGGCCGCGTCAGTGCCGGAGGCACGGCAGCTGGTAGCTCCGGGTGAGCCGAAGGCGAACCCGGAGAAAAGGGAACGGCATGCGACAAGCCCCGAAGGGCCGGCAGAAGGATATATCGGAGACCTCGGTCTGTCGGCCCTCCGGGGCTCGACTGATCGATACGCCCCTTTCCGGGGGTTCGCCTGCGGCTCACCCCCGGCTACCCGCCGAGGGCCCCTGCCGGGGCCGGGCCTGCATACGTGCGCCTTGATTTTCCATGGGGAATGCGGTGAAGATTCCCCCATGCGCGCTTTCGCACTCCCTACGTTCTTTCTAGCGCTGGCCATGAAGACCGCATTGGTCGGAGACGTCGACGGCAGCAGCGCCGTGCTGTGCGACCCCAAGGATCCCTATTACGCGCTCGCCGTCGAGATCAGCCGCGCCGAGGAGCTGCCCCTGTTCCATACGCTCGAGCGGGCGCTGGCGCGCGACCCGCGCTTTCTCCTGTGGGTGGCATCGCCGGCAGTGCTCACTGACAAGGCGCTTGTGCACTTCGGCCTTGCGCTCGCAGCGCGCCGCTCGGCTGTCTGCCCCGGCATCATCACGGGAGCGACGCTCGACGACGCGCGCGCTCTTTGGCGGCGGGCGGCCGAGGCGCATGCCGGGAAGATCTACGCGGTCAACGGGGAGCACCCGGCGGCAGGCGTCGAGCACGGCCGCATCCTTGCGGCCGGCGCCGGCGCGCCCTCCGGCGCACCTCTGACGCCGGCCGCGCTCGTCGATGCCCTCAAGGACGCCGACTACCTTACCTTTACCGGGCATGGCGGCGGTTCGTATTGGAAGCTGGCCGAAGGCGTGCATTTCACGTCCGCCGATCTGCCGCCCCTGCCCCCATCGGTGATCGCCACGGCCTCATGCCAGGGCGTACGCTTCGATTCGCCGTCTTCCATGGCGCTCGCGGCCGTTGCCCGCGGCGCCGCCGCTTATGCCGGGTTTCTCTTCAGCCCGAACGAGGGCTATCTCTTCGGGGAATTCGACGGCCTGCCGCTGCGCTTCACCTGGCCGGGGGTGCCGGTGGGCGAGGTCGTGCGCCTGCAGAATCGCGGCGCCGTGCAGGGATTCGCCGCGTTCCCCTTCTACTGGCTGGTGGGCGATCCCCGCATCGCGCTCGAGCGCGAGGCGCCCCTGACCGTTCTGCGCATCGAGAGCGCGCGCGGCGTGCGCACTTTCCATTACGGCGAAGTGCCCGCGGGCGTCTATCCCCTGAGAATCCGCGAGGGGGCCTCCTACGGCTTCATCGAGATCCCCGGCCTGGCGGATGCCTGCGACGGCGACCCTCTGTTCAACTCGCGCCTTCAGACGGTCGTCCGGGGAAGCGACCGTCTCCTGCTCGTGGCCCACCCGGGCGGCCATCTCACGATCCACCTGCATCCGAAGCCTCCGTGGTACCGGCTCCTGACGAAGCCGCTCCTGGACAGTCTGGATCACACGCTTCTCGTCATACCGCGGGGCGGCGGAGATCTGATCTGCCTGCTCGCGTCGGGCCTGGCGCTGATCGGCGTGATTCTACTGATCAGGCAAGGTGCGCTTCCGCCGGCCGTCCTGCTGCCGGCCTTCCTCGGCGGGCTGGCCGTCGGCTTGAGCTACCTGCTGTACGCCTCGCTGCGCCTCGAAAAGGTGAGCGTCTCGACCAAGCCGGCCTCGCTGGGCTCGGCCGCACTCATCGGCTCGGCCCTGCTTGCGGCATGCGGGGTCGTCTATTGGATTGCGGCGCGCACGCCCGTGCGCAAGGCGGCGGCCGTCGCAGCCGGTGCCTTCCCCAGCCTGGCTCCCGCCGTGGTCGCTTTCGCGGCGGTTTTCGGCTTCAATACCTTTCTTGCGCGCCCGCGCCTGGGAGCGGGCATCTACAATTACGCGCTCGCCTGGATGCCCCTTGCGGCCGCGGCCTGCCATGCGGCGGTGTTTCTTCTTTTGGCGATTCTCCTTGAACGTGCCTGGAAAAAAGGGCGGTTGTGAAGCCCGGCCCGGTTTGACAAGCGCATCCGCCGTCTTATATTATTAGCGCTCGTCCGAGTTGAGTGCTAGCGACGAGTTTTATCCTGTTGACATGGAAAGTTTTAGAGGATGAAGCGACAATTCTCGCAAGAAAAGGAGAGGAGATTCTATGGACGTTAGGCCTTTGCACGATCGCGTTTTGGTGAAACGGATCGAAGAGAAGGAAGTCGTAAAGGGCGGGATCATCATCCCCGACACCGCCAAGGAAAAGCCGATGGAGGGCGAGGTCATGGCGGTCGGCCCGGGAAAGCTCCAGGAGGACGGCAAGCGGTCCCCGATGGATGTCAAGCCCGGCGATCGCATCCTGTTCGGCAAGTATGCCGGGACGGAGATCAAGATCGATGACGAGGAATACGTCATCATGCGCGAGGAAGAGATTCTGGCAGTCCTGGAGAAGGGCTCCAAGAAATCCAAGTAGGCGAATCTTCTAACGACAAAGGAGCAAGCGAGTATGGCAAAAGAGATCATTCATGGCGAGGAGTCGCGCCAGGCATTGCTGAAGGGTGTGAACCAGTTGGCGGATGCGGTCAGGATCACGCTGGGGCCCAAAGGCCGCAACGTCGTGTTGGACAAGAAATTCGGCTCGCCGGTGATCACCAAGGACGGCGTCACCGTGGCCAAGGAAATCGAGTTGAAGGAAGGCATCGAAAACATGGGCGCCCAGATGGTGCGCGAGGTCGCCTCGAAAACCTCCGATGTGGCCGGCGACGGTACCACCACGGCGACGGTGCTCGCGCAGGCGATCTTCCGCGAGGGCGTGAAGAACGTCGCCGCCGGGGCCAATCCCATGGCCCTCAAGCGCGGCATCGAGAAGGCCGTCGAGGTGGCGGTCGAGGAGCTCAAGAAGCTGAGCAAGCCGGTCAAGGGCGAGATGATCTCGCAGGTGGGCGCCGTTTCGGCGAACAATGACAAAACCATCGGCGGCATCATCGCCGAGGCGATGAAGAAGGTGGGCAAGGACGGCGTGATCACCGTCGAGGAAGCCAAGTCGATCGAGACCTCCCTCGAAGTGGTCGAGGGGATGCAGTTCGACCGCGGCTATCTGTCGCCCTATTTCGTGACCGACGCCGAGAGGATGGAGGCCGAGCTGAACGACTGCCTGATTCTCCTGCACGAAAAGAAGATCAGCTCGATGAAGGACCTCCTGCCGATTCTCGAGCAGATCGCCAAGGCCGGCCGGCCTCTTCTGATCATCGCCGAAGAGGTCGAGGGCGAGGCGCTGGCGACCCTGGTGGTCAACAAGCTGCGCGGCACGCTGCAGTGCGCGGCCGTCAAGGCTCCGGGCTTCGGTGATCGCCGCAAGGCCATGCTCGAGGATATCGCCATCCTGACCGGCGGCAAGGTGATCAGCGAAGATCTCGGGATCAAACTCGAGAACGTCCGGCTCGAGGACCTCGGCAGGGCCAAGAAGGTCACGATCGACAAGGACAACACCACGATCATCGAGGGTGCCGGCAAGCACTCCGACATCGAAGGCCGCGTCAAGCAGCTGCGCGTGCAGATCGAGGAAACGACCTCGGACTACGACCGCGAGAAGCTGCAGGAGCGGCTCGCCAAGCTGGTCGGCGGCGTGGCCGTGATCAAGGTGGGGGCCGCGACCGAGACCGAGCTGAAGGAAAAGAAGGCGCGCGTCGAGGACGCCATGCACGCCACCCGCGCCGCGGTCGAGGAAGGGATCGTTCCGGGAGGGGGCGTCGCGCTCCTGCGCTGCATCCCGGCTCTCGAGAAGATCAAGATGGACGGCGACGAGGCCGTGGGCGTGGGGATCGTGAAGCGCGCCCTGGAGGAGCCGCTGCGCCAGATCGCCAACAACGCCGGGCACGAGGGTGCCGTGGTGGTCGAGAAGGTCCGCGCCAGCAAGGAGGTCAACTTCGGCTTCAACGCGGAGACCGAGGTCTACGAAGATCTCGTGGAAGCGGGCGTGATCGACCCGACCAAGGTGGTGCGCACGGCGCTGCAGAATGCCGCGTCGGTGGCGGCGCTGCTGCTGACGACGGAAGCCCTGGTCAGCGAGATCAAAGAAGAGAAGAAGACTCCGCCCATGCCTTCCGGCGGCGGGGACATGTACTGAGCGCCTCGGGGCCCCGGCAACCGCCGGGGCCCTTCGCGTTTCCGATCGCCGCTTTCAGAAGACGTAGTCCGAACCCGCCGCTCCGGCGGAGACACGCGCGTCGAGGCCGGCGGCGAGTGCACGCACGGCTTCCTTGCCGGTGCAGTGGCAGGGAACTACGAGATCCAGCCTCAGCGTCCTAAGGAATTCCGCGGTCCGGCGCAGCCGGTCGCCGCTCTCATGGAGCAGGTGGAAGCCGCCGATGACCGCCCGTATTTTCGAGCCGGGATTCAGACGCAGGATGTACTGCAGCGTGTTGACGATACCTGCGTGGCAGCATCCGGCGCATACCACGAGTCCTTCTTCGGTCTCCAGCCACAAGGCTTGGTCGTCCTCGAGCGGGTCGGCACGCCTTCCCTCGGCGTCGAGAAAGAAAGGCCCGCCGGTATCTTCGAAATCGGTTTCTCTGGGTATGAAACCCGTGATGCCTGCGGCAGGGCCGGGCGGCGCGGCCGGTTTTTCCGTCCAGTGAAGTTGGTGTGCGGGTAAATCGCGCAGGGCCGCGAGGGAATCCGCCGTCATTTGCGCCTGCTTCGGGGCGCCGCCGCGCAAGCTCCAGCGCGGCCGCGCGATCGCCGGATGGCAATAGACATGAGCTTGCGGCGCCCTGCCGAGCGCCTGGGCGAGCCCTCCGGTATGATCGTAATGACCGTGGCTGAGGACGATCGCGCCGGCGAGACCCAAGTCGGCACCCAGTGCTGCGGCATTGGATACGAGCGTGCCGCCCGCCCCGGTATCGAACAGGATGCGTCCGCGCGCGGTTTCGATCCAGAGCGAAAAACCGTGCTCCGCATTCAGACCCGCTGCGGCCTGGTCGTCGACGAGGATCGTGATCTTGACGCGGCGCTCGAAACGGCGGGTCATTTCCGGCCCGCGGATTGCAGCAGCGTCTCGAGGTCTTCCCTCAGCGCCTGCAGGTCCTCCTCGTGTTGGACCTCGTCCTGCAGGATCTGGAGGGCGATGTTGTACGTGACCGGGTCCTTGGCCATGGTCAGGTTGACCAGGTCCTTGTAGGTGACGATCGCGCACTGCTCGCCTTTGATGTTCTGCTCCAGGACTTCCTTGACGAAGGGATTGTCGGGGGCATCGTAGCCGCAGTTCGAGTTCTTGTACCAGTCTTCGGGGCGCAGGACCGGGGTGCCGCCGAGCTGGATGATGCGCAGGGCGAGCATGTCGGCATGCCTGAGCTCGTCGGCCGCATGCTGGGTGAGTTCCGCGATGACGGCGTCCTTCATGGGTCCTTTGACGATCTTGGCGCCGATCCAGTACTGGTAATATGCGAGCCACTCGTCGGCGAATGCGCGGTTGAGCATGCCGATGAGCTTCTGCACGTCCATGTCCACGATCTCGGTTCCCTTGGTGCCCATAATGCCTCCTTGTGCGATGGATGGATAAGAGTTCAGCCTCCGCGCGCCCAAGCGAAACATATATCTTCGGCCCGCAACCGTCAACATCCTGGACTCGAGCGGGATCTATCGCTGGTCGGGGTCTGTCGGCCCTCCGGGGCTCGTCTCATCGATGCGTCCTATTCCGGGGGTTCGCCTGCGGCTCACCCCCGGCTACCCGCTCAGGGCCCCTGCCGGGGCCATACCCGTCCCGGAGGGACGGAAGCTGGTAGCTCCAGGTGAGCGGAAGCGAACCTGGAGAAAAGGGAACGGCATGGGACAAGCCCCGAAGGGCCGGCAGAAGGACATACCAGAAACCCCGGTCTGTCGGCCCTCCGGGGCTTCGTTCGCTGGTATGCCCTTTTCCGGGGGTTCGCCTGCGGCTCACCCCCGGCTACCCGCTCAGGGCCCCTCCGGGGCCGGTAGGTCCGCCGCGCAAGTAGGTCCGCCGCGCCGCGGCGGACCGTGAGCTTATTACTCCAAGCCGCCGGTCCCGCGCGGCGCGCGGGACCTGCCGGCGCGCGGGACCTACCGGCGCGGGACGTATCCGTCCCTCCGGGACGGGGATTCGCCTGTGGCTCAGGCACGATCGTTCTTTTCCGGAAACAATCGACCGCGGCGCCGGATCAGGAATATTGCATGCGGCGGCGGGCGGGATGATAGAATAATTTCGGGTGTCCTGCCGAAGCAGATGACCCACAGGAGGCTTCGATGAGAATCGCGCACCTGAAAACGGTCGTGATCGCTCTTGCGCTCGGAACCGTTTTCCTCTTCGCACAAAAGAAGGGCTTCTGGTCCGAAAAGCCTTACACCGAATGGACGGAAAAAGAAGTCGACAAACTGCTCCGGGACTCCCCCTGGGCCAAGACTATTCCCTTGAGCCAGGGGCCGATGCTTTCCTCCCAGCGCGGCCGCGGCGGCGAAGGTGAAGATGTCGGCGGCGCCGGAGCCGAAAGCTACCGGCCGCAGCCGAAGCTCGTGATCACCTGGTACTCCCGGCCGGTGCGCGAGGCGGCGGCGCGCCGCCTGCAGCTCGCCGATGTTTCCGGCGCCGAGAAGCAGATCGAGCAGCTCTTGAAGCGCGGCGATTCGGCATTCTATGAATTGCTCGTCGTCGGCTGGAGCCCGGGGCGCAATCCGCAAGCCCTCGAGGCGCTCAAGGAAGGAACCTATCTGCAGAAGAAGAACAAGGAAAAACTCCTCCTCAAGAACGTGCTCACGCCCCAGAAGCGCGGCGACCCGCTCGTGCTCTTCTTCGATGCGCGCGCTGCCGACGGCAGCCCCGCGCTGAAGCCGGAGGACAAGGAAGTGCTCCTGGTTTTCAAAATGGGCGACAATACCGTCAGGACCACCTTCAAGCTCGCCGATATGATCGTCAACGGCCGCCTGGAGCTGTGACGGATCGCGGCGCGGCCGCCGGCCGCGCCGGTTGACATCGCGGCACGGCAAGACCATACTGCATGCGGAAATCGATGGACAGCGACCGGCGCGCCCGGGCACTGCATAACAGGTTGTGATCGGTATGACGCGCTCACAGACACATCGGCGGATTTCACGAAGCCGCAAGAATTCCGTTCCTCTCGCGAAACTGCGTACCGCGGAAGCGGTGAAAACCGTTGTCGATCATCCGCGGCGCCTGCGGGAACTCGCGGGCCTGTTCGAGGACAAGGACATCCTGGTGCGCGAACGGGCCGCGGCCGCGACCGCCCGCCTCGCGGAATCGCACCCGGGACGGCTGGTGCGCATCATCGAGCGGCTGAAGGCCGGACTCGCCGACGACTCCGCCTTCGTGCGCTGGCACCTGGCGTACGCCCTCGGCCGGCTGGCCCTGAAAGTTCCGGCAAAGGCGCCGGCCTACCTGCCGGATCTGATTGCGCGCCTCGCGGACCAAAACCGCGTCGTGCGCAGCCTGGCGGCGAAGGCGCTGCGCGATCTGGCCGCACGCAAGCCCGAGATGGTCGTCGAGGCCTTTTCCGCAAGCAAGCAAGCGCCTCCTTTTGCGTTGGGCCGCCACCTGAGCTTGCCGGGCAAGCAAAAGGGGAAGTAGCGCCCGCCTCGGGCGGCGACGCCCTGCGTCTCCGATGAAAGGCTTTTCGAACGCCGGCGATTACGCTCGCATTTCCTTGGGGAAAAAGCGGAACAGGCCCGGCAGCCGGGCGTAATTACTCTCCGGAGCGGGCTGGAAACCGAGGTGCTCGGCCCGCATCCAGCATCGAACAAGATCGAGCGGCGCCGGCCGCCGAAGGCGGCGCCGCAGGGCATAAGGATTATGATGCAGCCTATTGCCGCATTGACGCTTTGCGCGCTGCTCGGGACTGCTCCGGGGCAGGCCCAGCAGGCGGTATCTTTCAAGAACTTCAACCAGTTTCGGGGCATCGTTCCGGGCGTCGATTTCTTCGCCGCCAACCGCCAGGCGGTCGTTCCTTTCGAAAAGCCGGCCGCCGAGGGCATGCAGAAGCTTGCGACGCTGCTCGGCGGGGAACTGCCCAAAGGCGCGGTCTTCATCTGCAGCACGCTGCAGCAGAAGGATTCGGTCTATGAGCCGCGCGTGCTGCGATCCGGCTACAGCTGGGTCGTCGTGGCCCTGACGGCCGAGGCGCGCGCCGAGGAGCAGCTCGAGCGCATGCGGCAGCAGATGGGGGGCGAACTGCCCGCCGAGGTGCGGGACCGCATCCGCAACCGGCCGCCCGAGATGATGGCTGCGGCCGAAGCCGCCCTGGCGCGCAGCACGGTCCGGCAGATGGCACTCGCCGTCCTGCAGGCGGCGCTGGCGCCCGACCGGGAGTACCGTTCCTCGCGCCTGGAGGATGTCGGCCGCAGCCCGCTGCCCGACTGGCTCGATATCGGCATCGCTTCCTGGGTTTCGGGTACCGGCGCCAACGTCGCTTTCCTGCAGGAGCACCTCGATGAGACCTTCCCGCTCGAAGACGTGCTCGGAATGGCCCGCCCCTTCGTCGCTCCGACGTCGGAAGGCGGCGGTGGAGGCGGAGGGGGCGCCGGGGGCGGCGGCACGGTGATCCGCATGGGCGAGGGCGGCGGCCAGGGGCGTCCAGCGCAGGGCCAGGGCAGCGGCGGCCGCGGAGGCGGCGGCTCGCGGATGCTTCCCAAGGATCAGCAGGATCGCATGCTCTTCGACGGGCAGGCGAGCACCTTTTTCAGCTACCTTGTCGAAAAGGTGGGTATCGAGAAGGTCAAGGAGCTGATTCAGTCGGGGCGCGACGGCAAGCCGAGCACGCCCCTCATCATGCAGCCTGAAATGCTCGGCGCCGGCATCGAGAAGATCGAGGAGGCCTGGCTGGCTTGGGTCAAAACCCTGAAGCCGGAGCAGCCCCAGGAAATGCGTATCAGGGTGGAAAGGCCCGGCGGGCAACCGCCGCAACCCATCGAGTGAGCGATCTATGGCTACCGTGAATCGAAGATCGAAAACAAGCAGGCTTCTCGCCGCTCTCGCGGCGGGTGCGGCCGTATTTGCGGCTGCGGGGCTCGTCTACCGCGCGGCGGCGCAAAAGCCCGCACCCGTGACTTCGCAATCGGCCGCCCCGGTTGCGGGCAAGGCGCCCGGGCAGGAATCCGCCAAGGTGCAGGTATACAAGGTTTCCGGCGGAGACGTGATCAAAAGGCTCTACATCACCGGGGAACTCGTTGCGGAACGCTCCGTCGACATCCAGGCGCCGCAGATGCGCATGGGATTCGCCGCCACGATCACATACCTGGCGCCCGAGGGAGCCATGGTGCGGGCGGGCGAGAGAATCGTCGAATTCGACGACTCCGCGCTGCAGAATCAGAAATACGAGATCGAGCGCCAGCTCGACGAAACCGCACTGGCCATCGAAAAAACCAAGGCCGACCTGGAAGCGCAGCGCTGCGATTTGACGAACAGCGTGACTCAGGCCGAGGCCGACCTCAGGGTCGCCGAGCTGTACGCCAGGATCGACAAGGATCTTCTGCCCGCCAACACCTACCAGAAGTACCAGCTCGACCTGGAAAAGGCGAAGCTCTCGCTGCAGAAAGCCAAAGAGCAGCTGGCCAATTTCGAAGCGACGTACGATTCGCAGATGGCCCTGGTGCGCTTCAACCGCGCGCAGGCCGAGGTCGAAGCCAAGAGGCTCGACGGCGACCTGGAGGTGCTCAAGAAGGACGCGCCCCAGGAGGGCATCGTGGTCTACGGCGACAACTGGGCCCAGAACCGCAAGGTGCAGCCGGGCGATACCATATTCCCGGGCATGACGGTCCTGCAGCTGCCCGACCTGTCCAGCATGCAGGTCATCGGCTACGTCTACGATACCGAATACAGCTTCCTCGCCCGCGACATGCGCTGCAGCTTCGGGCTCGATGCCATACCCGGGGTCGAGTTTCAGGGGCGGATCGTATCGCTGACGAGCGTGGCCGGGCGTAGGGGATTCTTTACGCAAAAGAAAGTGTTCAAGGCCGTCATCAAGCCTGACAAGGTGGACCTGGCGATCATGAGGCCGGGAATGACCGCGCGCGTTGAAATCCCGCTGGTGCTCGCCAAGGGCGTGCCGAAGATCCCGCGCGAGTATCTGGGGGTCGACGCGCAGGGCGCCCATTATGTAATCAAGGGAACCGATCCCAAGACGGCGGTCCGGCAGACGGTGGAGATCGGCGCGGTGGGGGACCGCGAGGTACAGGTCGTATCGGGTGTGACGACGGGCGATCCGCTGCTGCCCGTGCAAATGGAGAAGGGCGTATGACTGCGAAGAGATGGATCCTGCTGCTCGTGATATTCCTGCTGACGGTGGCGGGCGCATTCTGGCTGTATCGTTCCAGCCGGGTGGCCGCCGCGGTGAGCGACAAGGACCTGATCACCGCGCAGCGCGTCGACTTTCCCCTGGTCATCAGCGCCACGGGAATCCTCGAGGCCACGCGCAGCGTCGCCGTCGGCCCGCCCGCGATACGGCGGGAGAGCCGCTTCAAGCTGCTGCGCATGGTCGACGAGGGGACGCAGGTGAGCGAAGGGGATTTCCTGCTCGAATTCGACACCTCGGACATCGCACGGCGCCTCCGGGACGAAACCGCGAACTTCCAGCGCGTCCAGGAAGAGGCGCAGAAGAAACGCTCCGACGCCGAGATCCAGCTCAAGAACCTGAAGCTCCAGCTCGAGCAGGCCAAGGCCGATCTCGAGAAACTGGAGATCAAGCTCGGCCAGCAGGCGGAACTGATCAGCGCCATCGAGATCGAGGAGACCCGCATCCGGCGCGACGCCGCCAAGAAGAACGTCGAATCCCTGGAGAAGAAGGTCAAGTACGTCACCGAAAGCCAGCGGCTCGACCTGCAGATCTCGCGCAGCAACGAGCGCAACTACCGGCAGCGCATGGACAACCTGATCGACGCCATGGACTTGCTGACGGTGCGCGCACCCGTGTCGGGAGTGGTCATCTACAAGCGCAACTGGAACAACGAACCGCGCGAGATCGGCAGCTACGTGTCGAGCATGGAGCCGGTGCTCGAGATCCCCGACCTGTCGACCATCCGGGCCAAGATTTACGTCGACGAAGTCGACGTGGGCAAGGTCAAGGTCGGCCAGGAGGCCAATATCGTGGTCGATGCCGTGCAGGGCCGCGCTTTCCGGGGCAAGGTGACCGCGATCGGCACGATCCTCAAGCAGGCCACCTTCGACCGCCCGCAGAAGATCGCGGAAGCCTTCGTGGAATTCCAGGACACCGACCTGAAGCAGCTGCGGCCGGGGATGAGCGTGAAGGCGCAGCTCCAGGTCGGCAAGTACTCGCAGGTGGTCGTCATACCGCTGTCGAGCATCCAGGAGCGCAACGGCCGATCCTTCGTCCAGGTGTGGCGGCCGGCGGACAAGACCTGGGAGTGGCGCGAAATCCAGTTGCGCACCAACGACGGGCTGACCGCCGTCGTGGAATCCGGGCTGGAGGCCAACGAAAAAATCCGGGTCAAACCGAGAGCCTGAGGTGAGTGCGATGAAACACTACGACGACGATGAAACCGAAACGAAGCGCCGGCCGTTGCGGCTCGTAGGACGCATCCTCGCGCTGGCGGTGGTGGTCGCGGCGGGCGTGCTGCTGTTCGCCTATCGCGACGCCCTGTGGCTGCGCGTGTCGCGCGTCTTCGCCGCGGCGGAGGAGGATCCGATCCCGGTGGCGAAACTGTCGCGCGAGGCTTTCCGGGTCACGGTGCCGGCGACCGGGGAAGTGGTCGGAATGGACACCACGCCGGTGCCGACCCCCAGCACCCCTTCGGGCAGCCTGAGGCTGGCCTATCTCATCCCGGAGGGCTCCTTCGTCCGGGAGGGCGACCTCCTGGTGCGCTTCGACAGCACCGACGCCAAGCTCAGCATGGAAAGGCAGCAGAACACGCTGGGCGCCAACCAGGAGAGGACCAAGATCACCACCTCCAAGCAGCAAACCGACGAGAAGGTGCTCTCGCTCGACCGCACGAGCGCGGAAATGGATTACGAGTACGCCATGACGGTGATGCCGCAGGACGAGACCATATTCTCGAAGTGGGACATCATCACCGCCCAGGTCAACACCAACCTGTCCAAGGAGCGCATCGAGTACCTGAAGGCGCGCGCCAAGACGCAGCAGCGCATCGCACGCTCGGACCAGCAGATCCTGGCGATCGAGCGCAACCGGGCCCAGTCGGAGATCAGCGTGCTGGAACGCACCCTCAACTCGCTCGAGCTGCGCTCGCCGGTGGCCGGCCTGGCGCTCTACCGCCGCGACCGCATGCGCGAACCGCAGATCGGCGACGAGTGCCAGCCGGGCCAGGTGCTGGTGGAGGTCGTCGACCTGGAGATCCTGCAGGCGCGCATCTATGTGCTCGAGCGCGACGGCGGCAACCTGGCCAAGGGGCAGGATGTGGTCATCCGTCTCGACGCGATTCCGGAAAAGGAATACCACGGCGTGATCCGCAGCGTTTCGGCCGTGGCGCAGTCGCTGCAGCGCAACTCGCCGCTGCGCTACTTCACCTGCGACGTGGGCATCGTCGACGCCGGGCCGGATCTCAAGCGCATCCGGCCGGGGATGTATTTGCGCGGCGACGTCGTGCTCGCCAATTACGACTCATGCTTCGTAGTGCCGTCGAGCGCGGTGACATACAAAGAGAAGGAGCAGCAGTACCTCGTTTACGTGCGCAAGGGCGATTCCTTCGAAGCCCGTCCGGTGGAGACCGGGCTGAGCGCGCACGGCGAGGCCGTGATCCTCAAGGGCGTGGAGGAGAACGAGATCATCGCCCTGCGCAACCCCTTCGAGACCCGCAAGCTTTACCTGCCCGATTTCAGCAAGGGCACGGCGCCGGGCGGCCGGCGCGGGCCGGGGCCGGGCATGGGCGGTATGGGACCGGGAGGCGGCATGCAGATCATCATCCGCACGGAGGGGGGACGCCGCTAGCGGCGATTAGATTCGGGAGAGATCGAAGCCATGTTCACCATGGAGAGCATATCCGACGCGATCAGTAATCTCGGGAGGCACAAGCTCCGTTCCTTCCTGACCATGCTGGGAATGATCTTCGGGGTCGGCGCCGTCATCGCCATGCTCTCGATCGGCGCCGGCGCCGAACAAGAGAGCCTGCGCATCATCGAGAACTTCGGCATCCGCAACATCATCATCCAGGCGAAGGAGTTCAAAACCGAGGAGCTGCGCCAGATCCGCACCGAGTCGCTCGGCGTGAGCCTGCGCGACGTCGAGGCCCTCGAGGCCGTGCTGAAGCCGAAGCCGCTCGTGACGGCGAGCCGGGTGGTCAAGACCTATCAGGTGCTTTCGGAGAAGGGGCGCGCCGACAGCCGCGTGCTCGGCGTCAGCAGCACCTACCCGGCGATCCTGAACCTGAAGCTCGTGCAGGGGGCGTTCTTTCTGCCCGCCGACGAGAAGGAGAACGCCCAAGTGTGCGTCCTCGGGATGACCGCCAAGCAGAAGCTGTTCGGCTTCGGCGACGTCCTGGGCAAGCAGATCAAGGTCAACGACCAGTGGCTGACCGTGGTCGGCGTGCTCGCCGACGCCATGGTGGACAAGCAGGAGTTCGAAGGCGTCAAGGTGCAGAATCCCAACAACGACATCTACATCCCCATCACCACCGCCATCAAGAAATTCGAGACTGATTCGGTCGAGAACGAGCTGAACGAGATCATCGTGCAGGTCCCTCCGGACGCCGACCTGCGCGAGCAGGCCTCGACGATCAACAACCTCATGTCGGCGATGCACCGTTACGTCGACGACTACGCGATCGTGGTTCCCGAGAAGCTGCTCGAACAGAACCAGCGCACCCAGGGGATCTTCAACATCGTCATGGGCGCGATCGCCAGCATCTCGCTGCTGGTGGGCGGGATCGGGATCATGAACATCATGCTGGCGTCGGTGCTGGAGCGCACCAACGAGATCGGGCTGCGGCGCGCCATCGGCGCCAAGAAGTTCGACATCCGCATGCAGTTCATGGCCGAGGCGGTCGGCATCAGCCTCGCCGGAGGGCTCATCGGTATCGCCCTGGGCTGGGGGATTTCCAAGGCGGTCGCGGCCTATTCGGGATGGAGCACGATCATCACGCCCGCCTCGGTGGCGCTTTCGTTCGGGGTCAGTTCGATGGTCGGGCTGATTTTCGGCATCTATCCCGCGGTTCAGGCATCAAACCTGGACCCGATCGAGTGCCTGCGCTACGAATAAAGCCCGCCGCGTACGTTTCCGTCTGACGGCCCTCCGGGACGGACACGGCCCCGGAGGGTCGCCAGAAAGCGCAGCCCGCAGAATCGGTGATGCCGAATTCCAACATTGCACCGATGTCCGATGCCGCAGTGCCGGAGGCACGGCAGCGGGTAGCCGGGGGTGAGCCGCAGGCGAACCCCCGGAAAGCCGCGGGCGGGTCGACCAAGCCCCGGCAGGGCCGGCAGGAATCGATTGCGTGCGGTTTTTCTGTCGGCCCTTCGGGGCTTTGTCGTTCCGTTGTCCGCTTGTCTCCGGGTTCGCCTTCGGCTCACCCGGAGCTACCAGCTTCCGTCCCTCCGGGACGGACGCGGCCCCGGCAGGGGCCTTGGGCCGGTAGCCGGGGGTGAGCCGCAGGCGAACCCCCGGAAAGCCGCGGGCGAGTCGACCAAGCCCCGGCAGGGCCGACAGGGAACGCCGGCCCCGAACCTATTCGATTCCCGCAAGCCTCACGGCCTGGCGATGTACTCCTGGTACAGGCGCGTGTGCTTGCTGTCGAGGCTGATATTGCGCCCGGCGATGAAGACGTTCTTCACCTGGGTCCTGATCTCGAGCAGATCGCCGTCGGTCACCACCAGGTCCGCGATCTTGCCCTTTTCGATGCTTCCCAACCTGTCGGCGACGCCGAGCAGCTCGGCGGGATAGAGCGTCACGGCCTTGAGCGCCTCCTCGCGCGGCAGGCCCCACGCGACCGCCATGCCCGCCTCGTAGGGCAGATTCCTGGTATCGGACGGGCTGGGGGAGGTCAGCGCGAACTTGACCCCGGCTTTGGCCAGCTGCGCCGGCACGGTGTAGCGCGCGTCATAGGGATCGTCCTCGCGCGTCGGCAGCGTGTAGATCGATCCCAGGATCACCCCGACGTTCTCTTTCTTGAGAACGTCGGCCGCCTCGACGGCGTCGCGCCCGCCGACGATCACGAACTTGAGCTTCTCCTTCTTCGCGAACTCGACGGCGTTGCGGATGTCGCGCGCCGACTCGGCGCGCAGCAGGACCATGCGCTCGCCCTTGACCACCGGAACGAGGGCCTCGAGCACGCGGTCGCGCTTCATGGCGGGATTGGCCTGGAGCGCGCGGTCATAGTGGCGCGCGCGCTCGAACCATTCCGCGAGTTCCTTGACGCGCCTTTCATATTCGCGCCGCTGCTCGGCGAACGCCTGCCCGCGCGCCTGGCCGGCCGGCGCAACACCCGCAAAGCCGCCGCGGCCGCCGCCGCCCCCGAGCGTGGGGAAGTTCACCACGGTCCCGGCCGAGCGCAGGATGGCCATCTCGTCGATGGTCCAGCCGGCCAGGTGCATCAAAACCGCCTGCCCGCTGATCACGCCGCCCGCAGGCGCACTGATGCTCGCCGTGATGCCGTTGACGCGGGCCACGGGGATGTGCTCGCTCTCGACGTGGATGGCGTGGAACGCCTCGATGTGCGGCTTGTAGTCGCCCTGCTCGGTGGTGTCCACGGTCACTTCGACCGACGGGATCTCCGTCAGGCCGATCGTGCTCCAGGCATTCACCATCCCGGGATAGACCTCGAGCCCCTTGCCCTGGATGACCTGGGCGCCCGCGGGTACCCGGACGTTCGTCCCGACATCCACGATCTTGCCGTCGGCGACGACCACGGATGCGCGTTCCAGTGTGCCCGCCGACGATAGGGTGTACACCTTGGCGTCGCGGATGACGAATGCGCGGTTTTCCGCCCCCGAGAGCGACAGCGCCGCGATGAGCAGCACGGCGCCCGCCGCCATGGTCATGGTGCTGTGCAGTCTCCTGTTCATGTTTCCTCCTCAGTGGTTTTGCGGTGCGGCAAGCGAAGCGTCGGGCGCGGCGGCGCCGGGTCTACGGCGGTCCGTCGGCGGCCCGCCGCCTTTCCGGTCGCGCGCCTCGAGCGCCTTGCGCTCCGCCTCCATGCGCTTGCGCATCTCGAGGTCCTTCTGGACGTCGAAGTACACCTCGCCGTCGATCAGGACCTTCTGCACCGTGGCGTAGATGCTCAGGGGGTGGTGGTTGAAGATCGCCAGGTCGGCGTCCTTGCCCGGATCGATCGAGCCCACGCGGCTGTCGATCATCAGCTCCTTGGCCGGATTGATGGTGATCAGCGCCAGGGCCTCCTGCTCGCTGAGCCCGCCGTACTTCATGCACTTGGCCGCCTCCTGGTTCAGGTGCCGGGCCTCCTCGGCGCTGTCGGAATTCAGCGTGACAAGCACGCCCTTGCGCAGCATGATCGCGGCGTTGTACGGGATGGCGTCGTAGGCTTCGACCTTGTAGGCCCACCAGTCCGAGAAGGTCGAGCCGACCGCGCCGTGGGCCGCGATCTCCTTGGCCACCTTGTAGCCCTCGAGGACGTGGATGAACGAGCGGATCTTGAAGCCGAACTCATCGGCGAGGTGGATCGCCATCAGGGTTTCGTCCGCGCGATAGGTGTGGACGAAGGCCAGGCGCTCGCCGCGCAGGACCTCGGCGATCGCCTCGAGCTCCAGGTCGCGGCGCGGCACGACGGCGGTCTTGTCGCCGGCGGCCGAGCGCTTCTTGTACTCGTCCCATTGCTTCATGTACTCGCGCGCCCGGATGAAGGCGTCGCGGATCACGTCGGCGGTGCCCATGCGCGTGCTCGGGTAGCGCGGGGGCGTGCCGGTGCTGCGCTTGACGTTTTCGCCCAGGGCGAACTTGAGGGTCGGCTTGGCGCCCTCGAACAGCAGCCCTTTGGCGTCCTTGCCCCAGCGCAGCTTGATGACGGCGTTGCGCCCGCCGATGGGATTGGCGCTGCCGTGCAGCGTGTGGGTCGTGGTGACCCCGCCCGCCAGGTCGCGGTAGATGTTGATGTCCGTGGGGTCGATGACGTCCTCGATGCTCACCATCGAGGTGACCGCCAGGCTGCCCTCGTTGACGCCGCCGGATATGCCGATGTGATTGTGGGGATCGACGATCCCCGGCATCACGTACATGCCCGCGGCATCGATCACCGTCGCCCCCTGGGGCACGGCGACATTGGGTCCCACTTCCGCGATCTTGCCGTTGCGGATCAGGATCGAGCCCTTGGGTATGTTGCCGTGGCTGACGGTGAGGATCGTGGCGTCCTTGATGACGACCACGGCCGGCGCCGCGCCCTGCGGCTCGGCAGCCGCGCTCCAGGCCACCGGCGCGAGGCCGAGCAACAACAGACCGACGAGTTTTCTCATGGTATTTCCTCTGGAATTCAGCATGGGCGACCTCCTCGATCTCAATAGTCACCCGGCCGTTTCGAGCCGGTGAAGTCGAAAGATCCCATGTCGGCGACCGACGCGGTGCCGGTGATCTGCGTCCCCTGGACGGTGCCGGTAAACAGCACTTCCATGCTCGGCATCCCGGGCGGTTCGAAGGCGATGCGGAAGGAGATCCGGTTGCCCGCGACCGTTCCCTGATAGATGGCGGATTCGCCCATCATCGAGGAAAGGGAACCGGTCAGCGTCTCGCCGCTCTGGCGCACCGTGAGCGTGACGTCCATCGGGCCCTGCGGCGAGTTGATCACCAGGTCCCAGGTTCCCGAGACATCGAGCGCTGCCGCGGCGGCCGCCGGCTTCGCGCCCGGTCCGCCGGCCGGGCGTTCGGCCGGGGTTTCCGGTATCTCGAAGCGCTCCCCGTCGACGAAGACGTACTTGACGCGGGTGCCGGTCGCGAACAGGTCGCCGGTTGCCAGGACGAGGTTGGCGGTCTTGTTCTTCTCGATGCTGCCGAAGCGGTCGGCGATCCCGAGAATTTCCGCCGGTGTGAGCGTCAGGGCGCGCAGGGCGGCCTGACGGTCCAGTCCGGCCTCGACCGCGCGGCCGACGTTGCGCAAGAAGTCGGCCGGATTGGCCATGTCGTCGGATACGAAGGCGAAGCGCACGCCGGCCTTGGCGAGCGCGGCGGCGTTGCCCGGCGCCTCCACGCGGCGCCGCAGGGCCTCGAGCTCTTCCTTGAACTCAGGGTCGCCGTCGCGCGCCGGCGGCTCCGGATAGCGCACGCCGAGCAGCACCGGGATGTTGCGCCGGCGCAGCTCGGAGGCGATCGGCCCGGCTTCCATGCATCCGGCCAGAATCACGTCCAGCTTGAACGAATCCGCCAGCGCCAGGGCGCGCTCGATCTCGACCGGGGTGTTGCCGTAAAGAACCACCGGCAGGCGGCGCTGGATGAGCGGCTGCAGCGCTTCCAGTGCGCGGCTGTATTCCGGGCGCGGGACTCCCGGCGTCGAGCGGTACTGGGCCCAGACGGCCTCGTAGCGCTGGGCGTCCAGCAGCGTCTGCTTGACGAAGGCGAACACTCCCATGAGCGAGCTCGGGTAGCCGCGGCCGAAACCGCGCGCCTGGCTGAGCGTGATGTGGTAGGCCACCGGGGTGCGGACCACCATCCGGCCGACGTCGCCGCCCGTCAGGTTGATGACCGAGCTCTGCCCGGGGAAAAAGCCCGTACGCGGCGACACGAGCGTCGTCGTGATGCCGGCATTGCGGGCGCTTTCGATCTTGCGGTTCGTCAGGCTCAGAAGCTCCGCGGCCTGCCGGTAGGGGGTCAGGCCCCGGCTTTCTTCCGAGGGCGGCGCCGCCGGTTGCTGCTGGGCCGGAGCGCCGGGGCGGGCCGGAACGGCGGGTTGGGCCGGCGCGCGCGCCGCCGCCTGGGTTTCAGGCCTGGCTTCCTCGAGCCCGATGTCCGACAGCGCGTCGATCAGCCCGGGATATACCGTCAGGCCCGCGGCGTCGAGCACCCGCGCGTCGGCGGGTATGGTCACCGAAGCTCCGACAGCTTCGATGACCCCGTTGCGTATGACGATCGTGCCCTTCTCCACGACTGGAGAAGAGACCGGAAAGATGCGCGCGTTGGTGATCGCCCAGACCGCGGGCTCCTCGGGGCGCGCAGCCGGGGATACGGCCGCGAGCGCCGCCAGGAGAAGCGCGGCGGGCAGGGCGTACGCGCGCGCGGATCGCAGGCGTGCAACGCACATGCAGGTTCCTCCTCGCGATTTGCTGGGTTCTTGGGATGGTCGGAAGCGGCCGCCGGGGAAGGGGCGGTCGCTTTCGTGGCCGTTGTTCATAGGCGCCGATCGAAGTCCTGTGCCCGCCGGCACGGCGGCGGCCGGCCGCCGACATCGGCGGCGCCCGGCAGCCCGGGCCGGCGCAGAAGCTTCGATCATACTCCAACTCCCGCGCCGGCGCGCGCGGAAAAATCGGCGGCCGCTGCCGATCACCTCGGGATGTAGTTATGGGTCACCATGTCCCAATAGGTGAGGTTGTGCCCGGCGTCCTCGTCGGCAAGCAGTCCGCTTACCGACTGCACGAGGGTGGTCAGAAGTTCGCCCGGCCGGGCCGCGGGATGCGGCCTCCAGGTGTTCGAGTAGGAGCGGATGATATGGGCGTCGGCGGCCATGGGAAGGCTGCGCAGGTTCTGAATGAAGGCGTCCCAACGCCCCTGGCGAAACAGGTAAAACTCGACATTCGAGACGTAGAACACCCGGACTTGGGCGCCGCGCCGCCTGAGCTCATCGCCGATCTTGCGCAGCGCTTCCGGGCCGGCAAGGTCCCCGACCACGGGAACGATGCGATTGCGGGCGTGCAGGTCCTTCACCGTCCGGAAACGCGACTCCTCGGCCAGATAGCTTGACTGAGCGCCCTCGGCGTCGGTCGCTTCGAGCAGGCTGCGATAGCTCGGGTATCGCGGGCGCGGCGGTCGGCGACGGTTCGAGAATCTCAAGCCGGATCCTTGGGCGGCGAAGGCCGAGGCGATGTAGCGGATGACGGCGAAGTCGCCGTCGTCCAGCCCGAGCTTCCAGGAGCGCAGCAGGGCCTCGGCCTCCTCCAGCCGCAACCGGGCATGCTCGGCGTCGAACACGGCACCGTCCAAGAGATCGAGGAGCGCGCCGATGCGGAGGTCTTCGGGGTGATCGGGCGGGGATGCGACCTCGCGCGCAAAGAGGCGCTCGAGGAACTCCAGGCGGTTGCGGCTCAGGGCGAACAGCGCCTTGAAATAAAGATGCTGGAGAAGGTTCTGCCGGCGGATGTCGACGATGAAGGCGAGCTCGGGGCGCATTTCGGCGATGTAGGAGTAGTTCTGGTCGGGGCCGACGCCCAGGTACGCTCCGCCGAGCAGGCGGCGGCTCCTGAGTACCGTCACGGCCTGCAGATAACCGGCTTCGTTGGAGACGAAGTTGTCGCTGTCGAACCTTCCCTCGGGCTCGGAAAGGTCCGCCATGAGACGCGCCAGATCGCCGAGAGCAATGGTGCGCGGGGACTCGGCCGCGCGCTGCGGCAGGCACGACGGCAGGCCGGCAAGCAGCAGGACAAGGGCGACGCATGCGAGCCTTGCGGAGCTGAATCGTCCGGCCATGATGCAATTCCAGGTGCCACCCGAGCCAACATTAAGGTGAACGAACGCCGCCGTCAAGCACGCAAGTAGGTCCGCCGCGCAAGTAGGTCCGCCGCGCCGCGGCGGACCGCATCCGGCCCCGGCAGGGGCCCTGAGCCGGTAGCCGGGGGTGAGCCGCAGGCGAACCCCCGGAAAGGGACGTATCGATCAGTCGAGCCCCGGAGGGCCGAAAGACCGGGGTATCTGATATCTTCTTCTGCCGGCCCTTCGGGGCTTGTCGCATGCCGCTCCCTTTTCTCCAGGTTCGCTTCCGCTCACCTGGAGCTACCAGCTTCCGTCCCTCCGGGACGGATAGGTCCCGCGCGGCG
>Ga0272448_1002803_pt1 | contig 21401 bp, 12 predicted proteins | sample YNPCB0191_FD_202220 | JGI IMG/M metagenome (GOLD analysis project Ga0272448, IMG submission 202220) | Hot spring sediment microbial communities from Yellowstone National Park, WY, United States - YNP-CB-019-1 | ecosystem: Environmental > Aquatic > Thermal springs > Hot (42-90C) > Sediment... | reverse complement strand
GGTACTGGGGGCTCGCTGTGCCTACTTGAATAATGATTGGGCGTTGGCGGTGAAACAGATGATCGCCAAGGCGGCAACGGCGGCGAAGGCGGCGTGAGCGAATACGTCACAAAAACTTGACGCACCCTATAGTCTAGGTAAAGCAGGAATAATGGCATTACATGGGAAATGGGTGCAATGGCGTGGTAGTACCCTTAGTAATATCAAATATTCACCTAGTACATGACCAGCGTGAATTTACAGACCAGCTCTTTTTGATAAGCAGAGCGCAATTCTTTCCCATTCACGCTCAACCTGCTTACTCGCCGTGCATAGTAACCTGCACCGCGAATTCACGCTGGTCATGTACTAGTGCGAACACTAGGGTATATGAATTTCCAGAGGTAGCTGCTGATAATCCTATAGCAGCTGCTGATGTTCCGAATGCATGGGATGATTTTTTGGGATCTGATCCTTGCACCAATATTCACCCAAGAACTTGACTGCCTGATCCAGATCGAATCGTTTCGGCTGATGGAACTAGAAGCATTAGAATGGGGCCTCATGAGATTAAGAGCTTCAACAAGCCAACATGGCATTACCATGAGGAGATATGGTCCTATGATAGTGATAATGATATAATGTATTATCTAAAAGTCATTCGACGTGTGAAGGTAAAATAGAGGGGAGGAAGTATTGCATGGATATAAGCATAATTGATGTTATTAGCAGTGATGATGATGGATATTGTATTGCGTTTAGATCACAATATGGTGAAGCGAAAGCAATACTATCAACAAATTCTCCAGTAAGAATAGGAAATAATTATTCAGTTGAGATTGCTCTTCCTGATGGCAAAATTAACATCAGAGAAGCAAAACTTAATACTGAACAGATATGCGAAATAGATAACACAATAATTATTAATTGCATTTTGGAGTCAATCGCTGAGGATGGGTATACTGTTTTTCGGATTGGGCAGAGTATCTTTACTACAATTTCAGATTATAGATATGATCTACTCGGTAAGTATGTAATGCTGGCAGTAGATAAACTATATTTATACGATTTAAACTTATAGCTCAACTCCAATTCCAAGGATTCTACACAACAATTCGGGGAAACAATTAACAATTCGGGGGCAGTATACGGATTTTACGTCTGCCCGATCAAAGAACCCGTATAGAGTCCTGAATTTTATGGTCGGCGGTGCCCACCACGGCCTTCCGCTACGATGTGGCCGGCAACCTCATGCGCGGGCCGCGGGAGTTGGCGAATGTCCCTGGGCAGCCGGACTTCACTGCAGCGAACTGGGAGCGGCTGTATAACAACTATAACCAGTGGATCGGCTATCACGACACCACCGGGCTGCAGCCGGATGTCACCGCAGCGCTCTTTGATTACGATGCCAGCGGCAACCCCATTCTGTACGGCGGTAAATCGCTGAGCTTTGACGCCGCGGACCGGCTCACCGATTTTGCCGGCCAGGCGCAGTTTGGCTATGACATGGACGGGCTGCGCATTGAGAAGACGGTGGGCGGGGCGTGTACGTATGCGGTCTACGACGGCATCCGCCTGCTGGCCGAGTTCACCTCCGACGGCACCGCCAACACCCTCACCGCCACCTACACCTGGGGTCCCACCGGCCTGCTGGAGCGCACCACCTACAGCGGGCAGGGGCAACACAGCGTGTACTACCAGTACGACGAGCACGGCAACGTCGCCCAGCGGCTGGATGATGATGGCAATGTACTCTCCACCGATGTCTACGACCCCTGGGGCAACCTGCTCAGCGGCGGCGACCCGACCGACCCGGTGGGTTACGGCGGGCAGTGGGGCTACTACACCGACCACGAGACCGGCCTCCTCCTCTGCACCCTCCGCTACTACGACCCCGCCGCGGGCCGCTGGCTGACGCGCGACCCCATCGGGTATCAGGGCGGGTTGAACCTGTATGCGTATTGTGGGAATGATCCGGTGGATGCGCTGGACCCCAGCGGCCTGCTCTCGGACTACATCTACGCCCTGGCCAACAGCCACGACCAGAACCAGAAGATGACGATGGGCAGCGGCACCTTCTCGGAGATCCAGCCGACCATCCAGCAAAGCGCGGAAGTCACCGAAGAAGGCGCTAAGCTCTACCTGAAGTGCAACCCAGTGGAGAATATGCGGGAGGCGCTGCAAGGGACAGATATTGATAATAGCGAATTATCACTGGAAGACCGCGTATTAGCCGGAGTATTCGCGTTTGCTGATGTTGCTGGACCACTTGGTGAAGCAGAAGCTGCGCTCAAGGATACTGCATCAGCGGCATCATTTGGCAAAGGTGCAACGGTTGGCGGCCGGAATGTCGTGTATCGCGCATTGAATGCAAAGGATGTTGAGCAATTGTCAAAAGGCTTGGGTTTAGAAGCCAAGAATGCAAATGGGTCATGGAATGTATTACAACATGTATTATTTGGATCTCGAGAGGAATCATGGTTACTTGACCCATGGATTGCGACATCACGGAAATTATCAACCGCAATATACTTTAACGAAGCAGGTAGAGGAATTGTCGAAATTGACCTTGATATTGTTCAGGCCAACAGAATTTTGATTGTTGATGTCGCTATGAATGGCATCTATCGGCTAGCAAAAGCAAGGAGATTTGCACGGCAATCCGAAGTAGTTATAAGAGGCTATGTACCGATTAATGCGATACGGAGGATATTGTGATGACTAATCAAAGAGTAAGAGATATTGAAGAACGTCTTGGTAATGCCATAATTAATGTATTAGACCCATTACACGGTTATGAGGATGAGAATGGAACTACTTATAAAAGGATCGATAATGCTGATGTTGAAAATTTACTACAGGTAATTGATGAAGTAGTAAAAGAATATTCTTCAAAGGAATTAATTCCACGTATAGTAGCGAGTATGCTATATAACGTTCATATCCAGGTATTAACTGAGGCGAAATATGCTGATAATCCAGTGCCGATTATTAAAATATCTACGGAGATAGGAGTGCGTCTATTGGATTTATTCGATACCGTTGTGTTATGTGATGATCTGAGCTAGCCTAACTTCCGCTCAGAAAGTATATTTTCTCTAACACAAAAAATTGGTCTGGTGCCCCAGAATTGTCATAGGTTACTTCACCGGAAAGATGGCGTTTGTTCCACACAGCAGGGAATACCACCGCTCAGGCCGAATATCACGCATTATGATGCAGGCAGATCAGAACGTTTCCTTAACCGGATTTAAGCAGATCGAGTTCGCGCTGGTGGGGTGTCTGGAGCGGTTGCGCGGGTTTGCGGGGGAGTTGGGGCTGGGCGAGGATGTGCGGATGGTGGATGATGCCATTCATCGCCTGTGCGAGAAGCATTTTACCGTGGTGGTGATGGGGGAGTTCAAGCGCGGGAAGAGCACCTTCATCAATGCACTGCTCGGGCAGGAGGTGCTGCCGGCGGACATCGAGCCGACCACCGCCACCGTGAACCGCGTCACCTATGGCCCCACCCCCACGGTGCAGATTCATTTCAAAGACGGGGAGTGCCGCGGCATCGGCATTGACGAGCTTGCCGCCTTTGTGACCAAGCTGAGCGACGATGCGGCCGCGCGCGCGGCGACCATCCGCGAGGCGGTGGTCTGCTACCCCATCGAGCTGTGCAAGGATCACGTGGATATCGTCGACACCCCCGGGCTGTGCGACGATGCGGCGATGACCGCGGTGACGCTGGCGGCGCTGCCCACGGCGGACGCGGTGATCATGGTGATCTCGGCGCTCGCCCCCCTCTCGGAGACGGAGCGCACCTTCATCGCGCAGCACCTGCTCCACAGCGCCGACCTGGGCAGCATCCTCTTCGTCGTCTCGCATATCGATGACCTGGATACGCCGGAAGCGGCGGACCGGATCCTCAAGCTGGTGGAGACGCGCATCAACACCTACCTGCTGGACGCCCTGCGCCGCACCTACCCGGAGGATTCGCCGGAGTTCGTCGCCGCGTGGCAGAAGATCGGCACCCCGCGCATCTACGGCCTCTCCGCGCGGGATTACCTCAAAGGGCGCCAACAGAACGACCTCGCGCGCATCGAGCGCAGCCGCCTGCGCCCCTTCATGAGCGAGCTCGAACGCTTCCTCACACTGGATCGCGGCGTCATCGCGCTGCAGTCGCCCATCAACAAGGGACTGACCGTCGCCGCCAACATCTCGGCGGCCCTCGCCCCGCACCACGCGCAGCAGGGGCAGGATGAGCAGGCCTTCCAGCAGCATTGCGATGGGGCGGAGCAGCAGATCAACACCCTGCGGCAGCAGCAGACGGCGCGCATCAGCGAAGGCCGCACGCAGGCCGCCGCCATCCTCACCGAGGCGCACGCCGCCTGCCTGGCATTGCAGAACGAGCTGAACACGACCACCAAAGCGGTGCTCGCCGCCTCCTCGAAGAAGACTGATTTCTTCAACCTGAACCATCTTACCGCCAGCATGAGCGCCACCAAACACCAGTTGGCGGAGACGCTGCGCGGGATGGCGGTGCCCTATAATACGCGCATCCGGCAGCAGACCGAACAGGCGCTGACCAACGAAGCGCAGCGGCTCAATGCCTGCCTCGATGCCATCGCCGGCGCGATCGCCGCGCTGACCCGCCAGTTCGCCGACTTCGGCATCCCCACCACCGAGGGCAGCCCGCCCGTCCACCTGCCTGCTGGAACCCCCACCCTGCCGACCATCACCATCGACGAATCAATCGACGTCTCCTTCCTCGCCAAATCCTGGGGCGGCTCGCTCATCTCCGCCCTCAGCGGCACTCCCACTGCCAAACCATTGGTCTGGAAGCCGCTGGATGCGTTTTACACGGAGTTGACGGGGTACGTCAACGCGGAGGTGGAGCGGATGGTGGCCCATGCCGAGCAGGAAGCGCAACGCCTGCTCAACGAAGCGCAAACCCGCGTCGCCGAGTACCGCGGCAGCCACCGCGTCCAGCAAGCCACCGCCCTCAACCTGCTGCAGCGCATCGACACCGGCCTGCAGGAGAGCATACGGCAGTTGCAGGAGCTGGCAGCGCAGTTGCGGTTGCCGGGAGCATAAGGCCGTGGCACGGCCATCCTGGCCGTGAGTCGCCTTGGCTTCCAGCCAAGGCGCGTATAGTTTTCTTCACGCGCCCCGATTGGAGATCGGGGCGACACATGGGCTGGAAGCCCATGCCACATGGCTACCCTTGCAGCATCTTAAACGCCTGGTTCCAGTTCTGATGCAGGTAGCCGCCGAGAATCCAGACCATGGCCATGGGTTCCAGGTAGCGGGAGCTTTCGATGCCGCCGATGTCCATGGGGATCCAGCCAAAGGCGCCGAGGATCTCCGTCACCGTGCGCTTGGCCGCCGCGTCGTTGCCGCAGAAGAACATGGTGGGCGGTCCGCCGGGGAGATCCGGGTTCACCATGAGGGGCGCACCGACGATGTTGAACGCCTTCACCACCTGCGCCTGCGGGATGGCGCGCTGGATGCGCTCGCCCAGCGAGTCGATGGTGCCGACGAAGAGCGTCGGGGGCTGTTTGGCGAAATCGAGCGCATTGGTCGCGTCGATGACCACCTTGCCGGCGAAGTGCTCCGGGCCGGCCGCCTCGATGACGCTCTCCGCCGCGCTGCCCAGCACCGCCATCACCAGCAACTCCCCGAACGCCGCCGTCTCGGCAAAGGTGCCGGCGGAGGCCAGCTTCCCCTGCTGCTTCACCCACTCACGCACGTCCGGCTTCTGTGGGTCCCGCGTGCCCATCATCACCGGATACTCCAGCCCGATCAACCCCGCGCCCAGCGCCTGCCCAACGCGCCCGCTGCCCAAGATCCCCACGCGCATGATTCCCCCTCCGACAAGAACGTTCCGCACGCTATTATAGAACGTGGATGGGATATCGGATGTTGCGATAACGACACCTGTTGGGGACTGCCCTGGAGCGCGAACCTCCTGGTGAGCGGATTGTAGCGGCGGTGACGGGTCGATAATCCGCTCACCAGGAGGTTCGCGCTCCAGAGATACTGATCCGCAAAATTTCTGTGGTCGAGTAGTAGTCAGCTACGCAACGGAGTGGAGTAGCGTCGGCGACCTGTACACCGTGAATGATAAGTTGATCTGTCGACGACGGCACTCCGCTCCGCTCCGTGCCTTACTACATACGGCGGTTCGGACATTCGCTACCTGCTATGGTAGGAAATAACTTGCTTTGAAGAGCGGTCCGGCTTGTAACGCCTTTGTCCCCGGCGCGTTGGGCGCGAGCATCACGTTGGCGATGCCGGTTCCTTCACGGGTCCACGCTTTGCCGCCACACTCGGCGTAGAGGGTACGGGTGAACGGCGAATTCGTTTGGTCCGGCAGAATGGCGGCTTCTTTCGGGTTATCATTCGGATAACAATAGATTTTTCCATCCGGCGTCTTCAGTGCGACGATGGTGATGCGCTCGGGGTCAGCGATGGCGCTGGAGCAGTAGCCGATGCCGAGGGGATCGTTGGCCACGGTATCCACCATATCGAGGTCGTTATTCACTACCTTTGCCGCTTTGCTGATGCGCAATGATTTCCCGTTTGCCGCCAGGTGTTCAGTAAAAAACCGGTGGGTGCCGCTATGGCTGTCGTAGTCATATGCCTGAAAGCCATCCGCACGATATCCCGTACTGAAGAGCGTGCGGAGGGTATCCAGGGTTGCCGTATACTGGCCGGATTGGACTTCACCCAAGACAGCCACGGGGATTTTCGTATTTTTCGCCACGATCAACACTACTTCATCACGCGCGATGGCCACGCTGGCGCCCGCCGGCTTCACCCCATCACCTGTGCCCCACAGGTAGCAGGAACCGCGCCCCTCCGTCAGGTATTGCCCTTTGAATCCCCCCAGCGCGATTTGCGCCTTCGCCCGCTGCCGCCAGATGCCGGCAGCGGCGAGCAATAGCGCCCGCGTGCATGGCTCACCACCGACCGTCACGCTATTCGGGATGCTCGCCGGCATGGAGAAATCGCTGATGCCACCCACCGGATTATCCACCAACCCCAGCGCGCCGGCCATGCAAAACGCGCGGGTGACGCCGTTGGCAATATCTCTCTCGTTCACGCCGTTGGGCACATATTTCGCATGGCCATCGGCATAACCCACCACCGTGCCGTTGCTATGACGTGGAGAGGGCGTGGCCGCAGGTACGTTTGCCGCCTGCAATGCACCACCGTAAACGATGCCACCGGTCGGGTAGGCTGTGTCTGGACTCGCATCACAAATCACCCCCACCTCCGTCGGCGACTTAATGTCGCTCTCTTTCACACCGCTGCCATCGACGCACGCCAGCCACCCGCTATAGCCATAACTGACTTGATTATCCGCTTCGCTGCTGGCATCACTCGGGCACCAGAATATCTTTTGATTGGAGCCAGTATACGTCGAAATGTCCTTCACCCAGGTGGTGGCACCGGGAAAGTGGCTTTTGTTGTCTTGACTAAACATCAGGCAGGCGGTGGCCAGTTGGCGCACCTGGCTCAAGCAAGTCGTTTGCCTAGCTTTCTCACGATGCCCCCCGCCTGCCGGCCACAATATCACTAATAAGAAGGCTATTACGACCAGTACCACAACCAACTCGATCATCGTGAAACCACGTATTCCTTTGGTGCTCAACATCCTCGTCTCTCCTTTCACTGCAGGTCATATAGAGTATACGGGCGAGCGCCCAGAAACGTTCATTCGCCAACAGTATCCGCCGTTTGTAGTAGTCCACCAACATATTTGTGCGGAATGTGCTTCCCTTGAAGCGCGAACCTCCTGGTGAGCAGATCATAGCGGTGGCGGGCCGATAATCCGCTCACCAGGATCGTTCGACCCAGAGGCTCTCGACGGGGGGTCGCGCTCCAGGGAGACTGATCCCGTAAAACTTCTGTGGTCGAGTATTACAAACTTTTGACGTTTATCTCTCAATTGCACGCAAGGAAAGAGGCGGTAACGCTGTTGCTGGGGTCTTTCTCATTAGAACCGCCGGATAAGATCAGGTCAAACCCTTACTCATGCTCAGAATCACTATTCGAACCTATTTGAGCATGAGCATGAGTAAGAGCATGCGCATGAATTATTTGGCGTGTGGCAGCCGAAACATATACACCGCCTCTCCGTCTGGCAACTGGGTGCGGAATTCCTTGATGTGGGCGGCGAGGGGGGCGGCTTCGGTGGGGTCGACGGCGTAGAAGTAGACGACGGCGTCGCCGCAGACCACGTTATTGTCCATCACCCATTTCGACACGCAGATCCAGTTAGTGGGGGGCGTGGGGAACCAGCGGAGGTAGAAGATGGCGATCTTCACGTTGGCGTCGCGGCAGACCTCGGCCATGGCAGCCTGGCTGAGTGTATGCTGCTTCATGCGGCGCGCTGCCGGCATGCTGGCCAGGCCGGCCAGGTCCACGCAGTGGATATCGGCGAAGTAGTTGATGGCGCCGATGTCGTTGGCGGCGATGACCGTGCCGGGGTAGTAGCGCGCGATGAAGCGCGCCATCTGGATCTGCTGCCGGTAGATATTCGTGCTGGCCTGCGGGGTGAGCAGCAGCCCATACACGCCGCGCGAATTGGCCAGGTCAATCATCGCCAGCAGCGCGATCAGCACCGCCGCCCCGCGGTACAAGTCTGCCCGCGATGTCGCACGCGGCCACCAGGCGATCACCAGCTTGCCCAGCGGCACGGCGACGACGAACACGCCCACGGCGACGAGATAGGCCTCATAGCGGAAAAAGACCGGGTTCCCCGCGGTGAGCCCGTGCAGGAAGAGCAGGCAGAGGAAGAGCAGCACCCGGCATTGGTCCCCACTCCACCAGCGCCGGGTGCGCGCGCCATTCGCCAGGTAGGTGCCAAGGGTCAGCAGCAGCACCTGGCGCACGCCGGGCACGGTGAAGATGCGCTTGGCGAAGGTGACGGCGAGGGATGCCAGCCCATGCAGCGAGGCGAGATGCGGCGTATTCCCCTTCAGCAGCACCGAGTTCGGCATCCACAGCCACCCGTGCGCGATGGAGATCCACGCATACACCGCCACCGGCAGCAACGCCCCCACCCCGACGATCACCGCGGACCACGGCTTGCGCCGCAGCAGGAGCAGCACGCAGGCGACGGCGGCCAGCAGCATCCCTTCGAAGCGCACCAGGGTGAGCAGGGGGGCGAGGAGGTAGAGATACCACACCACCCCGCCGGGTTCCCCCTCACCCGTAATTTCTTTCCCTTTCTCGTTCTCGTTATCTTTCTCTATTTTCTTCAAACTCGGCTGGCGTGCGCTGCCGCGAGTAGAGTCCTGGGGGTGATTCACTTTATTGGATAAAGAGAAAGATAAAGAGAAAGAATCTACGGCCAACACCTCCCCCGCAACATAAATAAACAGCATCACCACCAGCGCCTGCAAGCAGTGTTCCATGCCGGTGAAGATCATGGTGGGCAGCGGCATGGCGACGATGAGCAGGGCCAGTGCAACGGCGGTGAATGGCGCGGAGAGCCCCTGGCGGCGCAACAGGCGGTAGGCGATGATAACTATGCCAGAGCTGATGAGGAGGTTGAGCCAGAATTGCACGAACACGTGCGGCCCGATAATACGGAAGACGCCGGCGATGCACAGCGGCCAGAGGAGCGAGGAGGCGGAGGAGGTGAACCCGTCGCGTGTGACCCCCCACACGCCCTCCTGCGCGAAGTGCTTGGCCATGGCCATGTGGATATAGGCATCATCCAGGCAGTAGATGAAATGCCCGTGCTGGTGGCGCAGACCGTCGAGGTAAATAAGCGCGGTGAGCGCCCAGAGCAGTATGAGCGGCAGCGCCAGCGCCCACGGGAAGGTGAACCCGCGGCGCGCCGGCACCGGTATCGCCGTCACTTCGTCCTCAACGCGGGTCATCACTTCGGTGTCGCCTTCAGGTCCACGTCCATCGCTGCAGCCTCTTTGCGGTAATGTCTGGTGTAATGCAACTGTATTGTAATGCGTGAGGCGATTCTCGTCAAAAAATTACGGATGTGTTGACGCCGGGCTATCGGTGCCGTACACTAATGATATACATTGTACGGCACAGCGAAAGGAGTACGCCATGCACACGAAATTGACACTTCGCGTTGATGAGCGATTGATTCAACGGGCGAAGGCGTATTCGCGACGAACCGGAAAATCCGTCTCGCAGCTCGTCGCGGACTATTTCGCTATCCTCGATACGCCTGTTGATGCTGAACTGCAGGACCTGCCGCCCATCACGCGCGCCCTCTCCGGAATACTGGCCGGCACCGAACCCGTGGACGAAGAGGAGTATCATCGCTATTTGGAGGAAAAATATCGATGAACATCCTCTTCGATACCAACGTCATTCTGGATGTGATCGAACAGCGTCATTCATACTATCCGCAGGCGGCTTTGTTGATGGCAGCCGTAGAGCATGGTCAGCTTACCGGTCTGCTCTGCGCTACCACGGTGACAACACTCTTCTATCTAACTCGTAAGCGTGTAGGATCATTGCCGGCACAAACGGAAATTGCGCAATTACTGCAGCTTTACCAGGTCGCTCCGGTTACCCATGCGGTATTGTTGGCAGCTACCACTCTGGGCATGATGGACTACGAAGACGCCGTGTTGCATGAGTCAGCTCGATTAGCCGGCGCAGATGGCATTGTCACGCGTAATGAAGCTGATTTTCGCCGGGCGTCAATGGCGATTTACACACCGGAGATGCTGCTGCGATTGCTCAATGCCAGTTAATGATAACGCCATAATAAACGGCCCCTGCTGGCAGCAGGGGCCGTGTTGCATTCCATGGGTCATCGGCATGCAGTGTCACTTGCCTGCCGCTACCTGTTCCGGCGTACCAGGCGCATAACTCTCAAACAACTTCCCCCACTCCGTCTGCGCGAACTCGCGGATGCGCTGTTGCCCCACCGTCGGGTACCACAGGCAGTCGTGGTAGACATTGCTGGCGAAGGGTGCCCATACCACCAATGGCGAGTGCAGCAGGATTTTCTCCAGCGGGCGCAGGAAGCCGCGGCGGATCATCTGGTCGCCCCAGATCACCAGGCTGCGCTTGGTCTCGAAGCCGAAATTCACCCCGGCGATGTCGTCGCCGACGATGTCGATCTCCGCCGGGTCGCCCATGCCCAGCCCGCGCTCGGTGCACATGCGGATGTAGGGAATAGTCATCGGGTCGAAGCCCATCATCTTCGCCGCGATGGAGTCAATCGCCACCGAGTCGCCGCTGGCCAGGATATAATTCTGCACCTTCGGGAACATCGTGCGCGGGCCGGCGCCGTCGCCGCACACCGTGCCGTCCATCGCCGCAAAGATGCCGGGATGCAGCTCTTTCTGCATGTACATCAGGTCGACCAGCACCTCGTGCATATATTTATGCGAGTAGTGGCGCACCTCGCGCAGCAGCCCCCCGAAGGAATTCTTGATGGCGCCGGTGGTGGTGCTGTGCCCGTGCGTCTTCACCGTGGGCAGGTGCAGCACGTTCTTGCCGATGAACATCTTCGGGATCTGGATGCCTTCCGGGAAGATCTCGTTCAGCTTGAGCAGCGGGCTTTTGAACTGGTAGACCGTCCACTCCACCTCCGGCAGCGGGGTGAAGGAGAGCCCGTAGCGCTGCAGCACCGGCATCCAGCGGTTGTTCACCGCCCCCTTGCGCGGGTTAGTCACCACCGTCTTGTTCTCAATGGGATACAGCTCGCCCGTCGTATACCCGTCCGCCAGCAGTGTCTTCGCCACCCCTTCGAGCTGCCACGGCTCGGTGGAACAGGCGGGGAAATATTTCGTCCACGACAGGTTCAGCTTGATCAGCGTTTCCGCCGTGCGCGGCAAATACTGCTGATACTGCGCCAGATGCATCAGCCGCGCGTAATCCTCCAGCACCGTCGCCGGACTGGTCTTCAACACCGCCACCGTCGCGCGGCGGGGAGATTGGGTGGTATTTTGCGTCATTATGGTCTCCGTAAAGTGCTACGTGTTATATCCAGAGTCCCGGTAGGGACGGGCCGAAAATAGCCCACCATTTTATTGGTGGGTTTGTACTCTTCATTTCCACATAAAAATCCCCACCGCCATCACCGTCCACACCAGGATGGCGATCTGCATCGGGCGGTCGGCGAGGAAGATGTCTTCCGGTTGGCCACCTTGATCCGCGTGCAGCACCAGGTACATGTAGCGCAGCAGGCTGTAGAGCACCACCGGCACGGTGAAGACCAGTGCGGGGTGGGCTCTCATGCCGGGGGCGCCTTGCGCGGTGGGCGAGGTGAGGCAGTAGACCGAATAACTCACCGCGGCGGCGGCGGCGGCCATGCTCAGCGCGTGGTCGAGGAAGGGGCGGCTGTAGTCCGCCAGCACCGGGCGGTGCTCCTGCCCGCTCTCCACCAGCAGGTTCAACTCATGCAGGCGTTTGCCGATGGCCACCAGCAGCGTCACCAGCATGAGGCAGACAAACAGCCACGAGGAGAGTTGCACGCCCAGCAGCGTGGTGCCCGCCAGCGCGCGCAGCAGAAAGCCGGCCGGGATGGTCATCAGGTCGAGAATCACCTGGTGTTTTAAAAATAAGGAATAGGTGACCGTCTCCACCAGGTAGGCCAACGCCACCCAGAGGAAGGCATGTTCCCAGAAAAAGGTGTGATGCCAGGGGGTGACGGGCTTGAGCTGATACGAGATGAGTGTGCCGAGTAGTGCGATGATAATTGCCATTGCGATGGCAGCGGCGGGCTGAATGCGCCCGGAAGCGATGGGCCGGAACCGTTTCTTCGGGTGCGCGCGGTCCTTCTCGCGATCGAGCACGTCATTGATGAGATAGCCGACGGAGGAGAAGGCGCAGAAAACGACAAACCCGACCAGCAGCAGCGGCAAATCCTGAAAGAGCAGCTCGCGCGGATGCGCCACCTTCCCGGCAAAGAGCAACCCGGCAAAGACCACCACATTCTTCGCCCACTGTCGGGGCCGCAATGCGGTGAACCAATCCCGCAACGGCGAACTCCCCGGCGGCGCGGGGGGCGTCTGCGTCGCTGCAGTATCGGCGGGTATGGTTGAAACGAACACGGCGATCCTCTTTGCGGTTATGGCTGGTGCAATGCACCTGTATTGTAATGCGTGCGGCGAATGTCGTCAAAGTTCAGTTCCACATTCCTGGGATGACACTGATTTCTCCTCTCCGGTCGGGGGCGTGCGCCTCGCCAGCCGGTTATCGTCTCCGTTTATTAATCCCTCATAATCAAAATTAATTCCTCTTTAATATCCGCGCACAGCACCCCTATTCGCGGTTGAATCGTTGTCTTACCACGTGATATCACGCTCTTCGGTACACCGCGTGTACGCGTGGCCCAGGCATTGATGGCTTCTGTCGCTCGGTTGACATACCAGTCGCCTCATCAAATAATTAAGTGGTATTGCTCGGACACCTTCGGCCTGTACTGTAGAGCGGCGACTGCATGTTCAATACCAGCACGTTCATAAATTAATTCATAAGGAGTCTTCTCATGCGATTATGGTGCCTTCTTCATCCTCCGCATCCTCCGCGCGCCGTTCCGCTCCATGGCGGCCAGGCGCGTATGCTCTGGGGGCTCATCGCCCTCTGCCTGCTCATCACCGCGTTGCCCGCGTCGGCGCGCCTACTGTACCCAGGCATGACGATCGGATTGCTTGCGAAGGCGAACAATCAGTATGTGTCCGCCCACACCACCAACAATGTGCTGTGGGCCAACCAATCTGCGCTATGGGGTGTTGGAGAACTATTCCGGGTGATGGACGCCGGCAACGGCGACATCGGCTTGATGTCGCTGTGGAACAACCAGTATGTCAGCGCTGATAATTATGGCAACAACCCGCTCATCGCCAACCGCAGTTCCATGAGCACCTGGGAATGGTACATCGCGATCGACAACGCCGACGGCACGATTGCCCTGCGCTCTGCGGCAAATGGTAAATACGTGTGCGCGGACAATGCCGGACAAAGCCCGCTCATCGCCAACCGCACGACCGTGGGCACCTGGGAGTCATTCACCGTCGTCATGGTCACTTGCGCTGTGACGTCCTGGGCGGAAAGCAACGGCTCCCTCAACCCCAGCGGTACAACGATTATGCCGAGCAATAGCAGTCTGACCTTCACCGCCACGCCCAATGCCGGCTATCAAGTGAACCAATGGTGGCAGGATGGCGCGGTGGTGCAGAACGGTGGCATCCAATACACCTTGAACAACATCACCACCAATCACCAGGTTGCGGTCACCTTCATGCCGGGCTACACCGTCACGTCCTGGGCGGACAACAACGGCGCCCTCAACCCCAGCGGTACGACGTATGTGCCCAGCAATAGCAGCCTGACCTTCACCGCCACGCCCAAAGCCGGCGATCAAGTCTACCAATGGTGGGCTGATGGCGCGGTGGTGCAGACCGGCGGCACCCAATACACGTTGAACAACATCACCACCAATCACTCCGTATCGGTCAACTTCATCTCAGCGCAGAACAACCAGCCGTTTGGCGGTGGGCTGAATAGTTACGGCCAGGCCGGTGTCGCGTTCAATTTCGGCTCATCGACGGCTTTTGTTAACCCGCCTCAGCCGATCACCGGATTGACCGGCGCGGCGATGATCGCCGGCGGCGGAGCGCATGCTCTGGCGCTCACCAAGGATGGCTCCGTTTGGTCCTGGGGGCGCTATACCTACGGTGAGCTGGGCACCGGAGCCGTCAGCAATACCTACACGCCGGCAAAGGTGACCTCCCTCACGGGGATCATCCAGGTGAGTGCCGGAAACGACTGGAGCATGGCGCTGAAGTCGGACGGCACCGTGTGGACCTTTGGGTGGGGTGGCAATGGCGATATGGGCAACGGCTCGATAAACCAGATTAACCCCACCCCGCTACAAGTACCCGGTGTGACCGGCATCAGCATGGTGGCGGCCGGCCATGATCATGCGTTGGCACTGACCACGAGCGGGACGGTGATCACCTGGGGATATCAGATCAGCAGTTCCCCGGTTTTCGTCACCGGATTATCCAGCGTGAAAACCGTCGCCGCCGGCTGTTGGCACAGCCTGGCCGTGAAGAGTGACGGCACGGTCTGGGCCTGGGGCACGAATACGTATGGTCAGCTAGGCAACGGGACCAATACCGACCGGTGGACGCCGGTGCAGGTGAGCGGATTACCGGGGAATATCATCGCCGTGGCCGCCGGGCAAAACCATAGTCTGGCATTGGATGCGAACGGCAACGTGTGGGTGTGGGGTTATAACGTTGACGGCGAACTGGGCGATGGCACCAACAATAATCGCAACACCCCGGAGAAATTGACCTTGTTGTCCGGGATCACCGCCATCGCCGCCGGCTATGCGCACAGTCTGGCCATGGGGACCGGCGGCAGCGTCTGGGTCTGGGGAGCGAATGGGAATGGCCAGTTGGGCGACGGTTCCACCAGTAGTCGCAACACGCCCGAGCAGCTCAACTTTTTCGCGACCGGAATCTTTGCGGGTCCGGTAAGCAATAACAGCTACCTGCTCGCCGGAGCGCAATCCTGCACCGTCACCCCGAGCGCCGGCGCTAACGGCGGCATCAGCCCGAACACCGCGCAGACGGTGAACTCCGGCAGCAACCTCACCTTCACCGCCAGCCCGAACACCGGCTATGGCGTGAATAGCTGGACGCTGGACGGCGCGGTGGTGCAGACCGGCGGCAGCATCTACCCGCTGAACAACATCACCCTCAATCATACCGTCGGCGTGAGCTTCATCAGAACCTACACCCTCACCCCGAGCGCCGGTGCCAACGGCGCCATCAGCCCGAGCACCGCGCAGACGGTCAATTCCGGCAGTAATTATACCTTCACCGCGACACCGAATACCGGCTACCAGGTGGATAAGTGGTTCGTCGGTAGCACCGTGGGGCAGATGGGCGGCACCACGTTCACGTTGCAGAATATCACCGCCGATCAAACAGTGAAAGTGACCTTCGTGCCGGTGCCGGACGGCCCGCCGACCATTGCGCAGATCGCCGGTCAAACGATGAAGGAAAATGATCCGCCGCGCACCCTACCGCTCTCCATCACCCCGTACGATGCGGATGACACACTCTCGGTTTCTGCGAGCAGCAACTCCGGCATCATCGGCGTGCGCCTCAGTACGGACTACCAATCGCTCACCGTCACCCCGGTGCCCGAGGCCCACGGGCAGGCGACCGTCACCGTCACCGCCACGGGCAGCGATGACAACGGTACCGGTCCCACCGCGACGATGGCCTTCACCATCACGGTCATTGCCGTGCCGGACGGCCCGCCGACGATTGCACCGATTGCCGATCAGACCATGAACGAAAACGATCCGCCGCGCACGCTGCCGTTGACGGTGATACCCTTCGATGCCGATGACACCCTCACCGTCTCCGCAAGCAGCACCCGCGGCATCGTCACCACGGCGATGTGCGCCGATGGGCAGGCGGTCATCGTTACCCCGGTGACGGAAGCGTGCGGGACGGACACCGTCAGCGTCAGCGCCTTCGGCACCGATGATGATGGCGTTGGCCCGACGGCGACGATGACGTTCCAGGTCACCGTCAACTTCGTGCCGGATGCGCCGCCGACGATTGGCAACATCAACGACATCACCATCTCGGCGAACTCCGGGGCACACACCGTTGACTTCAACGGCATCGCCACTGCAGATGCCGATGATACCGTCATGGTGACCGCCATTTCCGATAATCCGGCGGTCGTCCCGAACCCGACGGTCGCCTACACCAGCCCGGCCAACGCCGGCACGCTAACCTGCGCCCCGGCGCCTGATGCCTTCGGCGTCGCGCACATCACCGTGACGGCCACCGCCTCCGCCGGCACGCCGGACGAAGGCGCCGCGAGCACCACCTTCACCATCACGGTGATCGGGAAACCGACCGCGACGCGGCGATTCCTTGCGACGATGCGTAACACCCCGCTCAATATCGTCCTCTCCGGCACCGATCCGCAAGGGCTGCCGCTGAGCTATGCCCTCGTCGACACGCCGGTGCATGGCGTGCTGACCGGGACGCTGCCGGCGCTGACCTTCACCCCGGCCGCCGGCTATACGGGCGTCGATCGCTTCACCTTCACCGCGAGCAATGGGGTGGCGACGTCGGATCCGGTCACTGTCTCCATCACTATGCTCGGTGTCCCCGCCGCCATCGGCAATACGCTCACTACGAACATGAATACTCCGGTCGCCATCACACTGGTGGGCACCGATCCGCTCGGCATGCCGCTGACCGCTTTCTACCTCAAGAGCCTGCCGGCGCACGGCACACTGACCTACTCCGGCACGGCGAACCCCTCCGCCATCGCCACGTTAACCTCGCCGGCCGTGTCCTACACCCCGGCCCTCGGCTATGTCGGCGTGGACAGCTTCACCTTCTCGGTGACCAATGGCTTCGCCACCTCGCCGGACGCCCGCGTGAGCATCACCGTCTTCGGCAAACCCACTGCCATGGGCAATACCCTCACGACCAACCAGGACACGCCGGTCACCATCACGCTTGCCGGCACCGATCCACTCGGCCTGGCATTGACCGGCTACACGCTGGCCAGCAGCCCGACGCACGGCACACTGACCTATCAGGCATCGGGCCTGCCCGCCGCCGCCGGCCCGTTGACCGGGCTGCCGCCGGTGCTCGTCTATACGCCAAACCCGGGCTTCCATGACGTGGACACCTTCACCTTCACGGTGAGCAACGGGCACCTGACCTCCAACCCCGCCACGGTGAGCCTCACTGTCTTCGGCACCCCACGGGCATACGTGCAGACGGTGAATACCGGCGTCGGAACACCGGTGCGGTTCACGCTGACCGGCAGTGATCCGCTCGGGCTGCCCATTAGCTACACGCTGGCCAGCTCCCCGGCACACGGCACGCTCACCTACACCGCCAGCGGCTTGCCCGCCACCGGGGCGTTGAGCAGTCCGGCGCTGATCTTCACCCCGGCTGCCGGGTATAAAGGCGCAGATGCCCTCACCTTCACGGTGACCAACGGGCACCTGACCTCGGCCCCGGCGACGGTGAGCCTCCTGGTGCATGCCCAACCCACCGCGGGCATCACCACGCTCACCACCAACCAGGAGACGCCGCTCACCTATACACTGACCGGCCACAACCCGAGCGGGCTGCCGTTGACAGCCTATACGCTCGTCAGCAAGCCGATGCACGGCACCCTCACCTACCTGGCGACCGGCATGCCCGCCAACCTCGGCACGCTCATCGGCTTGCCGCCCACATTGGTCTACACTCCGACTGTCGGCTTCCACGACGTGGACACCTTCACCTTCACGGTGACCGACGGCTACCTGACCTCCGACCTGGCCACGGTGAGCATCACGGTGTTCGGCAAGCCCACCGCATACGCGAAGTCCGTCATCACCAGTGGTGGGGCACCAGTGACCATCACACTCACCGGCACCGATCCGCTGGGGCTGCCCATCACCGCCTACACGCTGGCCACCCTGCCGGCCCACGGCACGCTAACCGATACCGCCACCGGCCTCCCCGTCGCCCTGGGCACATTGCCCAGCCCGCATCTCACCTTCACCCCAACGCCGGGCTACACCGGCACGGACAGCTTCACCTACACGGTGTATAACGACCACTTGACTTCGGCGCCCGCCACGGTCCGCATCACGGCGCAATAACCGCAGCGCGAGCGCCGGGTGATATAACGCCCCCTGCCGGGTCACCGGCAGGGGGCGTTGTTCGTTGTTCATGGTAACACGCATTCCATCCGTTTACCCATCGCCCTCCGTATGCGCCTCCAGATGCCGCACAATGCGCCGGGCTTCTTCCTCGCTGAAGCAGTCGCCATAGAGCCGCATGAAAATTTCGCCGCGCATTTGCGCGGGGGTGATGTCCGGTTGCTCATGCAATATCCCCGCCTTCAACAATGCAATGCCGGCGTCATACATGCTGCACGTCATAAGCAGACGCTCCTCTGGTGTGCGCTCTGCCAGCATGGCCAATACACGGTCCTGGACTTCCGGCGGGGTATCATTCATGCTTCATCGCCTTCTCTAATAGCGGCACCAAGCTTCTGTGGGCATCGTACCATAAGTGAGGGCAAATGTCACAGGATATTGATTCGGTGTACGCGGCGATGAAATGTGCTATGATATTGCCTGGCGGAGGAAACGGTCATGATCATGCATCTAAGGATGAATTGGTGGTTCGTGCTGGTGTGCTGCTGGTGTGCGAACTGGCCATCCCTGGCTTCTGCCCAGCAACAGCATGCACTGGCGTGGGCTTCGCCACAGGAAGGGGCGGTGATCGATGGAACGGCACCATTGAAGATCCGGCATCTCGACAACCGGGATGTGGGCCGCATTTCGTACTTTCTTCAGGCGAACGTCACGGCGGATTATGATCACTTTGAGCAACAATATCACGCACGGCGGAGAGCGCAGAACGATGCTGATCGCTGTAACGATGACCAGGGTTACCTCTCGACCACCTGCACCCATCTGCAGCAACTCCTCCCCGATTTGCTGGTCGCGGATACCCCGCTCACCTTCCCTCCGCTTCGCCTGGAGATCGATGGGTATTCGGTGGCCGATGAGCAGCACCCGAAAGATGATGAATTCGTGCCGAAACCGGTGGACTTCTCCTGCGTCCTCCCCGGTCGCTATCGCCTGATCGCGGAATATCATGAAGATGACAACATACGGCAAGTGGTGTGCCATATCGAGATTCGCAGCAAGGCGAAGGCGCCGGTGATCAACGTCAATCCCATTGATACGCTGCACCTGACACCAAGAGGCGAATTGCGTCTGTCCGGGAACGTCACCAATCTCGATGCCCAACATGAACGGGATATCTATGGACGACTTGATGAATATCATCAGGTGCTCTCCGACCAGATGACCACCAGCATCGAGGTGGTCTTCGCCATCGACGGGCGATTCGCGGGCGGTACGCATTTCCCGGATCGAGAAACGCGAACCTCCCCAGCGGATTTCAAGCCGGTGCGCGAGTGGAAAGGCGTGATCCCCCTGTTCGACCACGCCGATACCAACGACTTGCCCCCCGGATTGGCGCCCGGGTCACACCGATTGACTGTGATCACCAAGGATAAATTCGGAAATGGCGGGGCCATCACCTGTACGTTTCAACTGCCGCTCACCTTTCTCGATCTGCTGGCGCGGCAAGGAGAGACGCCAACCACGGAATTTGAGCGGAATACCCCGATTATACTGCACGCCACGCCGGTCGGCGGAAATACGCTGGATTACGCCTTCTTCATGGCCGATGGTAAGGAATGGCGGATGCTCCGCGACTTCGCCCCAAAAGATACGTACACCTGGACACCGGCGGTTGCCGGGAACTATCGGATGAAATGTGTGGCCAAGGAGCACGATGGCAGCCGGACGCGCACGGTCGTGGAATCATTGACCATTGCTAATCCATTGACCAGGTTGCAGTTGTCGGTTTCTCCTTCCACCGTAATGCCCGTCTGGACCTCGGCGACCGTGACCGCGCATGTCGACGGCGGACTCCGTGTCTTATACACTTTCCTCTTCTTCGACGGCAAGGAGTGGATTCCACTGCGCGAAAAGAGCCCCGCAAATAGCCAACGCGTGGTGCCGATCCGTCCCGGTCCCTGCCAGGTGAAAGTGTTCGCGGTGGATGTGCATACCGGGCGTAGCGTCTCTGCTTCGCTCTCTATGACGGGCGGCGCCCCGGTGCCATTGCGCGCGGTGAATGTTAAATTTGAGAGCAATAGTGTCTGGGCGGAGCATGTCGGCGGCAGCAGTGCAGTGAGCTTCCGGTTTTCGCTCTCGCACGACGGCAAACACTGGACTGCACTCCCGTCTGTCAGCGGTGCACGCGGGTCAGCATATGCCGAGTGCGATTTCTCGGGTGACAGCGGTCTGTTATATGCCCGCGTGCGCGCGCATGACGCACAGACCGGCAAAGACGTCGTCGGGGAGGCGATATCGCGGCCCATGGTGATCAAACCGTTTACCGGCGGGCACCTCACCACCGATCGCCCCTCCCCGCAGCCGCTGAATACCTGCGTCACCATACAGTACCAGACGTTCAACGATGTCGGCCTGGTGGACGGGCAATTGTTCATCAATGACGGCGCCGGCTGGCAGTTGATCGACAAAGGCCAGGTTTACGGTACCTGGTCCTTCCGCTGGCGTCCCACCACCCCGGGCACCTATCGCTTCCGTATGGTCGCAAGCTATGACGCTTCCAGTCACAAAGAGTTCCGGGACGAGATGACGTATACGATCACCGAATAACCGGCACCGGTGAAATACGGTCGTCTATGCAACCGGAGATCATGATAGAGTTTTGGGGACAGACACAATACGGTTTATTTAAGAAAAATATGGTACAATACTCCTCCCCTGGAATGGAGTCGTGTCCCATGTCTGTGCCATCCTCATCCCTTCCCGTGCCGTATCTCACCGGCAAAGCCGC